>ULQU01025166.1_pt1 | contig 64437 bp, 63 predicted proteins | sample 1954841 | NCBI WGS metagenome assembly ULQU01 (sample SAMEA4835664, study PRJEB28245) | human gut metagenome | biome: gut microbiome; material: fecal sample | place: Denmark | collected 2008
GTAAGGACTTTTGGTGTAAAGTATTTTTAGGCATAGTCAGATGAACCACAGCATGCCGTGTTTTGCCTTGCGGAAGGTTACCTTTTACACTGCAAAACACGGTCTTTTGCATTGCAAAAGGTGATCTTTTGCAATCTGGTTGATTATCAATGTGTTACAGATGCGTGGCAGGGCTTACGCTTTCTTGTTGGCAGGGCTTGTTTGAAATGTAAAGTTTTCTTAAAAGGAAAGGCTCTTGTTGACATTCTCATGCAAAATTGATATCTTTGCATTTACGATAATTAAGGTAAAATGGAGTTTGTTCAGAGTATTATTGATAATAGCAGTTTCCCCGTACTTACGGCTTTCTTATTAGGGCTCATAGTAGCCTTGCATCCGTGTCCGCTCGCCGCCAACGTGGCTGCCATGGGCTATCTGGCGCGTGACATGCACGACCGCCGCCGCGTACTCGTTAGCGGACTGGTATATACGGCAGGTCGTGTGTTGGCCTATTCGGTGTTGGGCGTAGTGCTGATTGCCGTGTTCCGCGGTAGCGGCGGCACCGAGGCCGTTGGCCGTTGGTTCGGGCAGTGGGGCGAAAGACTGCTTGCCCCCGTCCTTATAATTGTCGGGTGCTACTTCCTATTCGGCCGTTTCATCCATAAGCACGAACATTGTCCCGACGTGCCTGTGCATGGACGCAAGTTCCGCGGGTTATGGGGCAGCCTCTTGCTGGGTGTGTTGCTCGCCCTGTCATTTTGTCCCGAGAGTGCCATTGTCTATTTCGGCATGTTGATGCCGTTGTCCGCCCGTTCGTCCGGAGGCTATTTCCTGCCCATTGTGTTTTCGGTAGCCACGTCGCTGCCTGCCGTGGTGCTGGCATGGGCCGTTGCCTACGGAGTAAGCGGAACGTCGGTTGTACGGAACAGGATGCACGCCGTGCAGCGTTGGATTAACACCGTCGTAGGCCTCCTGTTCGTAGGAGCCGGCGTGTTCTGCATTTTCAATTGATAAATAAAGGCGAAGAGCCAAAGCCGTGCATGTGTGTATGCAGCGGCTTTGGCTCTTCGCCTTTGTGGGTTGAGTTGACTGTATCAGCGTCCGAATCTCACTTCAACATGCTCGAACCCCATTGCCTTGAACATCTGGAAAAACTGCTTCAGGGCGTTGTCTTCAGCGCTTGCAATGTTTTCTTTCGTCAGGCAGCGCTCTTTCATCTTGGCCTTTGCCCGGTGGTACATGTCGTCGCGCGCCTTGTCGTTCCATGTGCCCGATTCAAAGAAAGACTGCGTCTTGGCCTCGTCTATGAAGTCCTCGTCAAGCAGCTTTACCTTTGGCAGGGTCACACGCAGCGTGTCGCCGTGCATCTTTATCCAGTCGTCGCCGGCCTCTGAAAGGTCTATGCCGAGGCGCAGCGTGCCCGTGTAGATGCGTATCAGTTCGTCGTCCTTGAACAGGTTTTTCCTCACCGTGTCCACCATTTCCTCGTCTTCGATTGACAGGAACTCCCATTCGCCTATCTCCTTGATGGCCATTACCTGTGTTGGCGTGATGTTTATCTTGTCGTTTACCTTTACGGTCAGGCTGTTGTCCTTGCACGACCTGACGATATGTGCCGCCGCGATTAAGGCCAAGAGCAGCAGTGCCAGTATGAAGTATAGCTTTGCCTTAGCCATCTTTCCGGGTATGCCTGACCAGAAAGAGCGTCGTTTCCGGCTGTATTTGTTATTGTCTTCCATTTTCAATCGTGTTGTTTTCGAGTAGCAGCGGCAAGTCCTCCGTGGTGAAGTCCTTGCGGAATGTTATCGTGATGTTCTCTTCCTTGTATCCCAAACGTGTCAGTATGGGCACTAGGGCATGGGTGGCTCCCGCCCGTGCCATGTCTATAATGCCCAGCTTGGGTATGCTTTTGATTATAGTTTCGCGTCCCTGCCGCTCGTATTCGGCCATTTCAGCATCGGTGAAGTTTGAGCGGAACAGCGACACGTGGCTCTTCACTTCGCTGTGCCCGATGCGTGTCGACGTCAGTTCGACCTTGGGGTCGGGCAATATTATTTCAACCTTGTCGCCGTCGGTTCTTATGTTTTTTTCCGAGAATCCGCTGAAGTCGACGTATGCTTTCAGTTTAGCGTCGATGGGGATGGCTATCTTACGCGACGACATCGGTACGGAAATGTTGAACTTCTGTTGTAAAAACGAGCCGTTCAACTCCACCTTGTCGTCATGGGTGACTATCTTGCGAACCTTGTATTCGGCCGTGTACAGCTTGGAACATTTCCTTATGTGCATTACCATAACGGGCACCGAGTCGGTCGGTCCGTTACTGTTTTCAGCTTTATTCCCGCCCGTGCATGATGCCAGCAGGAGTACGAATAATAATAAATATACTGCCGTTTTCTTCATATTCGAAGACAAAGTTAGTAAAAATAAACCAATAGGGCGTCAATATGGAGCATGTTTTTCAATAATGCTTGCATCTTTGAAATCATTTGTTTCGGTTACTCGGAAAAATACATTACCTTTGCGCCGTAATACAAGAAAACAGGAAATGAGAATCATACCCAAGTTGTTAATAGCCTCGGCCGTGGCATTATCGCTCGCGGCTTGCGGCGACAAGAAACAAAGTAAGGACATTATAGCCAAGAAACCTGTTGTCAAGGCACCGGCTTCACCCGTCAGGATGCAGGATTACAACCACCATGAGACGGTTGAATGGCTGGGCGCACAATACGGCATAGGCATTAGCAGGCGTGCCGATACATCGTTGCCCGTCATCTCGGATGAAGGCGGAGGCAAGTATTATGACAATAAGATTGAAGTCAGCGTGACACGACCCGACGGCACGCAGTTTTTCAACCGCACTTTCACTAAAGACGATTTTGCGTCGCAGGTAGGCGACGAATACATCAAGAAGAACGCCTTGCTCGGTATCGTAATCGACGGGGTTGAAGGTGATAACATTGTGTTGGCCGCCAGTGTCGGCGCCCCTGACGTGCTCAGTGACGAGTACGTGCCGCTTCTGATAACAATTTCCAGAACCGGTGGAGTCAGCATCAGCAAAGACACAAGGCTTGACGGGGAAATGGAAGAATGATAAAACGGCGGTGGTGAAGCAAGCATTCCCCACCGCCGTTCTTTTATTTTATCCTGTATTCCTGTGGGGTTAGTCCCGTTGCGAGCTTGAAGTATTTGCAGAAAAAACTGACGTTTGGGAAGTTAAGTTCGTAAGCTATCTCCGCAACCATCTTGCTGCTGTATTTCAACATGACCTTGGCGTGAGTCAGCACGGCACGGTCTATCCATTCCTTTGCCGTTATTCCGCTGGCCTGTTTGATTGAGGTGCCGAGGTAACGGGGCGTAACGCACATCTTGTCCGCATAGAAAGAGAGCTTGCGTTCGTGCTTGCCGTATGAGTTGACAAGGCGTATAAAGGTGTCGAACAGTTCCTTGTTGCGTATTTTTTCGTGACGGCTTGTTTCGTTTTCCATACCTTTCAGGTAGTTATAATAATGTATTAAGGCATACACAAGACCGTTGAGTGTTTCGTCAGGGAAAGTCTCCTTGTTAATCAGATTCCATACGCTGTCAAACAGTAACTTTACGGTTTCGGCTTCTTCAGCCTGCGGCCTTATTGTGAAATAAGACGTATTGTTGCTGCACCAGGCAGGCATCGAGCTGCCGAGCGATGCCTTCAGCCGCTCGTTGCTAAGCATTATGCCTGACAAGTCGAAATCGTCTGACAACTCGTCTATCTGCAGGATGCTTCCCATTCCAATGAAAGCAAATGTCCCTTGGCTGCATTCGTGTTCGATAAGGTTTACCGTCATTCTTATTTTTCCGCTTCTGATGAAGCCCAGCCTGCTTTCTTCCATTATGTACGGGGTATTCGTTTGCAGGAACGATTTGAACAGCCTGTGCCCTGTTCTGAGCATTGCAATGTCCTTGTCGATTATCTTTAAAGGGGGAATGTCTGAACTTATTCCTCCCAGCATCCCACGTATTTCATGGAAAGACAAGCGTTCGGGGTATTTGTTGTTCATGCCGTTGTCGTTTGATTAATGTGTGGCAAAAGTACGAAAATAATAAATATAGACAATAAAAAACGGCCTAAACCCATTATTGGGAGCTCATTACAGTACAAAAAGAACATTCTGCACAAGCATAAGATAATGCGATTGTCGTATTATTCCATTATCTTTGCAATGTGAAACAAAAACATTTGCGATTATATGAAACGATGTTTATTCTGCCTGTTGGCACTTGCCTGCGCCGTTGATGGTTTTGCACAGGTAACGCTGGAGCAGTGCAAGGAGTGGGCAAGGGCCAACTATCCCTTGATAAGGCGTTACGACCTGGTGGAGCAAAGCCGTCAGTTCACGGTCGAAAACGCCATGAAGGCGTGGCTGCCTCAGGTCGGTTTGAGCGCAGGGGCTTCTTATCAGAGCGACGTTACGAGTCTTCCCGTCGAAATACCGGGCGTTGACATTCCTGCATTGTCCAAAGATCAGTACGACGTAAGTTTGACGGTCACCCAGCAGGTGTATGACGGAGGCCAGACGGCAGCAGCCAAACGCATTGCCAATGCACAGGGCGACGTGGAGCGCGAGCAGGTCAGCGTAGCCATGTACGGCGTCAACGAACGTGTCGACCAGTTGTTTTTCGGTGTGTTGGTGCTTGACGAACAAATCAGGCAAGTAAACGTGCTGAAGGACGACTTGTCGCTCGCACTTGCCTCGGTTGAGGCTATGGTGAAGGGCGGAGTGGCAAACCAGACCGACGTGGACGCCGTGATGGTTGAGCAGGTTAAGGCATGCCAGAAGGAGACCGACCTGAAGACACGTCGGGAAACTTACATGCGCATGCTTGAAACGTTCACCGGTAAGAACTTCGTTGAGAGCGACACACTGGTTAAACCAGTGCCGCCTGCCATGCTGCCTGACGGCAACCGCCGTCCCGAACTTGACCTGTACGCCGCCATGAACCGTCTGCTCGACGTCCGTCTGAAGACACTTGACACCAGTCTGCGCCCCCGTTTGGGCGTGTATGTACGCGGCGGATACGGCAATCCTGCGCTTAACATGCTGAAAAATGAGTTTGACGCATATTATAAAATAGGCGCGACGCTGACCTGGAACTTCGGAAGCCTGTACACACGAAGCAACGACAAGCGCAAGATTGAGGTTGAACGGCAGGACATAGAGTCGGAGCGCGAAGCCTTCCTGTTCAACACACGCCTGCAAAACGAGTTTCAGAACGGTGAGATAAGCAGCCTTAAAAAGCAGATTGGGCAAGACGATGAGATAATAATGCTGCGTGAACGCATACGCGACAAGGCCGCGCAGCGCGTCGCCAACGGAACGGAGACGGTGAACGAGATGCTCCGCGACATCAATGCCGTTAGCGAGGCGCGCCTCGGCAAGCGCATTCACGAAGTGCAGCTGATAAGGGAAATATATAAAGTAAAATATCTTAATAATTTCTGAACGATGAGAAATGTGATATTAACGGCGGCCGTCTTGGCGCTGGCAGCCTGTTCTTCAGCCGGCAAGGACTATGACGCAACGGGAATGTTCGAGGCAACAGAAGTTATAGTTTCGGCGGAACAGACGGGCAGGCTGATGTATTTCGACATAGACGAGGGCGACCGTCTGACGGCAAACCAGCAGGTGGGACTGATTGACACGGTGCAGCTGCAACTGCGTGCGATGCAGCTCGGGGCGACAAAAGACGCATATGCAAGCCAGCGGCCCGACATCAGGAAGCAGATAGCCGTTACCCGGCAGCAGCTGGCAAAGGCCGAGCAGGAGCGCAGAAGATACGAGATGCTTGTCAGCGACAACGCCGCCAACCGCAAGATGCTCGACGACGCAGAGAGCAGCGTGAGGGTGTTGCGCAGGCAGCTGGAGGCGCAGATGTCGCAGCTCGACAATAGTACGGCCAGCCTGAACAAGCAGATGGACGCAACCGAGATACAACGGCGCCAGGTGTTGGACAATCTTGAGAAGTGCCATGTGAAGTCGCCTATAAGCGGAACAGTACTCGACAAGTACGCCGAAGCCGGCGAGTACGCCACGCCGGGCAAGCCCTTGTTCAAGATAGCCGACGTCAGCGACATGCGGCTGCGCGCATACGTAACCGCTCCACAGCTCACGAAACTGAAGATAGGGCAGGAAGTGAAGGTGTATGCGGACATGGGCGAGGACGGCAGGCGCGAGTATAAGGGCGTTGTTACGTGGATAGCCGACAAGGCGGAGTTTACGCCTAAGACCATACAGACACGCGACGAGAGGGCAAACCTCGTTTACGCGGTAAAAATATCGGTCAGGAATACCGACGGACTGGTTAAGATAGGAATGTACGGCGACGTAAAGTTTTGAAGTTATGGATATTGTCTCAGTTGACGGTTTGCGTAAATCTTACGGCCGTGTGGAAGCCCTCGATGGGGTGACGTTCGGCGTTGGCGAGGGTGAGATGTACGGGATAATTGGTCCCGACGGTGCCGGCAAGACGACGCTGTTCCGCATACTTGCCACCCTGCTGCTGCCCGACGGCGGCACGGCCACGGTTGACGGCTACGACGTAAGGACGGGCATGCGCGACATAAGGCGGCTGATTGGCTACATGCCGGGGCGCTTCTCGCTCTACCAGGACCTCTCGGTAGAGGAAAACCTTGAGTTCTTCGCCTCGGTGTTCAATACGTCGCTAAGCCGCAACTACGACATGGTGAAGGGCATTTACAGCCAGCTCGAGCCGTTCAGGACAAGGCGCGCCGGTAAGCTGTCAGGCGGAATGAAACAGAAACTGGCCTTGTGCTGTGCCTTGATACATGCCCCGCGCGTGTTGCTGCTCGACGAACCGACCACGGGCGTCGACCCCGTGTCGCGCAAGGAGTTCTGGTCAATGCTGCAAAGGTTGAGGCACGACTACGGAATAACCATCATAGCATCGACCCCTTACATGGACGAAGCGTCGTGGTGCGACCGCATCTCGTTGGTACAGGACGGCAGCTTGTTGCGCACCGACACGCCCGACGGCATACGGCGGGCTTACGTGGGCAGGCTGTATGCCGTGAGGTGCGCCGACATGCGGCGGCTTGCCGTCGCGCTGAAGGAATGCAGGGCTGTTGCCACATCGTTCTCCTTTGGCGATTCGTTCCATGTTACGCTCTCGCCCGGAGCCACTGTTGCCGGGTTGGACGAGTGTCTGCTAAGACTCGGACTGGGACAGGTTGAGATAAGTGAAACGAGTCCTTCGGTCGAGGATTGTTTCATGTCGCTGATGGGAAAAGACGTTGGAGCAGAAAACCGAACATGAATTTTTGATCTAATACTAACTTGTTGGAAATCAGCGTAATATCAATGGCTGTGCAAAATGCCGCCAATCGGCGTGTAAAAGGTAACCTTTGAGGGGCTAAGAGATAACCTTTTGCGACGTGGAAGGCCGTCTTTTGCAAACTTGGAATTTTGATACGTGCGTATGTTTAATATGTTACTGGCATGCCAGTGTGTGTGGATATGGAAAACGTAAACGTTATAACGGCGGAGGAACTGACAAAAACGTTCGGCGGTTTTGTGGCTGTCGACCACATTTCGTTTAATGTGCGCAAGGGCGAGATATTCGGCTTCCTCGGCGCCAACGGTGCCGGCAAGACGACGGCCATGCGCATGTTGTGCGGTCTGAGCAAGCCTTCGGCAGGACGGGCTGTCGTGGCAGGGTGCGACGTGGGCACGCAGCCCGAGCAGGTGAAGCGCCGCATAGGCTACATGAGCCAGAAGTTCTCGCTATATGACGACCTAACGATAGTAGAGAACATGCGCCTTTTCGGCGGAATATACGGCATGGACAGGCACGGTATAAAGGACAAGACCGAAACGGTGTTGCGCGAACTCGGACTTGAAGGCAAGCGCGACTACCTGTTGGGCGGGCTGCCGCTCGGCTGGAAACAGAAGCTGGCCTTCGCCCTTGCCGTGTTCCACGAGCCGGAGATCGTTTTCCTCGACGAGCCTACCGGAGGCGTTGACCCTGTGACTCGCCGCAGGTTTTGGGAGCAGATATACCAGGCAGCCGGCCGTGGCATGACGGTGTTTGTGACAACGCACTATATGGACGAGGCCGAATATTGCGACCGGGTGTCGATAATGGTCGACGGCAAGATAGCCGCACTGGACACACCTGCAGCCCTGAAGCGCAGGTATGCGGCGGAGAACATGAACGAAGTGTTCTTCAAGGCGGTAGGCTGCGGCGGAGCGGTGACGGCAGGAAATAAGTGATTTTGATATTTTGAAGATATAACAGACACAGCAAGCAAACAACATGGAGATGACAGATGGAAACAACAGCGGCCGGACTTGTCCGGCTGGCGAATGCGCAATAGGCGTGGCGGCCTGTGCCGCGGGGCGCAAGGCGGGCGGGTGGAACGGTTTTGTTTCGTTTGTTCATAAGGAGTTCATGCACATCTTCCGCGACGTGCGCAGCATGATGGTGCTGCTCGGTTCGCCCGTCGTGCTGTTGCTGCTGTTCGGCTATGCGGTTTCCACCGAGGTCGGCAGGGTGCGTGTAGCCGTGTTAGACAATTCGCACGACGTGCTGACGTCGAAGATATGCAGCCGCCTGGCGTCAAATGCTTATACGGGTCTTGTCGGCGTTCCTGCTTCCGCTGGCAGTGCCGGCGAGATGCTCCGCAGGGGCGATGCCGACGTGGTTGTCGTGTTCGGCAATGACTTTGCCGACAGGATATTGCACGAGGGCAGGGCGGAAGTGCAGGTCCTCGTGGACGGTACGGAGCCTAACCAGGCCACGATGCGCTTGCAATACGTAAGCCAGGTTATAGCTTCGATGCGCAGCGAGGTGGCTGGCTGCGGCATTGACGATGCCGGTGCGGCGGTAGTTCCGGTGATACGCCTGCTCTATAATCCGCAGCAAAAGAGCGAATACAATTTTGTACCGGGCGTTATCGGTATGATTCTGATGCTCGTCTGCGTAATGATGAGCAGCATTTCGATAGTGCGCGAGAAGGAGACGGGCACCATGGAGGTGCTTCTTGTGTCGCCCCTCTCGCCGTCGTGCATAATCATGGCGAAACTTGTTCCTTACTTCGTCATTTCCATGTTGAATGTGGCAATGGTGCTGCTGCTGTCCCGCTTTGTGCTCGGTGTGCCCATGGCCGGCAGCCTGTTGTGCTTTCTCGGCGTCACGCTGCTTTACGTCCTCGTGGCGCTTACGCTCGGGTTGTTCATATCAAACCTTGTGCGCACGCAGCTTGCGGCAATGGTACTGTCGCTATTGTTCATCATCCCTACGGTTTATCTGTCAGGACTCGCTTTCCCGCTTGAGAGCATGCCAGAAGTGCTTCAGTATGTTTCGGCCATTGTGCCGGCGCGTTGGTATATCGACGCGGCGCGCCGTTTGATGATACAGGGTGTCGAGGCGCGTTTCATCCTGCAGGACGTGTGGGTGATGTGCGTCATGGAGGCGGTGCTGCTGGTTGTGTCGTTAAGGAAGTTCAAGTTAAGGATTTAAGAGGGTTTGATTAAGAAAATAGAAGGTTATGGCATTAAGATACCTGATAGAAAAGGAGCTGTTGCAGATAAAACGCAATTCGTTTCTGCCCAAAGTCTTCATCATACTGCCGGTGGTTATTCTTCTGGTTGTGCCGTTTGCTGCCAACCAGGAGGTGAAAAACCTGAAGTTCTGCGTTGTAGACAACGACCATAGCCAGCTGTCGCGGCGGTTGGTGGAGCGTATTGACGCATCTGCCAGCTTCGTCCTCACGTCGGTAGTGGACGATTACAGCGGTGCGTTGGAATGCGCGGAGGCTGGCACAGCCGACATAATCCTTGAGATTGGACATGATTTTTCGTCAGAACTTGTACGTTCGGGCGAGGCTGCGGTCAACGTGCATGTCAATGCGGTGAACGGTGTCAAGGGAGCGATGGGACAGGCCTATATGCTTAGTATAATATCTGATTTCTCGTCGTCGCTGCGTTCGGAGCGTGGTGTTGGTGTAAACCGGAATGCCGGAGGCGGCGTGGACGTGCGTCCGCGTTTCCTTTTCAACGAGCGTCTTGATTACAAGGCGTTCATGGTTCCCGGCGTAATAGCGATGCTTTTAACCCTACTTATCGGATTTCTGCCGGCTATGAGCATAGTCGGCGAGAAGGAAAAGGGTACTATCGAGCGAATCAACGTCGCCCCTGTCAGCCGTGTCGGTTTCATACTTTCAAAACTCGTGCCTTACTGGCTGGCAGGCTTGTTTATGCTACTGTGGTCGATGCTGCTGGCGTACTTGTTTTACGGAATGGTTCCACGCAGCGGAGTTTTGCAGATAGTGCTGTTTTCGGGCGTGTTCTTTCTTATAATGTCGAGCCTCGGATTGATAGTTTCCAACTATTCTTCCACGATGCAGCAGGCAGCCTTGCTGATGTTCTTCTTCCTGATAATCTTCGTGTTGATGAGCGGTTTGCTCACGCCCGTGTCGAGCATGCCGCAGTGGGCGCAGTCGCTTACGTGGCTCAATCCGCTGCGTTATTATATCGAGTCACTGCGCGCCTTGTACCTTAAAGGCAGCTCAGTTGCAGAGTTGCAGACCCAGCTTATAGCCATGTCTGCTTATGCGGCATTGTCATGGCTTGGGGCTATTATGAGTTACCGCAAGACTGAATGAACGCCTGATGCGAGTCCGTGCCGCAGCTTGTGTTTCTCAGACGCGTGTCCGGCCGGCTGAAGCGTTCCGTTGTTTTAAGTCAAGCCAATTCATTGCCGGATTGGCTTTTGTATGCTTTTGGTCGTGAAATGTTTTTAAAACAGATGCAAAATTTACATTCAACGAGACAATATTTGGTTTTCCGGTGTTTTTTTATTATGTTTGCATCTACATTTAATATTAGTCTGGGAGGTATATAAATTGGGTCTTGATAGATTTTTATTTGTAGTTTAATCCTTGTCATTTGAATGTTGATAATGACTTTTATAAAATTCATCTGTCATGAAAATTATTGTTAACCGTGGTTTAGATAACATCTTCACAAGAATAAGGGTGTTCAAGAACGGGCATTTAATGGTGGTTCGCCCAAAGGAAAGAGATTATTGCGAGCTTGACGCAATGGATGGCGATAGGATAGTGGTTAAACTGAATTATGTTATAATCGCGTCTTTTGTCTACCGTGATGGGCAGGATGTTTTTTACATCAGTCCGACACGGATGAGTAAGCTATGGAGTTGGTTGAACTTTTTTATATTCCCGTATTTGACTTTGGTGCTTTTTGTTTTTAAGGCCATGATTGTGTCTGATGCGTATGGTTTGCTTTGCACGGGCATGTTGGTTTTGACGGTCTTATCACTTATGTTTTTCATGTCTTGTGCTATTAATCCTCGCCGGCGGGACATGATGTTCAGGCTTGATGTTCTGTGATTTGTGACGGAAGACAGAGTGCTAATTGTCAAACCGGCATCCGTAGGGTGTGGTTTTTTAGTTAAAAAAGGTATAAAAACAGGCTTATGTGATTGATTCAATAAACTTTTTATTACCTTTGCACCCGCTAAGACGGGCAAGTCTTACACGGCCAGCTCCCTTCGAATCCTCCAGGACGGGAACGTAGCAAAGGTAGTTGGTTGTAGCGGCGCGATGTAAGTAGCTTGCCCACCCGCCTCTTTAGCTCAGTTGGCCAGAGCACGTGATTTGTAATCTCGGGGTCGTTGGTTCGAATCCGACAAGAGGCTCAAATAATAAATGCATGTTTTTTCATGTAGCGGGAGGCTGGTATTTTTACAGTTTCTCGCTATTTTATTATTATGTTTACAGCACTTTAGTCACCTTGTTAACGTGTCTTTAAGACTAACTTATGCAAGATTAAATGGGTTGTGTCGCAGATTACCAGCATATATGTATTAACTTTTCCAAAGCATAAGTGTCTGTTAATTTTTAACGGACATTTGTGATAATATGGAAATAAATATTTTTTGAGGATACTTATTTCATGGTATTAATTTTAATAATGCGAGTAAATATACTTACATGGGTGTAAAATAATAAAGATCCTGACTTCCATTGGGAAATCAGGATCTTGTCTTTCAAAGTGGTACCACCAGGAATCGAACCGGGGACACAAGGATTTTCAGTCCTTTGCTCTTCTTCGGCTTCCGAAAGTTCGCTGACGCTCACTTTTGGAAGCAACCAACTGAGCTATTGCACCTTATGAATCAGTAGAGTTGTAAAAATTACTCGTAGTCTTATTGTTTACTCACCGTAGTTTACACCTCGGTTTACACAATCCGTAATTGTTAATAATTGTATTACTTATCTCATATAGATATAGTTGCCCTATATTGGATAGGTTCTCTATATTCCTGTTTATATCAGTATTCCCGTTTTAAGAATATCTGCATAGAGAGGGTTATTTGTGTCCTCTGTAAGTAGAACAGGCTCTATAAGATTGCTTATCTTACGTTTCAGCTTCCACAGTAATGGAGTATCTTCAAAATAATCATCACTCATTCGTTCTACCACAACAGCAATATCTATGTCGCTGTCCTCTGTATGATTGCCTTTGCTGTATGAGCCATAAAGGTAAAGAGCCTTTAAGGGCAACCGTTCTGCGACTGCCGCCTTATAGCGTTGTGCCAATTTTATAGCTTGCTCTTTATCCATGTTCTTAATTTGTCTGTTTGTTCAATCAAATTTTTGCAACGGTCAGCAGTCAGACTTTTCATCAACCGCTCCTTATATGAGGGGTAACGTGCTTCTATATTCAATGGTTCAAGCTCGTCTATGAAGTCCGTTTGTTCCTCTGACATATCCTTGTCTAAACCGCTTTTCTCGGCAAGTCTTGATAAGCTATGAATCTTCAAAGGTGGTTCTTCCAACACTTTGCTCCAATATGCTTTCAGAATCTTCTCTATGGTTTGGTGACACATGAAAGCGACATAAAGGTAACGCTTGGTTTCAAGCATAGCCTTTGCCGTGTCAAAATCATAATCCGACATCTCAATCCAATATGTCACCTTGTCGTTCATTGAGCTTTTAATGTTGAATCAAGTGCAAATATATAGAATTTCTTTGAGAAACAATCATTTGATATTGAAAAACAGAGCTAATAAAGTTGTTAAGTCTATGATTTTATAAGTGGTACTTTTTTCTGCTTCTCCCTATAAAATGGACTTTCTTCTAAAAAAGTCCTCATTATTCTACTGTCTAATTTTCAATCTATCTTATTTCTTCTTTTAAGAGTGTTAGGAAGAAAAATTGGACATTGCTATATTTAGCATTTGTCAGTTGCTGCGAAACCCTTTTATCTCAACCCTTTCTTTTTGTTCTTGATTCTTAGCTAAATTCTCAAATTCATTCCTTACCTGTTGATGGGCAAAAAAGAAACCGTCTAAAATGGATTTCAAATATCCTTTGTAATTAGGTATGTTGTAAGCAAAATATGTTACCATTTGACAATGTGCGGCAATAAATCCTTTTTCATTATTGATTGTATATAGATTCGTGATTGCACTATTTTCATTTGCCTTGTTGATAGCCTGTTTTAGAAAATCCGCATCAGTATCGTTTGTTTCAATTCCCGTCCATGCAACATTGTAAATCCAAATGATATGATTGTCGTTACTTGCACTTATCTTAAATTCTTCTCCCTGATATTTGAAGATGATGCTATCGTTATCATTTATTTTATACTGGCAACCAATATCTTCTAATGTCTTTATCAGCAAATTCCTTGTCTGATTATCTTCTTCGTTGATTGCATCACTGATAGAATCATTCATCTTATCGTAATCAGATTTCTCTTTCTTGTCATTTTCAATGGCAAATCCAACCCTGCCAGCTATGTAAGCGGCAAAGACAAGTACGATGCAGAGTATTGCTATTCCATGTTCCATATTTTAAGCTCTATCAATTCACCATAATTTAAGCCCGTCCATTTCCTTAATGGCTTGCAGTATATCCTCTTTGGTCATATCCGTTTTTTCTTCCTCTATGCTGATAGAACGAAACTCGTAGCTTTCTACCGTTTCTTTCTTCTCATCCACATTGCTATATATCCAACTGCTGAACACTCTGTCCGGCATATCAAGGAATGTGATTCTGATAAGAGCACCACCCAACAGGTAAGAGTTAATATCATAGACCACAAATTTGCCTTTTATCTGCTCCTTATAAGGGTCTAAGTTTGCATTGCTGACTTTCCCACTATTATAATCATCCAAGTATTTCCGTAAGGTATGGATATATTCATTATCCAACCAATCACTTCTTTCCCAACCATCGAAGCGAATATCATTAAGCGTTTTTCGTGTACCAATGGTATCTTCTGCTTGTATGGCAGTGTCAATGATAGAATCATGTTTTACTTTGTCCGGCTCTGTGCTGTAAGCTGATAGAGCTAAGAGCGTGGCAATGAATGTAATTACAGCTTTCATCTGTTTCTAATTTGAATATATAAAGGTAGAGAACTTTTTTCAGATTCTCCCTATAAAAACAGAGTTTCTTCTAAAAAAGTCCCATATTCTACTGTCTAAATTTCAAGCAATCTCATTTCTTCTTTTAAGTGTGTCAGGAAGAAAAATCGGACAAGTAAATAAATCTATTGTTTTCTGTTATCCAACCACTGAACGGTCAATGATTGGTACACATCTGTATGACTTGGCAATCTCATTTAACGATTCCTCTGTTGCCGATTTGTATCTTACAATGCGTGTAACACCTTTATAGGCGAACTTGTTTGTATGCAATTCCAAGTATGGACGAGCGTCACCAATTAAAGAGAATGGCTTTTCATTCACATAAAAATTAAATAGGACACTATTAAACATTCTATCCATTCCTTTTAGCTTGACGATTGTTCTTGAACTGAATATCACTGCAAGCTCCACAATATATTGTCCACCTACTATAAGATTAGGTTCTTTTTCATTAGTCCACCCATCAAGGTTATCGACACATTCAGCTGTTAAGACGAAGTTATTATTTAACGGCTCGTCATTTACTGTTTTTTCTGACGTATTTTTGTTCATAACCAATTAAAATAAATGACTTTTCTAATTCACCATATAAAAACAAGTAATTCTTGAAAAACACCTGTTCGATTTTATGCGCATCTCATCTTTTCGACAAGTATTCTACAATCTCCTTGAACACGCTTCCTGCCATTGCTCCACCACTTACAGGTATATCTTTCTTATGGATTGTCACAATTATGGAATATTGGGGATTTTTGAAAGGGAAGTAACCACAAAACTCTGCCATATAAGAGCCGTCCTCCTGACGTGTTGTTCCTGATATTCCTGCAATTTCCATCTTGTCCGTATTGGCTTTCATTCCCAATCCGTCCGTAACGGCATAGCGTAATGCTGATTTCAGACTGTCGTTACCCTCATTTGCAGCAATCTTATTGACAAGTGCCAATGTAAGCATAGGTGGAACTGTTGCCCATTCTCCATGATTGGCAAAGACAATCAATGAAGTAGTGTCGCCTGTCATGCTGTATATTTCACGTACTTTGCTTAAATATTCTTCCATATTACCATCAAATGCCTTTGCCGCCATTTTATAATTGCCGACAACAGAATTGTAAGCAAATGATTGCCTTACCGTCATTTTCCCATAACCGCCCCTGCGCCAATTATGGTCAAACAACGTATCGTTGTCCACAACGCACACACCATTTCCTGTGTCTATGGTGTCACCAAGATGCACCTTGCCTGTTTTCAATGCAGCCAACAATGCGGCAGGACGTACAAGTTCAGACTTGTAAGGAGTAGTAAAGTCTTTACCGTAAGACGCTTTTACCTGCCCTGTCTGAATATCCATTACTATGACCTGACCTGATTGTGCAGCAAACTCTTTCAGCTTGCTTTCCATAATTGACGTCACTTTGGCTTGCAGGGTATTGTCTATGGCAGAAACCTGCTCTGTATTTTCTTGCTTCATGTTGCAAGCGGACAGAATTATCATTGCTGCAATAAATATAATTGACGCTTTCATCTGTTAATGTTGTTTTTAGTTTATCTAATGTTGTTTGTTTACATATTAAGAGGTTTCTTTTTAGATTCTCCCTATAAAATGGATTTATTTCAAAAAATGCTTCAGCAAATATCATCCCATAGAACTGTCTGAATCATTTTCTTACCACACATAGGACAACCCTTATCCCATTTCTGCATCTTGACTTTGCAACATTCTGATAATGGAAAGTCTCCGGTTTGTTCCTTTTCATAAGAAACATTGATGCTCTCCACCTTTTTACACGCAGGGCATTGAAGTTGGATATAGTTGTATTCTGAGAACAACCTACCACCCTCTGACAATCCATCTATGGTATATCCACAATCGGGACATTCGTACTTATAAAAGGAGTGTGGCATATTCGATATTTTGATTGTTTGCAAACTCTATTTATTGAGCGTTTTAGGATTAATTGGTAATTGCTTCTCTAATTCTTCCTCTGTATATAATTCTGTGTTTTCATGAATAGAAATAACTTCCATTTTTTTAGCTTCAACTTTTATAGCATTTCCACAAGTGAAAGTCAGAGTGCCAGCGTGTTCTTGAATTTTGTTAGTAGGATAAAATCTTATTAAAGCGGTTTCGCTACTACTAATAGAAAAACATTCCAATCCGTGGAATCTAAAACGAACATCTTTATTTATATATCCCATTTGTTTTGTCTTAGGTTCATATGTCTCACAATATCCTGTAATAGTAAGCCTTATTTGCTTATGAAGTTCTTGAATTATTATGTTAGAAATCCTATATGGGTTGTAAGGCAAATCGCATTCGCGCATAAGGATGTTTAGTCCTTTTATAGTCTTTTCTTCGTTCAGTAAATATGGATATATTGAAGAATCAATTTGACAATTATTCCTTACTTTGTTGTGTAGATTGAGGATATATAGTTTTTCTACATAATAATCTCTTATATTTTCTGACTTTGTAAATTTTATGATTTCTGTGTATATATATTTTTGTTTTTCTTCATCTCCTGTCTGTGGCATTGCACAACATATCAAATCATAGAAATCAATTCTATCACGAATGGGATATGCCATTTGAAAAGCAGTAATTATATTTGCTCGGCAACAATCCTCAAATATTTTTTCACTCAAATTTCTAAAATCATCATATCCCCAATATGTGTCAGGTATTGGAACTGTAAAAGGACGTGCAAGCCTAAAATCCTTTCTACACTTTTCTATCGTGTTTTGTACACCACTTTCGAAAAGTGCTTTAATGATTTCTATTCTATTGTTTTTTACTAATTCATTCCAATCCATTGTAAAGTCCAAATGTTGATTCAATTATGTATTTAATGATATATCGCACGATTAGACAGAATCTTTACATTCACGTCAATGCGCGAACTATCATTGAAAATATAATAAAAGCAATAACGACTGCGATTATGGATGCCAAACATCCTTTACCACTGAAACCGTCTTTACCCTTTTCGAAAGCATTATAAGAACCATAACCGATAAAAGCCAAGATAATGAAAAACCATATCGGACTGAATGAAGAATCTCCATCACGGACAGAATAATCTCTTCCGTAATCGTCCCGACCAGCAATAGCATTCACGATGGTTAAGAAGCAACCGAAGCAACTGACTAATAATTTTTTCATCATATTTCAAGTAAAAAACATTCTGATTCAACGAGAAGTATAGCAAACATTTTCTGCAAAATATCCATTACGAATGATTGCCTGATAAAATCGTCGAGGAAAACCTCCATAGATTTTTAGCCCACCAATAATTTCCTCTTCAAAATAGATATGTCGATTCCCTATGAATTGTACTGTTTCTTGTAAAACCTCTCTCAAAGTAATGTAGGGAATAGCGTTTTCTATTGTATTGAAAATATGAGCGTTGATTGTGCCCTTTGAAATGTATGTTTTACCGTTTGGAAACTTTTCTCTAATTAAAAAATTGCGAACATCAAAGCATATTGTTTCATGGGTAGTCAAAGAAATTAAATTAATTCCCGTAATTGGAGCACAATCCTTTTCAGAAAAAATAGGCTCTTCATAACAGTAATCAGCCTTGATATTTCCACAATAAGCAAAAGGCTGTCTTGCAAGATAAAAACGTTCTTTTGTTGAGATGCTTATAGGAAAGCCCCATTTTCCCTCTTTCTCTATAAAATTTCCCCAAGGAATGTTTCCCCCTAACTTCATAAAGTTAGATAACCCCCGATTAATGTACTCATCTATTTGAGCTTGGGTATAACAATAAGCAACTGTTAGTCTTGTCATATGTACACTAATAAGCCCCTCATCCCCCGTTGGAACGGCTAAGTTATTAAATGCGAAAAGCGTGAGGACTGTATTTATGCTTATCTTTCAGTCTGGCTTCTCGCATTGCCGTGGGACAGATAAGCAACAGCCACTCACGCCATGCGAGTATATAGTTCTCCCTTTCAGGATAGTATATATCCGTAGCGTGAGCGTTGTTGCTACCCTCTTTGTCCCTATTCAAACTTTGCGAGAATTTGACTGAACAAGAAAGTTTCAATAACGCTCTTTCGTTCTCTTATGTCTGACAACCTTTCGGAAGTCAGCCACAAAGTTAGCAAAAAAGCGTTGAATATCTGTATCTAAATGAAGTATATTTGCTGATTTGTGCTAAATAGCAGCATTTTAGATGAAAGGCAAGTGTGCATCATCCAACACACCACTTTCCACTATCCTTTTACAAAGCTCATGGGAAGCCCTGTTTCTAAGGTCTGTCCCATAGTTCTCATTGCCCACCATTCTTATAATGGCTACAATCGTCTTTACTAAATTTTGTAGTAAAGTCCGGTGAAAGCACCTTGTACTTTCTGCAAATAGCGCAGGATTCCAACCATAATCATTCAAGGCTCTTTCCAAGTCTTGTGCAGCCTTGTATTCACGTGTATTCTGTATGTCCATTTTTTGTATTGTTTATTATTATATTTATAAGAGTATCAAGAATAAAAATCGGACACTCCCCATGATGAGAAATGCCCGATTGTCAGAAGTGAATCAATAAACACTTAGCCCAAGAACCAAGCGTATTTTGTATCTCCATGCAGGGCATTGTTGATTCCTACCGCCACTTCCGTTGCATTCACAGCCCTTTGCAGATAGGTGTCAATATAACTGCTCTTGTTGGCTTCTGTCAGCAAGTTGTGGAAGTCAAACATGGAGATAGTGTTGCCTTTCGCTCCAAAATTTGGATTGGTAAAGTAATCACGGCAGACGTTGTTTATCTGACTGTCGGTGATTAACATTCTTGGTATCCTTTTTTGCAGACCTGCTGGCATTGCCTGATAGAGTCTCATTCTACCTACAATCTGTGCGAATTGTGTTTCTGTAAGGTAAGAATCGGTCAGCGACTGTATCAGGTGAATTTCCATAGCAGGGTTGTAATTATAGAACAGTTCAAGAGCTGATTTGTACAGGTCGTTGAGGTTCATTACCTCAAGAGAGAGTTTCACTCCATTACCTGTAAGAACCTGATTGGAACAAATGTTCACTCTCCAGCCAATAAAGACGGAGAACTTTTCCATGCCTTTATTTGCCCTGTAAAGATTCAAGTCTGAATAGTTACGTACACCGCCAATGCAAAGCTCCAGCTTCTGACCGTCCACAACCTCATGGATGGTTGGAATTGTGAAAGCGAAAGCCAGCCTTTGGTAAAACTGTGTCTTTTCTGATTCTAACAACTCACTCGCTTTTTTGCCAAGTGCTGACGGAACACGACCACGGACAATGTGCGACACACGGATTGCAGGGTCATTTATTCTCTCACCTGAAAACATAGTCTGTGCTGCTTCATGCACGGTGTGGATGAAGTCCTGATGTGAGATAGTAAGCTCCTGATTAGCCCAAGTCGGCACTACACATTGGGTAGTAAGTTCCTCAATGGAGATTTCAGAAGTGTTGGCTTCCAAGAAATTCACGCTGGGTCTGATGGATGGTTGTTCGCTTACTTCCTCAAAAGGAACGTACTCTGCATCTTGTGCAAACGAAGAATGATTGCTGCGTACCATTGGTACAAATGATAATGTTGCTTCCATAATTTATAAGGATTAAGTGTTATTGATTCAAGGACAATGATTTTCATTGTCATATAGTTGTAGATGTTTATAGCAGGATAGGTTATATTTCTCTCCTGTACCTATTGGATAGGTTTTACTTTTTATTCCGTTTTATGGGGAGGGGAGTTCTTAGAGGTGTAGTTGCTTGCATGTAACATTTCTCGTATTTTTTGATTGGCATAAACTTTTGTTTCGTGTTGTATGTTGCTTTTTAGTCGGAAATGGATTGTTGAATATTGAAATTGTGCATTGCTATATAGCAGAATTTTGGCTATCATTTATTGATGCTTCTAAATTGATTAAATCCGGCTTCTGTCTGATTAACTACCACGACAGACATTAAAGTAAGACAAGTGTATAAACTCAAAAATCCGCAATCGTGAATGACTGCGGATTTAAGAAAATAGAGTAAAATTGAATGTTTGTAAGAGTTTCTTATTGAGAGTACCTTTTTTTGATTCTCCCATAAAACAGACAATCAATGAAAAAAGTCCTTGTCTTTTATATGAGAGATTCAATTAGCCTTAATGCCTTTTGTCCTTTGTATTTGCATTCTTCGGCTTGGAAGAACTCACGAATAGTCTGTGCTGTAACCGCATCTTTGGGCGATATGTCAAGCATCTTATAAAGTCTGACTAATTCAGCCTTTATATATTTCAATGTATAGCATTTCCCTACTTGAAAGGAGTTCTTCAATAGTTGGACAAACTCAACACCTGTCGTTTTTTCCCGATAGCATTTCAGTATCATGGCTTCTTTGATTTTCTTCGGTGAGTAATTGTTAATCTCTATCACTTCTTTTCCTATCGTTTCATAGGCTTCTACTATAAAAGGGTCAAGTCTGCGAAGTTCCTTTATGTGCGTTTGGACGATGGGAGAACCCATGTCATTTTTCAAAGATTCAAGAATCTCCACCAACTTTTTACGGCTTTCCTTTATTGACATATTCTTGTTCTCCAACGTCAACCGTTCCTTGTCGCCTAACGGATAAAATAGCGAATCGGATATTTCCGCTCTGAAATGGCTTGTTTTTCCATAGAGTGACATGAGCAAGTCAATGTTGTTGTATGAGGACTTAACCAATGCTTCATCCATATAGTTGTCAATGGCAAAATAATCAATCTTGCCGTTTTTCAGCATTCTGTTGAACGGTAGCACGTCCAAAGCTGCCTTGAAAGCGTTTCTTGTTTCCAAAGAGGTTGCACAATCATATATCCGTTTTACCGTCATATATGCTTCTTTACTCGCTTTTAGATATTCCACTATGCCGGACTTTGTTCTAACAGGGTAGCTTTCATTGGTGTTCACGATATGGTGTATGGTGGAAACTCCACCCCTAAACCGTCCGATTGCCTGTACCGCATCCGTGCAAGGGTCTATCATAGTATATTCAGCAAAGTAAGGCTCTGTCACAAAGACAACATCAGGTTTCTCATCAAGTTCTATATCCAATGCACTGTAAAAACGGCTTGTAAAGAACATATAAGGTTTCTTGTGCTTGTAGTTCCAATTATCATAAGCTCGGTTGAATCCGCTTCGTTTCAGTTTATCCACGCTCTTTGTGGAACAAAACACCACACTGTCCTCAATGATATTCAGCTTATTCATAAGTTGAAGAATCATGTCTGTGCTGTTGATGAAAAAGCAAATGCTTCTCGGTTCTTTCTGTATTTGTTGAATTTGGGGCAGGGTCGCTTTCAACGCTTCAAGCACGTTGTTTGTATGGACTATGTTCATTGTTTTGGTATAATCATAATCGGGCTTGACTTCTACAAGTATAAAATTTTGTTCTTCAAAGCGTGGGTCAGAAGGTAAAATCGGGGTAGCTGACACCATAGCTTTTCCGTCAAAATAAAAGAAGTCGTCTATTGGCAAAGTTATATCCTCCCGATAATCGTTATCCTTGACAAGTTTGTGGCACTCATCCAACAACATGAAGCACATTGTGTACATATTCAGTTCCAAGTATTCAAAGGCTTGCTTGACCTTGTAGAAACTTTCGGGTGTACATAGTATCTTAATGAGTTTACCATTGGCAATGGTCTCTTCAAGATATGCAATCACATCATCTACCGTGACTTTCTGCATTACCCCGAAAAGGTTGTCTTTCTTGTGTTTCGGGTCTTTACATTTGCCCACAATGGGCGGTTGGTTTAACTCTATAATAATAGAATGGCGTTTAGCCTTGATTTCAGAATAAGTAGCCCCCAATCCTGTAAGTGTCTTACAAAGAATAGTATTTGTTTCAATCGTGTAAATATCAGACAAGCGTTGTCCTTTATTTATTGGTAAGATTATATTTTTCATAATTCGAGCGTTTTTTAAGAGAGTGGAGAGCTTTTGGTAGCTCCCCAACTCTCGGTTGGTAATAATGCTTATCTAATCAATCCTCTTTCTCGCAAGTAGCTTGTGATTTCCTCGTCACGTTCCATAAAGAAAAGGATAGTTCCGTAACGGAAGTTGGCTACTCCCGTAAGTTTGCCTGTCCTGTCCCTAAATTCAGGGGTAAACTGAATGTTGCCTATTCCGTTTTCCACAAACAGTTTCAACATATCCTTGCGAAACTTGTTTGCATCCGTTTCTTCGGATTTGGCTACCGCATCGGGTTTCACGTTGAAGTCCTCGGTTTCACCTTTCAATAGATAGTTCATCACCCATGCAAATGCTTCTTGGTTGATTTGATAGGCAAAGTTCTTGGTTGTCTTGCTTTCCACTCTAATTGCTTCATAGCCGTATCGGTCTATGGTGAAATAGAGGGATAATCTTTCATTGCGATTCATCATCGCTTTCAACTCGGTATGAGCTGCAATGTTATTGTACACTTGTTCAGCTTGTGGCATAATGCCGTTAAAGTCATATTTCATAATCTGTTTTTTTAATTAATTATTCTTGCATCTACCCACTCAAAACTATGCTGCATCTCGCCTTTCGTATCGGATTGCGTTGCAAAGGTCGGTATTATTCTTGGGGAACATTGGTAAGTAATTAGAACTGTTTTTTGAGAGTTTTTTACCAAACAAAAAGGGTGTGTCTATTCTGACACACCCTCTAAAAATCATATCGAATGAAAAGGCTTGCTAATAATATCTTGATGAATCTGTATTATTGGGAGAAACTTTATATTGTTGTGATTTGATTATCTCGTCAATAGAATCATATCGCATGAGGTAGCTTTTTAACAATGTACGGACTCTCTCTCCATCCATATATTCCAAAAAACTTTCTTTCTCCTTGTATTCAATTAGATTAAGCCTGTTCAACAAGTCTGCGATAATCCTGCCTTGTCTTTTGGTTACAGATTTTTCAGTCTTGGACTTGCAGTTAGGTATATCTTGAAGCAAGTGATAAGTTCCCCACATAAATCTTATTGCAGTCACATTCATTTTAGCCCCAACAGTTTTTCCATAAATGGCATATAATTCCCGCTCGGCTTCTTTTACGCTTTTTACACCAAGATATTTTTCAAGATAACGGTCAAGTGCTTCCTGAAACCACGGTGTCTGCTCGTCTATCTTTATAGGGCTTAAATCACCAAATGATATTCTGCATTGTTTGTGGTATTTCTTGACTTTATCATTCAGACTATCGTTGTGGTGCAAGCCTATGTATAGTTTCAACATATCAGGACGGATGGCATGGATGTATTCTTGATATTCGTAATTCATATCTTCCTGTGTGGCTTCCGTTGTTTCCAATTTATTTCTCATTAATAGGGCACAGGCATAGAGCAAGACTTGGTAAACTTCGTCTTTCTCTGTAATTCCAAGTTGGTTTTTCTCGCAGAAATCTTCTATGATAAGCAAATAGGTATCTGTTGATATTCTCATAGACAATTCTTCTTTTGCTAACGCTTTAAAATGCGCTTCTGCGTAAGCATTGACATCATAATGCCCTTTTTCATTCATGTATCTTTCTTTGTTGGAAGATTCATCTAACTTTATGCTTGCATAGTTACCAAAAAGTTCTTGTATGTACGGATTGTTTCTATCTATTCCAAACCATTTCTTTAATCGATGTTCAAGACGTACGAATTCCTCCATTGTAAACAGTAGTCTTAAATAATCTCTTTCCATATTTTATGTTATTAATTATAGGGCAAAGTTACAAATAATCCCGCCTATCGTTCTGATAAACAGGATTATTTTCATTAAAACAGCAATTTCATCGCTTCATCTATCTGTTCGTTGTCAAAGCTATCAAGATAGATTTGAGTCACTCTTTCAGAGCTATGCCCCATGATTTCACGGATTACTGCCGTGGAAACACCTGCTTTCTTCATCACTGTTGCTTGGCTGTGCCTTGCAACGTATGTCGTGAGAGGGATAGGCAAATTCAACGCTTCACCAATTTGCTTCAAACGGTCATTCACCTTAGTAATAATCTTGTGTATTCTGTTGGCTCTTTGTATTTCTGTTTTGTGGAAGTCAGAGAGGATAGGGAACAGGTACGGGCTTTCCTTGCTGTGGTACTTTTTTATAAGTTCAATGGCTTGTGGCTGCAAGGGTATCTTTATTAGCTTGCCTGTCTTGTGCCTTTTATAGATTAGCTTATTTTCCATGATGTTTGCTTGTGTAAGATTGGCTATGTCTATGAAGTTAATGCCGCCACAATAGTAGGTGAATGCAAAGATGTCAATAGGGAATCTTATGTAGCGATTTGATGATTGGAATTGCAACACACGTTCTATGTCCGCTTTTGTTAAGGCTCTCTTAATGGTGTCTTGATGAAGCCTTGCAACTTTGAATTTCTTGAATGGGTAGCAATCTGTTGAAACTGCATTTTCTTCCATTGCCACATTATAGATAGCTCTTAAGGTGCGGAATCGTATGCCAATAGTGTTCTCTGCCAAACGCTTTTCCCTCAAAAACAACTCATATTGTTTCAGCCAAGTTACATCCATTTCAGAGAAATAGAAATCAAGGCTGTGGCAGAACTCTTTAATGGAGTTGTACGTTTGCTTGATTGATAGGGCATAGCTTTTGCGTCCAGCCTTTATAAGGGAAGTCATGTACTCTTGAAAGACATTCTCCACTGTCTTACGATTGGTATGCTTTACATTGACTTTCTCCACAAGAGAGGTGGAGGTAAACTCCTGATTGGTTGCTTTAAGCTCAATGATTTTAGCGGAGTATTCTTTGATTTTGTCCGCTATGAGCATTTCGATGTACTCACGGTTGGGGCAATCTGCCTTTGGCTCATTCTTGAAGAAGTCCCAATGTACAGGATTTACGGATATGCCCAGACTGACATATCTCCGTTTTCTGTCTTTTGTCACTCTCAACATTAGAGGTGATTCATTGTTACTAAGTAACTTAGACTTGTAACAAACTGCTTTTACTGTAATTCCCACGGTTTACACGTTGGTTTACACAGATTGCGTATATTGGGGCTAAAACAAGGGGTAAAAACAATAAAAAAAGAGAGCTACATCGCTGCAACTCTCTGATTATCAAGTGGTACCACCAGGAATCGAACCGGGGACACAAGGATTTTCAGTCCTTTGCTCTACCAACTGAGCTATGGCACCATGTTTCTGTTTTTGCGATGCAAAGGTACGGAAAAGTTTTAAAATACAGGATTAGTTGTGTTGTAAAATGCCGTTTTTTAACTTATTTTTTCGATTTTGTGAGTCTTGTAAGGCTAATAACATGCAAAACGACTTGTTTTTTGCCGTTTTGCATGTCATGTGCTGTATTGCTTTTGATATGATTTTCCTGATTTTCCGGTTAACAACCGTGGCGTTTGTGTTACCCTTTCAACGGATTCCAGCCTTGTGCTTTTAGTTCGAATTCATTGTTGTCGCGTGTTACGAGCATGTGGCCGAGTTCTTTTTTTGTAATGTGCCCTATGAGCTTAACGTCCTCCATGTCCTCAATTTTCTCGTGGTCGCCTATGGGTACGGTGAACAGCAGTTCGTAGTCTTCGCCGCCGTTGAGGGCGCAGGTCGTTACGTTCATGTTCATTTCCTCAGCCATTACGGCGGTCTGGTAGTCTATGGGGATGTTCTTTTCGTAAATCCTGCATCCGCAGTTGCTTTGCATGCAGATATGAAGAAGTTCGCTGCTCAGTCCGTCGCTGATGTCCATCATTGCCGTGGGGTGAATGTTGCGTTCGCGTAGGGCTTGCAGGATGTCGCCGCGCGCCTCCGGTTTGAGCTGGCGTTGCAACAGGTATTCCTTGCCTGCAAAGTCGGGTTGGAAGTGTGCCAGTTCGTCAAGCGCACGCTTGTCATTCTTCTTTTTCGCTTCGTTTACTTGCTGGTAGTACACGCTCTTTTCGCGTTCGAGCAGTTGCAGGCCCATGTATGCGGCTCCCAGGTCGCCGCTTACACATATCAGGTCGGTGTCTTTCGCGCCGTTGCGGTAAACTATGTTTTCACGTTCGCATTCTCCTATGCAGGTTATGCTTATAGCCAATCCGGTGTAAGACGATGTAGTGTCGCCACCGACAATGTCGACGTTCCATTTGTCGCACGCCATGCGCAGTCCGCTGTAAAACATCTCCATGTCTTCGACCGTGAAGCGTTTGCTAAGTGCGATGCTTACGATAAGTTGGCGTGGTGTGCCGTTCATTGCGAATATGTCGCTGATGTTGACCATGGCCGACTTGTAGCCAAGGTGTTGCATGTCGATGTATGTAAGGTCGAAGTGTACGCCCTCCATAAGCATGTCTGTCGTAACAAGCACCTCTTTGTCAGGATAGTGCATCACGGCGCAGTCGTCGCCAACGCCATATTTTGTCGATTCATTCTTGGGCTTGAATCCGTCAGTCAGGTGGTGTATCAGTCCAAACTCGCCAAGTTTCGCAATGTCAGTCATTATGCTTTAGTTTTTTCTTTAATGTAAGGAGTTAAGAAAACGCAACTATGCGACTTTCCTAACTCCTCGTATCCTTTTGTTTCTTTTACTGCGCTTATGCGCGGTTTATCATTTCTCTCATTATTTCGGTCATCAGCGGCTGAGCCTTGTTTGCAGCTATCTGCACTTCCTCGTGGCTTACTTCAACGGGCTGGTCTTCAAGTCCGAGGTCTGTTATGATGCTTATGCCGAACGTCCTTATGCCGCAATGGTGGGCAACGATTACTTCAGGCACGGTGCTCATGCCGACGGCATCGCCGCCGAGGCGGTGGTACATCTTATATTCTGCCGGCGTCTCGAAAGTAGGCCCTTGCACGCCTACGTACACTCCGTGAACCACGCGTATGCCTTTTTCCTTGGCTATTGCGTCGGCTTCGGCTATCAGTTTCTTGTCGTATGCCTCGTGCATGTCGGGAAAGCGCGGCCCGGTAGGCAGGTTCTTGCCGCGCAGCGGGTGCTGCGGGAAGAGGTTGATGTGGTCCGTAATTATCATCAGGTCGCCAATCTTGAAGTCGGGATTCATGCCGCCTGAAGCGTTGCTTACGAAGAGTGTCTTTATTCCCAGTTCATACATCACACGTATCGGGAAGGTCACTTCCTTCATCTTGTAGCCCTCGTAGTAGTGGAAACGGCCTTCCATTGCCATAATGTCCACGCCTCCGAGTTTACCGAAGATCAGTTTTCCTGCATGTCCTTCAACTGTAGATACTGGGAAGTTGGGTATTTCCTCATAGGGAAATTCGTAACTGTCAGTTATTTCTGAAGCTAATTGTCCCAGGCCGGTGCCTAATATTATCGCCGTTTGCGGGCTTGTGGTCATCCTTTGTTTTAGCCAGGATGCTGTTTTTTGAATTTTTTTGTACATATCCTATTATTTTGTTGTTGAATTCTTCTTGTCCTAATATGAATTTCACCCTTATGGGCAGAGTGTATATGTTGCGTCTTACATCTTCCGACAGGCCGTCCATGCCCGAGAGCCTTGCGTTGTCCTTTTCGGTTGTTATTATCATCTTCGGTGAAGGCATGGCGTCGAATGTGGCGTTTATCCGTTCTATGTCCTTTGCCGTGAACTGGTGATGGTCGGGGAATGTCATCTGCGTTATGTTTGACGAGTATTCACCCAAGTCGTAAGCCAGCTGCTTTGGTGAAGCAATGCCTGCCAGCAGCAGTATGTTTTCCGCCTTTCCTATGCTGCCGAGCGGGCGTTTGCTGCCGCCGAACACTGGGTTGAGGTCGTCGTATTCAAGCGATGTGAAATACAGTTGCTGGTAGGGGTAGAGGTCCATGGCTTTGATGATTACCCTGTATTCCATCGGCTTTAGGTCTCTAGGACATTTTGTTATTATTACAATGTCAGCCCTCGACTTGCCTTTCTGCGGTTCGCGCAGGCGTCCTGCGGGCAGCAGCTTGTCGTATATTATCAACCTATGGTAGTCCACGAGCAATATGTTGATGCCGGGCTTCACGTATCTGTGCTGGAATGCGTCGTCAAGAAGTATTACGTCGGTGTCCTTTGTCGCTTCCCCGCTTGTCAGCATGTCTATGCCGTGGCAGCGGCTTTTGTCTACGGCGACATGTATGTCGGGGAATTTTGTCTTCATCTGGTAAGGCTCGTCGCCGATGTCCCTCATCCTTGTGTCCTTGCCCGCCAGCACATAGCCTTTGCTCTTCCTCTTGTATCCGCGGCTAAGTACGGCCACCTTGCTGTTGCTTTTGAGCAACCTTATCAGGTATTCCACATGCGGGGTCTTGCCCGAGCCGCCGACCGTGATGTTGCCGACCGAGATTACAGGGATGTCAAAGCTGCGGCTTTTCAATATGCCGAGCTCGAACAACTGGTTGCGCAGCCTCACACCGAGGCCGTACAGCCAGCTTAATGGCAGCATCCACTCGTTAATCTTTATAAAGTCGCCTTCCATGTCGTCGGTTGCCGGCCTTGCCGGTTTAGTCTTATTTGATGTTCAGTTTAAACGGTATCCGTGCCTGTATTGCCGATTGGTTGTTGATGTCCTTCATCAGCATGAACGGCTCGTAATATTCGCCGAGTGCCTGTCGGGCCTGTGCATTGATGTATGACTCGCCCGACAAGTTGTTGAGCAGTTGGTCAACCCAGCTTGTCTTGCCGGGATATGCGGCCGTGTGGTATTCCTTCAGTTTCGCAAGTTGGGCAGCCTTTGCAACAGCCTTGTCGAGTCCGCCGAGCTCGTCTACGAGCTTTACCTTCAATGCGTCCTGTCCCAGCCATACACGTCCTTGCGCAATCTTCTCAACCTGTTCCACCTTCATCTTGCGTCCTTGTGCCACGCGTGAGCGGAACAGGGCGTAGCCGCGGTCGATATAGTTGTTGAGATACCTCATTTCTTCCTCGTTGAACGGGCGTGCCGGAGTGCCGAACGCACTGTGCCTGTTGGTCTTCACCTCGTCGAACTTTACGCCCAGCTTCTCTGTGAGCAGTCCGCTGAAGTCGGGGAACATGCCGAATATGCCGATGCTTCCCGTCAGCGTTGTAGGCTCTGCCACAATCCAGTTGGCTCCGCTGCTGATGTAGTATCCGCCCGATGCGGCCATTCCGCCCATCGATACGACAACCGGTTTCTCCTTTTTGAGCATTTCCACGTAATGCCATATCTGTTCCGAGGCGTATGCACTGCCGCCGCCTGAGTTGATGCGCAGTACAACGGCTTTCACGTCGTCGTCGTCCATAAGCGCCTTCAGGTCGTCGCATACGGTCTTGCTTACTATGTTGTGTTCATTCGACAGCATTCCGCCGGTGGCGTTGTCAATGATGTTCCCGTATGCGTAATATACTGCTATTTCTTCACCTTTCTCCTCCTTGCTCTTTACGACTTTCATCTCAGCCAGGCTGACTGTGTTGATGTTGTCGTCGGCGTCCTGCTTCAACAGCTTGTTTATTTCAGCGTCAATCTGGTCTGTGTATATCAGCTTGTCCACGAACTTGTATTTTACAAAGTCCTTCGGGTCGTTCAGTGTAATGAAGTTGTCGGCGTATGCGTTGAGCTGTTCCACACTGATCTTGCGGCTTTCAGACACCGCCTTGCATACGTTCTGCCAGATGCCGTTAACGTAGGCTGTCACCTGTTCACGGTTAGCATCGCTCATCTTGTCGGCAGTGTACATTTCGGGCGCGCTCTTATACGTGCCCACCTTGGCCAGCTGCATCTTCACGCCGAACTTTGCCATGAGGTCTTTCAGGAATACCGGTTGCGACGAAATGCCGTGCCAGTCAATTTGTCCGCTCGGGTTGAGGAACACCTTGTCTGCCACCGATGCCACATAATAAGTGCCCTGGGTGTAGACGTCGCCGTATGCCACTATCCACTTGCCGCTCTTCTTGAAGTCGAGCAGTGCGTTGCGTATTGCGGCGAGCGAGGCGTACGAGTCTGCCGACAGCATGCCTGTCTCTATGTATATTCCTTTTATTTTGTCGTTGTCCTTAGCCTTGCCTATTGCTTCAAGTACGTCGTCAAGCCCTATCGTGCCAACCGTACCGCCGTTCAGCTCGTCCATGAAGCTGCTTTCGCTGCGTTCGTCAAGCATGCCCGACATGTTGAGCACCATGACGCTGTTTTCGCTGACGTCTTTGGCAGAGCTGCCTGAGGCTATCATGCCCACGATGCACATCGCACCGATGACGCCGGTTAACAGCGTGAATACAATCAGTCCTACGACTGTGGCCGACATGTATTTGAAAAAGTCTTTCATAAGGTATTTGTTTTTTATTGTTTGGCTTTGGAAATTTATATTTATGCAAAGATACTCATTTTATTTTATTTTGTTTGAAAAAACAAGCAAAGTTTTACCGTTTCGTCAAATATTAGTATTTTCGCAGTTATGAAACGAGCTATTGTCATTGGAGCGTCTTCCGGCATAGGGCGCGAGGTCAGCAGGCTGCTTGTCGCCGGCGGTTGGCATTTAGGCATCGCCGCACGCCGCGAGGACAAGTTGCTTGAGATAAAGGACCTTGCCCCGTCACGGGTCAAGGTCATGCGTATCGATGTTACCGCCGACGACGCTCCGGCGCGCTTGTTGGCCCTGGTCAGGCAGCTCGGCGGGGTCAGCCTTTTTGTATATTGTGCCGGTATAGGCAAGCAGAATGCCGGGCTTGACGGCGGTGTAGAGTTGTCTACCGTCGCCGTCAACGTGAAGGGCTTTACCGCAATGGTCGACACCATGTTCAACTACATGGCTGGAAATCTAGGCGGCGACATTGCCGTCGTCTCGTCTATTGCCGGCACTAAGGGCCTTGGGGTGGCGCCGTCGTACAGTGCCACGAAGGCTTATCAGAACACTTATATCCAGGCGCTTGAGCAATTGTCTAACATGCGGCGCCTGCACATACGCTTCACAGACATACGCCCGGGCTTCGTCGATACCGATTTGCTAGCTGGCAGCGGCAATTACCCCATGCTTATGGACAAGGCTGATGTGGCGCGTGAGCTGCTGCGGGCTGTCATGTCGCACCGCCACGTGCATGTCATCGACTGGCGTTACCGTATACTGGTCTTTTTTTGGCGGTTGATTCCCGACAGGCTTTGGCGCAAGCTGAACATAAGGAACCGTAAATGAAAGAAAATGCGCAAGGCCCCATTGTGTGTAACCTTGCGCATTTCTTGTCTTATCCAATCCTTTGTCTTGACATTCATCCCCTTGTCACCGAGAACGACTGGCGGTGGAATATGAATATCGGTATTATGCAGCCTACCACCATTCCGAACATTACGAGAATAGTGAGCGAGGCGTTCGAGAAGAAGCGTGATACGTATTCCATCGTGTATTCGTCGGGCAGGCGCACTATGTTTATCAGGTCGCGTATGGCCTTGTAGGCGAACATGCCCGGAACCATCGGCAGCAGCGAGGGGAACGCGAAGCATTCGGCAGGGCAGTGTATGCGCATGGCGAAGGGCACGGCCAGCAGGCCAATGGCGAAGCCAGCTATGGTTGAGGCCGTCACCTGGTCGAGCATGAGTCCGGTGTTGTGCATGAGGAAGTAGCGTACGCCGTGGCCTATGCACGCCAGCAGGGCGCATATGATGAGTGCCTTGCGCGGCGGGTTGCTTATTATTGCGAAACCTATGGCTGCCACTGCGGCGAAAAGTCCGTCGGCTATGGCTGCCTGGACAACGTCGGGGCGTGTCACCTTAGTGAACGTCGTCGGGTCGATGCCGAACATGATGACCGTCGCCGACAGTCCTAGGGCTATGCAGATAATCATAAGGCAGGCGTTGGTCAGACGGGCTATGCCGTCGAGCGCGTGCCCGTCGATAATGTCCATTACGCCGTTAATCAGCGGCACGCCCGGCACGAGGTAAAGCATCGACGTACCCAGGGTGATGTCTTCCGTGCCGCCGTGGAAGTAGAGGAAGTCGGTTATGCCTATCATGGTAGACACGAAGGCGCAGATTACGAACACAGCCAGGTGGTTGAGTCCGCGCTTGGTGAGCTGCTGGCGTATGAAGAAGCCCACGAATGTGGCAATCCAGACTATTATCATGGACGTAAGGTTGCCGTCGAAAAGGCGGCAGAAGCATGCGTTGGCAAACGACACCAGTACCAGCACGAGCCACGGGCTTTCGCGCTTTTCCTTGACTATCAGCTTGAATATGCGCCACAGCTCGTTTAGCGGCAGCTTGTGGTCGAACGCCTTCCACGACAGTGCCGACAGCTTCATGTTGGCCTTGAAGTTTATGCCCATCGACGGGGTCTTCTTTATGTACGTGTACGAGTGGTTGTGCTCCACGTCGAGCAGCGTTATGCTTAGTGTCTTTGGAAATACCAGCAGGTTGATGTGGTAGCCGAAAGAGCGTGCCATGCGTACTGTGTTAAGTTGTATGCGCGATGTCTGTGCGCCTACGGCCATCATCGTGGCTGCGTATTCGGCGAGGAATATTGCCGTTTCTTTCAGTTTGTTGTGGATTTTGTTTTCTTCTTGTTGCATTACTTTGTACGTCATCGTTTGCGTAAGTTTGGATTGTTTGCCTGAGAACGGTTGCAAAATTACATGTTTTCGTAAAAAACAGGGAATGATATGAATGATTATTTTCCGTTAATCGGATTTTTCTCCCTTCAAGGCTGTTTTACCGGGACTTGGTTGTATTTTCGCGGCAAATAGCGTGCGTTGGCATTCTGTAATGTCTTTTGCGTTTTTGCTTACATTCTGGTTTTTGTTGACGCACTGGGAGCGCGTTCTTTTCAGAATATTTATCGTTTGGCCGGAATTTATTGTGAAAACGTGTGCAAACGTATCTTGCTTGTTACAAGGTTGATACAGCTGCCGGTACGGTTTTGTGCATGTTACATGTGTGAAGTCTTACGCAAAAGAGCGCCTTTTGAGTTGTCATTTGCCGTATATTGTGTTCTTATTGGTCGTGTCTTATAACGTAAAAACGCCCCTTTGCGTCTGCAAAAGGGCGTTTTTTATGTCTTTTCGTGCTGATTTGGAGATAAGTAACCGTATCTTCTTATTGTTTTTCAGCTTGCCGTTTTTCTATTTGTGGAATATTTTGTGGAGATTTAAATATGTCAAAATGTAAGATTCCTGCTTGTATCAAGTTGCAGAATGAATTTCAGATGACTTCGTCCATTATTACGTCATAGTTGTCTGAAGGTATGTCTTCCAGCTTTTGGAAGCCGAAGCATACGCCTATTTTGTAGGCGTTGACGGCTTTAGGCAGGAAGCGGTCGTAATACCCTTTGCCGCGTCCCAGGCGGTGTCCCGACTTGTCGAAGCCCATTCCTGGAACTATGGCGACGTCGATGCCGGCGTAGTCGGTGAACAGCTTTCCCGTAGGCTCCATTATTCCGTAAAAGCCTTCAGCCAAGTCTTCGGGCTTTTCGTAGAGGCGTATCTCCATGTTCTCGTCGTCGACGACCTTTGGCAGCAATACCGTTTTGCCCTGTGCTGCCAGCAGGTTGATGGCGTCGTGGGTGAAAACTTCGTCGGGTAGGGAGTAGTACATCAGTATTGTCTTTGCGCCGTTAACCGCCTGATGTGCCAGCAGTTCGGATATTATCGGGCGCGACATTTCCACAAGCTCTTCGTCAGTGAACTGCTTTTTGAGCCCGCGTATGTGTTTCCTTATCGAGCGTTTGTCGTTTGTCATGGTTGTTGGATTGTCAGGTAAATATGAGCAACGATGGTTTTGCTAGTAACTGTATTTATTTAAGCTGCTTCATTTTACTTATTGCATCTGTGAGTGTCTTGTTGACCGGCGGTATGTTTTTCGGAACATTTACAGGCGATTGGGTCTTGTCCTTCATTGCGGCTTTCATCTCGTCTTTGCTTGCGTATCTTATTCCGGTAACATATAGTTCATCAAATGTGTCAATCTGGATTTCCTTGCTCTTTTTGCCGTGTATGCGCCAGAAAACACATGTGTGGGTGCCAGTCTTCAACAGACTGCTCAGTTTTGGCAAACCTCGGCTTATGTCGTATGTTTCATTTTTAGATTTTTCAGTTATTCTGGCACGTATGCCGAACAGATTGATTGTATAGTCGTCAGCAGTGAACATGCTGTCCTGATAAACCATGAGAGTTTTCCTTACATCATCTTTCTTTACGCCGTTGATGCTGCCGCGCTTTCCTATACTTAAGATTGAGTCGCCTTTAATATTGTCGAATCTGTTGTCACCATCCCATTTTATTAAAATATTGTCTTTGCGGAGTTTCATTAAAGTTAAAGGGGCAACAATCATAACGTCCTTATAATCACCTAACCCGGGCTTTAACAGTTTGCGTTCAACTATTGTCTTGTATTTCGTGCGGTTTTTCTTCATTGAGATGTAATAGTCGTAAATACCTTCCTCATAATAAGCCGGAATGGAGTCTTTCATTGTGTAACAGCGTGTGTATACAGTGAGGACAAGATAGTCAGGATTTTCATATGTTGACGTGACTTCCGGCAGAGTGTAGATGAAAGGCTTCATCTTGACAATATTATCCTTTATTGAGTCGGAATTAATTTTGGTAAGTTCATAGCTGATGTGCTGTATCGTTATGCTTCCTGAATAGCCTTGGGGCAAATTAATGCATCCTTTGTTATCGCTCGCTCCCAAATATCTGCCGTCATCCATGAATACGTAGGCATCCTGTATGGGAGTGGCGTTTATAGAATCAACAATTTTTATTTGTGATTTTGCTTGCAGCATGAAAGCAGTCAGCAAAAGTGAAAAAATTATTCTGTACTCCATATTTAAACTGTTAATTCCTTGACTATTCAGTTAGTTAAAGCATTTGGACAAACCTACTTTTTTGAGCCTTTTTTCACGTTCTTCTTGATGTTCTTTGCCGGTCTCTTAGGGAAAGCCTCGTTGCGCTTGAACACATCAAGGGCTGTCTTGACGACGTTGTCGTCGAGGTTGAGGTATTCAATCCAATCTTCCTCGTCCATTATGTTGTAAATTATCCTGCTGTTGATGTACAGCTTAAGCATGTCGTATGACTTCTTAATCAGCAGGTTGCGGCGTTTCAGACCGTTCTTGTCGGCGTATGTAGCAAACTTGTCTACCGTGTTCTGGCTGTCAAGATAGTCGGCAAGGTCGTACATATTTTCGAAGCTGCTGAGTTTCGGGCGGTTGTTGTCCGTGTAGACGAATGCAAACTGCAATATAAGTCCGCGCATTGCTGCTTCCTTGAAATATGAAGTCATGCCGAGCGTATCTTCGGGTACGAAGATGTCTGGAGTGATTCCTCCACCTCCGTAGACGGTGCGCCCTAAGCCTGTATGGTAAGCCGGGCCTGTATGCTTGATGCTGTCTTGTGAGAAGAATTCGCCGTGCTGGTATCTCGCAAGCAAGTCTTCCTCATAGTCGGCGTTGTCGCCTGCCGTGTAAGGCTTCTGTATGCAACGGCCCGACGGTGTGTAGTAGCGTGCTATGGTAAGGCGTATCATAGAACCGTCGGTAAACTCTATCTGGTTCTGTACCAGACCCTTGCCGAACGAGCGGCGGCCGATGATGGTTCCGCGGTCGTTGTCCTGTATGGCGCCTGCGAAGATTTCCGAGGCCGAAGCCGAGCCTTCGTTGATGAGTACGACGAGAGGTATGCGCTGGTAGCTGCCTCGTCCGTCGCTCAAATAGTCCTGGCGGGGCGATTTCCGTCCTTCGGTATAGACTATCAGCTTGTTCTTGGGCAGGAACTCGTTGGCTATCTGCACTGCCGGCTTGAGGTAGCCGCCGGTGTTGTCGCGCAGGTCGACTACCAGGTTGCTGAATCCTTCCTGCGAGAGTTTTGCAAGGGCGATGAGCATTTCGGGATAAGTGTTTTCTCCGAAATTCTTTATCTTGATATAGCCTGTGTTCTCGTCGAGCATGTATGCGGCGACTATGCTCTTCTGTGGAATGTCGCCACGTGTTATGGTGTAGTTCCTTACTTTCTTCTCGCCGTATCTTATAACGCCTATTTTCACCTTCGTGTCCTTAGGCCCTTTAAGCCGCTTCATGGCTTCGCTGTTGGTCACCACCTTGCCGACAAACGGCTTGCCGTCAACGCTTACGATCTTGTCGCCGGCGCGTATGCCAACCTGGTCGGCCGGACCGTTCTTGACAACTCCCTGTATACGTATGGTGTCTTCACGTATTATGAACTCGATGCCTACTCCCGAGAACGAGCCTTTAAGGTCGTCGGTAGTCTGCTGCATCTCTTTCGCACTGAAGTATACGGAGTGTGGATCAAGGTCTGATAATATTTGTGGTATTGCCATGTCGACAAGGGAGTCTATGTTAACCTTGTCGACATACTGGTCGTCGATGATGTGCAGCAGGTTGTTTATCCTGTTGCTGCCTGAATTGATGATGTTTAGCCTGTTGCCTGAGAAATGGTTGGCATAGAATGTACCGACGACGATTCCTATAACGACGCAAAGTGCCATCAGCAATGGCATCAGACGGTTTGACTTATTTGGCCTCATATTCGTCAGGATTAATGTAAACTACTTCGATGTTTGCTTTTTTTAGGAGGTTTATTCCGTCTTCCAGACGGTATTTCTCGCCGTAGACCACCCGCTTTATTCCTGCTTGTATTATTAGCTTGGAACATTCAATGCATGGCGATGCTGTCACGTAAAGTGTCGAACCGTCACTGTTGTTGGAACTTCTTGCCAGTTTTGTAATGGCGTTGGCTTCGGCGTGCAACACGTATGGATGGGTTATGTTGTTTTCGTCCTCGCATACGTTTTCAAATCCGCTGGGTGTACCGTTGTATCCGTCGCTTATTATCATTTTGTCTTTGACAACCAATGCTCCGACCTTACGTCGCTTACAATAGCTGTTTTCTGCCCAGATGCGGGCCATGCGCAAGTAGCGCAGGTCAAGTAGCAGCTGTTTATCCTCTTTTGCGGTCATAATTTAATTTCGTAGTTAAAGACAAATACCAGGATAGTTTACTTTTTTGCCGTTTTGCTTTTTACACGTTTTATTCCGTTGCGCTTTAGCAGGGCGTCTATTGTAGGCTCGCTGCCTTTGAATCGTTTGTATAGCGTCATCGGGTGTTCGGTGCCTCCTTTTGACAATATGTTGTCACGGAAGTTCTGTGCTGTCTTGGTGTCGAAAATTCCGTGTTTCTTGAATACGCTGAAAGCGTCGGCATCGAGCACTTCAGCCCATTTATAGCTGTAATAGCCGGCTGCATAACCTCCTGCCATTATGTGGCTGAATTGTACTGTCATGCATGTGTCAGGCAGTTGTTCGGTCACCATGGCCTTTTCCCATGCTTTCTTCTCGAACGGAATTATATCTTCGTCGAACTGTTCTTTCTTAGTATAGTATGCCATGTCGAGAAGTCCGAAACTTACCTGGCGCAGGCAAGCGTATGCCACCATGAAGTTGCGGCTCTTGACAATACGTTCAATCAGTTCGTCGGGCAGGGGTTCGCCTGTCTGGTAATGGAATGCAAACGTGCGCAGGAATTCTTTTTCTACTGCGAAGTTCTCCATGAACTGTGACGGCAGTTCGACGAAGTCCCACCATACGTTTGTGCCTGAAAGGCTTTCAAAACGTGTATTGGCAAACATTCCGTGAAGGGAGTGTCCGAATTCGTGCAGGAATGTTTCAACTTCACCAAGTGTCAGGAGTGCCGGCTTTTCTTCTGTCGGCTTTGTGAGATTCATCACAACGCTGACGTGGGGACGCACATTGTTGCCTTTACGGTCAATCCATTGTCCCTGGAACTGGGTCATCCATGCACCGCCCTGCTTGCCTTTCCTCGGGAAGAAGTCGGCGTAGAATACGGCGAGGTATGAACCGTCCTTGTCGAACACTTCGTATGCCTTAACGTCAGGGTGGTAAACCTGGATGTCTTTGTTCTCCTTGAAAGTTATTCCGTACAACTTGTTGGCAAGTCCGAATACGCCCTTGATGACGTTTGACAGTTCGAAATATGGTCTCAACATCTCTGAATCGATGTTGAATTTCTTCAGCTGCAGCTTGTGTGAATAATAACTGAAGTCCCAAGGCTCGACCTTGAAGTCTTTGCCTTCAAGTTTCTTTGCAAGTTTGTCTATGTCGTTTATATCCTTGACGGCAGTAGGCTTATATGCCTCAATAAGGTCGTCAAGCAGTTTGTAAACGTTGCGCGAGTTGCCCGCCATTCTGTGCTTCAATACATATTCGGCGTAAGTCTTATAGCCTAACAGTTGTGCTATTTCCCTTCTCAGATTGACAAGGCGTTTGCATATTTCGATGTTGTTCTCTTTGTTGTCATGCGTGCACACCGTGTTGCGTGCCATGTACATCTGCTTGCGCAGCTCGCGGTTGGTGGCGTATGTCATGAACGGACTGTAGCTCGGATAGTCGAGGGTGAATATCCAGCCGTCGACGCCTTTTTCTTTGGCTGCCATTGCAGCCGCTTCGCGTGCTGTGTCTGGCAGACCTTCGAGTTGTGCCTCGTCAGTGATGTGCAGGGTGTATGCCTTATTCTCTTTCAACAGGTTTTGCGAGAATTGGAGTGACAACATCCCGGCTTCTTCCGTAAGTTTACGGAGCTTTTCCTTTCCTGCGTCGTCCAATAATGCGCCGCTGCGTACAAAACCGTCGTAGCAGTTGTCCAGGAGCTTTTTCTCTTCGTTGGTGAGTTTCCTGTGATGTGTGTGTACGGCCTTGATGCGGTTGAAGAGTTGCTTGTTCAGTCTCACGTCGTTAGCGTGTTTTGTCAATATCGGCTGCATTTTCTGCGCTAAGGCGTCCAACTCGTCGTTAGTTTCCGCACTTAAGAGGTTGGAGAATACAGTCGATACTCGTGACAGCAGGTCGTAATACCCGTCTTTGTCTTCGTCGACATTTATAATCGTGTTGTCGAAAGTCGGTTTGTCCTGGTTGTTTATCGTTTTTGCAATTTGCTCGTCGTCACGGCGTATTCCTTCCATGAAGGCTTCTTCGAAGTCTTCCAGTTTTATTTTATCGAAAGGAACAGTATCGTGAATGGTATTGTATGGCTCAAAAAAAGGATTTTTACGTATTCCTTCTGTCATATTTTCATTCATACTAACGTTTATCTGAAATTTTGATTACAAAGATAGTAATTATATTTGTTGTATGTTAATCGGTAAAATGATTTTAACTAATATTTACCGCTTTAACTTCTTATGATTCTTTCTAGCGCAGATATGTATATTTCACCGCGTCTTAGTGATATTATTCCTTCTGCATCCATTGCGTTCAGTTCTCTTGAAATGTTTAGCCGGCTTTCGCTTAGCTCGTCACTTAGCCTTTCCATTTTGATATGTACTGTCTTTTCGCCTGCCGGCCTCAGACAACGTTTCTCGATGAATCTGGCGATTTTATGCCGTATGTCTTTAGGTTGGGTACGCCATGGAAAACGCGTGAGCCGTTGGGATTTCGTACAGATGATGTTCAGCATGTTGAGCCTGAATATTTCATATTTCTCGGCTAATTCAAGCGTCTCCATTTTTCCGAGACTTATAAACATACAGTCTGTCTTGGTCTTGAATGTACGTGAATAGCGCTGCGTCAGTCCGAATATTCGTTCCGGTTGGAGAATCTCTGGGGCAGAGAATGTTTCAGTTATGGAATAACCATGGTCGTCTGCGTATCCGATGGCATAGATTGAGCCTTTCACTAAGAAAAACAGCTTGTCACAAACTTCATTTTCGTTTACTACAACTTTACCTTTTGCATAAGACAAATTGCAGAATTTTGTTGATGTTACGACCTCTTCAAGGTCGTTTCTGCTCATACCTTGAAATAATGGAAGTTCGAGCAGGCGCTCGTGAAGTTTGGTACTGGGCATGAATTATGAAGTTGAATGTATATAGTGAATCGTTTTTTATGGCATGTTGTCTGTTTGTGCGTATCTTTTGCTTTTATTCCGCAATTTTGTCCCTTAGCGATGGCGAGTACCATACGGCGTTGTTACCGTTTTCGTCCGAATAAATAAAATAAGCCATTAGGCTTTTGTTTTTAGCAAGTATTGCTTTAGCCTTGTCAAGCCCCATAACCATGAAAGCTGTGGCGTAAGCGTCTGCCGAAGCGCAGTTGTCAGTCAGAACTGTGGCTGACAGGATATTATGTTGCACTGGATAGCCCGTTCTTGGATCTATGGTATGGGCGTATTTCTTCCCGTTCTTATAATAATAGTTGCGGTAGTTGCCGCTTGTTGCCATTGCCTTGTTGGTTACGTTAAGCACCGTTTGCAACTGTTGGTTTGTATTCAGTGTGTCATCAATAGGCTTGGTTACTCCGATTTTCCACGGAATGCGTTTGTCGTTAATGCCGCTTGTTACGATTTCACCACCTATCTCAACCATGAAATTGTCTATCCCTTTAGAACGCAGGAGATTGGCAACGACATCGCATGCGTATCCTTTTGCTATTGCACTGCAATCGAGCATTATGCGTGGGTCGTCTTTTTTCACATAACCGTCGTTGAACGATGTCTTTTTGTAACCGATGAACTGGCGTAAACTGTCGATTGTCTCTTTGCCCGGTATGACATCGTTCTTGAATCCGAACCCCCATGCATTTACTAATGGAGCCACTGTTATGTCAAAGGCACCATCTGTTTCTTCTGATATTTTCTCCGCTAGTATGAATACGTCAGTGAACATTTGGTCAGCCTTGACGTTTTCGTTACGGTTGATTTTCGATATTATTGATTCCTTGTTGAAAGGCGACAGTGAATTGTCTACTTTCACAAGTTCGGCTTCGATTTCTTTTTTCAGGTTATTGTCATTTTGGTATGTGATGTTGTAAACAGTACCGAATACAAACCCCGTATCTTTTTGATAAGGTGTCGAGCGTTGTTGCCTGACGATGGCAATCGTGCCGATAATCAGAAACAGCAGGAATGCTAATTGCCACAGTAGTTTCTTATTGCCCTTCATTGTTTATTATTTTAATGACAAGTTGAGAAATAGCGTAACAGGAAAAGTAGGGTAGCCATGCACTATTTTTAGTGCATTTGTCAAATGTCGATGGTAACATTGAATGTTCCGCCGATGTTGCTGCCTCCGGACTTGCCGTATCCTGGAACGTACCATGAATTGCCAAGTGCACCGTCATCGTATGATAGTCTGCTTCTGTATCTTACACTCCAGCCCAGATGTACTGGTCCCCACATCTTTGCATCCACACCGATTACAGCTTCGAACCATTGGTAAGAGCATTTTACGTCTTGTGCGTTGTAGGGTGCAGTGTCACCCCATACAGGATCAGTCACGCCCGGGTGTGACAAGTCATATTTAAATGAAGTAAAAGCATATCTTACACCAGCGAACAGCCGGTAAATGTCGTGCTTGTTTTTTAGAAGGTTGAAGTCAACGCCGATTCTTGCGTATGGTGCGCTCGTCTTGTATGATATTTGAGTTAGGTCGTTTTCATGGTCGGCTTTGCCCAAACCTAATTCAAATATTGGGAAATATTTGTCTTTCAGATTTATGCGCAGCGCGGCCTCGTATTGTCCGTAATCTCCTAACAGCATTTGTGCAGGTCCCGCAATGTCTACTGACACGGCGAAGCCTTTGAATAAAGGTACGGTGTCAGTCTTAACCTCAGTACCGCCTTTTGCGTTTGCTGCCGTGGATAGTAGCAAGAGCAAACTAATTGCGATGCTTGAAATATATGTAAATATGTTTTTTTGAGGTGTCATAACTTACATCGGGATTTATTATTACTACCGAGTCGATAGCGTTATTTGTCGTGTTTATTGCCGTTATGGTGTGAAAATATAGAGGCGAACAGTCGACAGACTCAAAATGAGGACGGTCTTCTTTCGTTACTGTTATTGTATCAAAAGTGCAGACTCCCGTAAGCGTGTCTTTTGTTTCAAAAAAGAAAACATCCTGTGGGTGCGAATAGCTTATGGGCAGGGAGAATTCCGTCGTTTTTACGTTCTTGTTGATAAGTATCGAGTCGGAACCATCTGTGCGGTTGGTCGAAATGGTCAACGTGTCGGCAAGCGTGTCTGCTTTGCCTTCCGGAGTCATCAGCTTATATTGCGTGTAAACCAAGCTGTTCAAAGGACAGTCAACCGTTGTGCATGACGCCGTTAATAATAATAGAACAAATAGGAACAACGGCAGATTTGAAAGGAATAATGATTTGGCACGTTTGATTGACAATCTTTTGCCTTGGCATTCCTTGTATTTGTCAGGGTAAACGATATTCTTTCTGACGTTGTTTGCATGTGTTCTTTTTATCATTTCTTATATGATTTTCCTCGTTTTACTTTGCGTTATGATGTTCTCCGCATCTTATTTCATCTTCGATTTGATAATCATTCCGGTTTAGCGAGTTCCGGCTTATCAGGTCGCCAAGGAATCCGGCAAGGAATAATTGCGTTCCGATCATCATCATTGTTAATGCAATATAGAAGTAGGGTGAATCGGTTACCAAGCGCTGCGGTATGCCGTTGGCGAGTGAGTACAGTTTGTCCACACCTATTATTATTGCCGACACCAAGCCTATGAAAAACATTATAGAGCCGAGGAATCCGAAAACGTGCATGGGTTTGCGGCCGAAACTACTGAGGAACCATAATGTTATTAAGTCAAGATAACCGTTGAAGAAGCGGTTGAGGCCGAATTTCGAACTCCCGTATTTGCGCGCTTGGTGGTGTACCACTTTCTCGCCTATTTTGTCAAAGCCTGCGTTTTTAGCAAGGTAAGGTATGTAGCGGTGCATTTCCCCGTAAACTTCTATGTTTTTAACAACATTCTTGCGGTATGATTTAAGACCGCAGTTGAAGTCGTGCAGGTTTTTGATTCCGCTTATTTTGCGTGCCGTAGCGTTGAACAGCTTGGTAGGAATGGTCTTTGATAACGGGTCGTAACGCTTCTGCTTGTAACCTGACACAAGGTCGTATCCGTCTTCCATTATCATCCTGTAAAGTTCCGGTATTTCGTCGGGAGAGTCCTGCAAGTCTGCGTCCATGGTTATGACGACATCTCCTTGAGCCTCCTTGAAACCGCAATATAGGGCAGGACTTTTCCCGTAATTGCGGCGGAACTTAATTCCCTTTACGCATTCGTGATTGATGCTAAGGTCTTGAATTACGTTCCATGAACGGTCGGTCGAGCCGTCATTGATGAATATCACTTCGTAACTGAAGTTGTTTTCCTTCATCACACGCTCTATCCAGGCGTAAAGCTCGGGCAGCGATTCTTCTTCGTTATATAATGGAATTACTACGGATATGTCCATTTTTATTTTCTTGGTTTTGGTTTATTTGTTTGTATGGTATTGCGTACTAAAATCTTCTTTTATATCTTGACTTTAGCATTGCTGCTATCGGCAGGCTTAACACAAAGCCTAAAATAATGTTTGTTGACAGAAATTGCAGCGCTATATCAATCGGGCGCAGTGAAGCGATGTTGTCCATTGCCAACTTCATTTCATCGGGTCTTACACCATAAACCTTAAGCATCTCTGCGAATTCTTTTGTCTGTGTTATGGCTTCGTATTGTGAAATCAGAAAACCTTGGTCGATGAACTGGAAATAGATGAATTGTGCTGCGGCCATTAAAAGTGCAGCGTAAAAATAGGTCAACATGCTGTAAAGTAAAGCCCTTCTGAATGAGATTATGCCGTCAAGCACATTATCCCTGAACTTTCGTAGTCTTAGTGCGGCAAGAACCAAGGAAAATGTTCCGACGACTAATGACACAAACCCGAATACAGGATTGTAAAACTCGCCGATGAAGAACGCAAAACTTAATATCCACAGACCTCCAACAATGGCTCCGTCTATGCGGGCGAAAGCCTTTAGTTGTTCGTATTCTTCGCGTGTTGCCATATTCTCCTTGCCAAATATGTGTTAGTTTAATGTCATCATGCCAATGCCTGGTCCCGCCTGAATGGCTGCAAAATTACTTATTTTTCACCATATACAGTGGCGGTGTCGTGTTTTTTTTATTTTTTTATAGTAAGTTTTAGTTGTCAAATTTCAAGCTCTACAGGGCAATGGTCCGAGCCGAATATTTCGTTGTGTATGTTTGCCGACTTTATGTCGCCGGCAATCCTGTTTGATACGACAAAATAGTCGATGCGCCACCCTGCATTCTTTTCGCGTGCGCGGAACCTGTACGACCACCAAGAATATGCACCTTCTTCGTCAGGATGGAGGCTGCGGAATGTGTCAGTGAATCCGGCAGACAGTAATTGTGTGAATTTTTCACGTTCCTCGTCGGTAAAGCCAGCGTTCTTGCGGTTTGTCTTTGGATTTTTCAGGTCTATTTCCTTGTGTGCCACGTTCATGTCTCCACAGGCTATTACGGGCTTTTTTGAGTCCAACCGCAATAGGTATTCACGGAAGGCGTCGTCCCAGATCATTCGGTAATCAAGCCTTTTCAGTCCGTCCTGTGAGTTTGGTGTGTATACGTTGACGAGATAGAAATCTGGCATTTCAAGTGTTATTACACGCCCTTCATGGTCGTGTTCGTCTATCCCTAATCCGTAGCTTACTTCCAAAGGCTCGTGTTTGGTGAAGATAGCCGTTCCAGAATAACCTTTTTTCTCTGCGTAATTCCAATATGAGGCATATCCGTCGAATGCCAGGTCTAACTGTCCTTGTTGCATTTTGGTTTCTTGAAGACAGAAAAAGTCGGCATCCAATTGTTTGAATGAATCACTGAATCCTTTTCCTTCACAAGCCCGCAGGCCGTTGACATTCCATGAGATGAGTTTCATTACTGTATGTTTGTATAATTAAGACTCACCCCAACTCTCACAATGGTAAGGGTTGGGGTGTGTATCTGTATTACGTTGCTTATTTAGAATTTTGCCATTTTAATTGCGTCTATAGCGCATTCGTCGCCTTTGTTGCCAAGCCTGCCTCCGCTCCGGTCTTTTGCCTGCTGCAGGTCGTTGGTGGTCAGCAGACCGTAAATCACAGGTATTTCGCTTTTTGCGTTGAGCCGTGCTATTCCGTAGGTCACGCCCTGGCAGATGTAGTCGAAGTGTGGGGTTTCGCCGCGTATTACGCTACCTAGTATTATTATGGCGTCGTATCCGCCGTTGAGCGTCATCTGGTGTGCCCCGTATATTAGCTCGAAGCTGCCCGGTACTGTTTTTACGTGGATGTTTTCTGGAAGTGCACCGTGTTTCTCAAGTGTCTTCACTGCTCCTTCAAGTAACGCACCAGTTATTTCCGGATTCCACTCTGCTACAACAATGCCGAAGCACATGTTGCTCGCGTCGGGTATTTTTTCCGGGTCGTAGTCTGACAGGTTGTGTAGTGATGTCGCCATTATTTAACAGAAACTCGTTCGATGTACTTGTCAATTTGTCCGTAAACGGCAGAGTTGACATATTTTTTCTTTATGTCCTGGTATATCTTCAGGGCCTCGTCTTTCTTGCCCTGGCTTTCTAGAATTTCACCAGCCTGTATCAGGAATGTGGGCGAGATGCTGTTGTTGATGTTGTCAGCAGCCTCCTTGTCGGCCATGCTTGCCGCCTTTTTCAGGCAGTCTACGGCTTTGTCGTATTGCTTAACATGTGCATACGCGTTACCGAGTGCGGCGGTTGCAGCAGGGCTAACCATCTCGTCGTCGGCAGGAGAATATTCCTCAAGATATTTTATTGCGTCTTCCCATTTGTCAAGATTTGCATAGCAAAGTCCGGCATAGAGGTTTGCCAGATTTCCGGCATCCGTATTTCCATAATCTGATACAATGCCTAAAAAACCTTTGTAGCCTACGCTATCACCCTTCAGCGCGATTTCGAATTGCTGGTTGGCGAAATAGTCCTGTCCTTTTGCCAAAGCTGTGCTGGCTTCCTGCTCTCTCGGTCCAGACACGTATGTCTTATAACCGATTACACCTCCGATGACGAGGATTATTAAAACGATAACGATAGCGATGGTCTTTTTATGTTTCAAGAAGACCGCCTCTTTCTGACTGAGGGCATCCTCCATTGTGCCCTTCTGTTCCTTAAGATTTGCCATTTATGTTTATTGATTTTAAATTTACAAATTGATAAAGCGTGGCAAAATTACAGATTTTATCCTGAATATTGAAATTTATCATCGACTTTTTTGCTTTTTATTTTCAAACAGACTAACTTTGCACTGAATTTGAGCGACGCTACGGATGTTTTTGGATAAATTATCTATACTGAATTATAAGAATATCGCCGAGGCACAATTGACTTTTTCGCCGAAGCTTAATTGCTTCATCGGGCATAACGGCGAGGGCAAGACAAACTTGCTTGACGCTGTTTATTATCTGTCGTTTTGCCGCAGTTCCTGTTCCGTTCCGGATTCGCAGGTTATGCGGCACGATAGTGATTTCTTCATGCTCGACGGCCGTTATATTAGTGACAGCGGCGAAGACGAGCTTGTTACGTGTGGAATGAAACGTGGCTCGAAAAAACATTTCAAGCGTAATAAGAAAGAATACAAAAAGTTGTCGTCGCATATCGGTTTTATTCCGTTGATATTCGTTTCCCCGTCAGATACAGTTTTAATTGATGGCGTGAGCGAAGAGCGCCGGCGTCTTATGGATGTTGTGATTTCACAATGCGACAGTGCTTACCTTGATGCGTTAAACCGATACAACAAGGCTTTGCAGCAAAGGAATTCCATGTTGAGGGCTGAAGCTGAACCTGATACAGAACTTATGGAGTTGTGGGAAGAACAGATGGCTGCTGCTGGCGAGGAGGTTTATCGTAAACGTGATGATTTTGTTAGCAAGTTGGTACCAATATTCCAGCGTTTTTACAATGGCATATCACGTGACAGGGAACAAGTTTCGTTGCGTTATGTGTCTCACTGCCAGCGTGGCCCATTGCTTGACGTTATCCGGCGCGACCGCCATAAGGACCGTGCGGTGGGATATTCGTTGCATGGCATTCATCGGGACGACCTGGAAATGCTTATAGGTGATTATCCTATAAGGCGTGAGGGCAGCCAGGGGCAAAACAAGACCTTTGTCGTTTCACTTAAGTTGGCACAGTTTGAATTTCTTAAAAGTATCAGGGCTGACGTTCGTCCGATATTGTTGCTCGACGATATTTTTGACAAACTTGATGCCAACAGGGTTGAACAGATTGTGAGGATTGTTGGTGGCGATGGCTTTGGTCAGATATTCTTGACTGATACAAACAGGGAACATCTTGACCGCATACTAAGCGGCAGTTCCCTTGATTATAAGTTGTTTTATGTTGAGAACGGTGAAATAACGCTGAAGGAGGACTGGGATGTTTAGGCGCGACGTACAGACTTTGGCCGACATTCTGGCGCAATGCCTAAGGCATGACGGGTTGGAGACGCCTTTACAGCAGCGGAGGCTTATTGATTCCTGGGGCAAGGTGGCAGGCCGGGCCGTCGAGAGATATACAGGGGAAAAATTTATAAGGAATCAGACTCTTTTCGTGAAAATACTTAATCCAGCCTTGCGTGCGGATTTGTCGATGATGCGCGAGCGGTTGGTGAAAAACCTTAATGTTGAGGCCGGCGCAAGCATAATAAGCGATATAAAGTTTTATTGACCGGTGGTTGGGTTGTTCGTTTAACTTGTCTTGATGCTCCTGCTTTAGCGGACATTAGGAGTTGTTTGTTTAGCTAGTCATCTTTGTTCATTCTTTTGTCCGAGCTTTCACGTATTTCAAGCGTCATGGGCACAACTTCCTTATATATTTTTTTGTCTCCGTTGATGTTTCTGAGCAACAGTTCGCATACACGTTCGCCCGTCAAGTGTGCCTGGTCCATTATGGCTGAGAGTTTAGGCGTGACGAAAACCGATGTGTTTGTTTCTGTAAATCCTATTATTGCGACATCTTGCGGTATGCGTAGTCCGAGCGACTTTATTGCGTCGAAGGCGGCATAGGTTATAATGTCGTTGAAGGCGAGTATTGCATCGGGGCGGTCGTCGCGTTGCAGCATCTTTATTGTTGTTTCCCTGGCATAATCGAAGTCAATGTTGCCGTTTACGATTATTGAACGGTCAATTTCCATTTTGCGTTCACGCAAGGCCTCAAGGTAGCCGTGCTTGCGGCGTTTCATCATGTCAAGATGCTGTGGCCCGCCTATGAATGCAATACGGCGGCTGCCCGTATCTATAAGGTGGAGCGTGGCCTCTTTGGCGGCTTCGTCACCATTGGAGACAACAGATGAAAACATTTCGGGCAAACATGTGCGTGCGAAAAATACGAGCGGTATGCCCATGTCGTTTATCTCGACAAAGTGCGAATAGTCAACGGTGTCTTGGGCAAGGCAGGCTATTATGCCGACAACATACATGTTGACAAAGTTGTCAATGGTCTTTTCTTCCCGTAAATGGTCTTCGTGGCTGTTGGCGGCTATTACAGCGTAGCCGGATTTCGTTGCATAGTCCTCAATCCCGTCTAGTACGGCAGCATAATAATGTGTGACAAGGTTAGGTACGACAACGCCAATCACTTTCGGGGTTTTCCTTTTCAGGCTTTGTGCAAAAGGGTTGGGTCTGTAATTCAGTTTTTTAGCTAAAGCCTGTATCTTTATTCTCATTTCTTCACCCACTTCATGGCTGTCCCTGAGCGCCCGTGATACGGTCGCTATACTAACACCTAGCTGTTCGGCTATCTCTTTTAGTGATGTCCTGCGTTGTCCCATAAAGTTATATGCTGAAGGTTTTTATTACTAGTCGTTTTATCTATATTTGCCTTATATGCGGGGTTTCCCGGCGCTTTACAGTCTGGTTGTTTAATGCAAAGATAATAAAAACAAGATAATACGCAAACGTTTGCGTAACTTTTTATGATGATACATCTGAATTTTAATGTATTTGGTATCATCGTGTATCATAAGTTTATGAAAATTTTAGATTTATTTTTGATTCCATATAAAAATATATTGGAAAAGTTTTGAGCTTTTATCTATAATCTGTATATCTTATGGTGACAATATCAAATATTGTTCAAAAAACACTAGTTTTTGGCAAATGCGTAAATTTTAAGTAAAAAAGAGGATAATGTAATGAATTTTAATTTAATTTTGCGAAAGAATATTTAACATGAAAAACTTATTAGGAGAACAATATCTGTCAAACTATATTTATTAAGGTCCGTAATAGTGACGATACGAAGGACTGTATTTAACCTTTAACCATAAAAACAATTTAACATATAAAAATATAAGAAGTAAAAAATATTCTTTGCCTTATGTTTGCTATTTTGTGAAATGAATAGTTAATGTGTAATCCAATTTAAATAGTATGAAAAAAAACAGCGAGTTAATTAGCGTTAGCATGAAAAAAGCCTCGGCGGCTTTATGCCTGTCGGCGTTGTTTTTCAGCCCAGTGGCAATGCAGGCAAGCCTTGCGGTGGATGTTCCTTCGCAGGCAGTTTTGCAAGGACGATCGATAAAAGGTAAAATTATCGATGAGTCGGGTGAACCAATGATAGGTGTTACTGTAAAAGTTATAGGCAGCAAGGCTGCTGTTGTAACTGATTTGGATGGTAACTTTTCAATTGCCGCTAGGACCGGTGACCAACTTGAAATTAGTTATGTTGGATATAAAACCGTTACGGTAAAAGCTGGTTCCACACCATTGAAAGTTACAATGGAGCCCGAAACTACAAGTCTTGAAGATGTAGTTGTCATTGGTTATGGTACAGTGAAAAAGCGTGATCTTACAGGTGCTGTTACTACGATGAAGAATGAAGATGTTGTTATTGCACCTACAACGAATGTCATGGAAGCCCTTCAAGGTAAGATTGCCGGTATGGATATAACTAAGACTTCGGGTGAAATTGGTGAGGATGTTAACATATTGTTGCGTGGCTCTCGCTCGATTTACGGTGATAATTCCCCGTTGTTCATAATTGACGGATTACCTGGCAATTATAGTGATATAAATCCAAATGATATTGAGTCTATTGATGTGCTTAAGGATGCATCTTCGACGGCAATTTATGGTTCGGCAGGTGCTAATGGTGTAGTTATTATAACTACGAAACGTGGACAAAGTGGAAAGGTAAACGTTAACTTTGATGCTTATTATGGTTTTAGCGGCACCCCGGAATATAAGCACGGAATGACTGGTCAGGAGTGGATTGATTATATGAGTGAAGCTTATGCTTACAAGAATGGATCGTATCCTCAGAACATTACATCCTTAATGGGCGGCAACCAGGATTATATTGATGCCCTCAACAACGGAGAATGGATTGACTGGGTGGACGAAGCCATGGGTGGAAATGCGTCTACACAGAAATATTCGTTATCAGTGACAGGTGGAACTGATAAGACCAAGGTTTATGCTTCTATTGTTTACAATCGTGATAAAGGTTTGCTTGACAACGATATTCGCGACAAATATTCAATGCGCTTGAACTTGGACCAGGAACTGTTCAAGTGGGCGAAAATCGGACTTACTGCAAATATTAGTTATAGTAAACGTAACCGTGGAGAGAATCATACGTTTACCAAGGCGCTTACTTCACTGCCCCTTGGACAGGTGCGTAATGAAAATGGTGACCTTAACTATGAATATATTGACGGACAATATACTCCGTTAGGTGATTTTATCGAGAACCAGTATGTGAATGAAACCAAGAGAACTTATGTTAATGCAATAGGTTTCCTTGAGCTGACACCGCTAAAGGGGCTTACTTTCCGTTCGCAGCTTAATACAAGACTCAGCCATGCAAGGCATGGTATATATTGGGGCGAGCAAAGTAATGCGTTAAATCCGACTTATGCGTCGAAGCCGAATGCACAAATTACAAATACAGACAGTTACAGTTTCAATTGGGAAAATATTCTGTCTTATAATATTACGGTGGCCAAGAATCATGATTTCGGACTTACTGCAGTATCGTCATGGCAGCGTAATACGGATGAGAATATTATCAGCGACGGATGGGGACAAGACCTCGACATTTGGTCGTTCTGGCGTATGATATCCGCTACTGGTTTCAGGAGCGAGAGTGCTTTCACGCAGACACAGAAGATGTCTTATGCCCTCCGTTTCAATTATTCTTACAAGGGTCGTTATCTGTTTACTTTCTCTAACAGGTGGGATGGCGTTTCATTCTTTGCTGACGGCAATAAGTGGGATGTGTTCCCGGCAGGTGCATTGGCATGGCGTATTTCTGACGAACCGTTCATGGAAGGTGCGCGTTCCTGGTTGGATAACCTGAAATTGAGAGTCGGAGCCGGTATTACAGGAAATTCAGGTGGAGTGGGAGCCTATGCTACACAGACAAATGCTTATAAATATCCTAGCGCAGGTATAAGTATCGGTGGAAGCATTGCACCTTTTGTACAGTATTCAAATCCTTATGGAAGTGCTTCCTTGGGATGGGAAAAGTCATATAACTGGAACTTTGGACTTGATTTCTCAGTTCTCGGTGGGCGTATTGACGGTTCTATCGACTATTTCACGACCATTACCCGTGGACTTCTCTTTAAGCGTACCATGCCTATAACCAGCGGTGCTACCGGTTGGGGATCTCCTTTGCAGAGTTGGGAGAATATTGCAAAGACAAGCAATCAGGGCTTCGAGTTCACTATTAATAGCCGTAATATAACAACGAAAGACTTTACATGGACGACCACACTTACTGGAACCTGGGGTAAAGAGAAGATTGAGAGTCTGCCTGATGGTGACCTCTTGGCTGAAAATCTTTTCATCGGACATCCTATACATTCAATCTATGATTACAAGTATGCCGGTATTTGGGGTACTGATACTCCGCAAGACGTTCTTGATGCATACGGCGTGAAGCCGGGATGGGTGAAGGTAGAGACAAATGACAAGGACGGTGATGGTGGTGTTCATCCGTATGGTGAAGATGACCGTAAGATTCTTGGACATGAAAACCCGAATTGGATTCTTGGTCTTAACAACACATTTACTTATAAGGGATTTGACCTGACTGTATATGTAATGGGACGTTTTGGCCAGACCATTTATAGTGATTTGCTTGGCCAGTATACTGCTAAATCTGATATACTGCAAAATCAGATTTCGGGTATTGACTATTGGACAGAGGACAACCAAGGTGCATATTATCCGCGTCCTGGATCAGGTGACGAGCAGACCATAGGTATTTCAGCACTTCGTGTATATGACGGTTCGTTCATAAAAATAAAGAATATCACTTTGGGTTATACGCTGCCAAAGTCAATAACGAAGCACGCTTTAATTGAGAAATGCCGCTTCTATTTCACTGCTTATAATCCTTGGATATTCTGCATGGAAAGCAAGCTCGACGGAACAGACCCGGAAATGGGTGGATCAGATACGTTCCCGACATACAAGCAGTATGTATTCGGCGTGAATATAACATTCTGATGTCCTTCGTGCCTGTATGTTAAACAAGCAGGTTTATTAAATGACATAAATATAAATGTAAACAATAAACCCTTTTGTCTTCAGTTTAGTAGGACGATGGGAAAATAAATAAAACAAAAGATATGAAAGTTACAAAATCATTATATTTGGCTGCCGTGCTTACTGGAAGCATCAGCTTAGCTTCATGTTCTCTTGAGGAGGACAACCCTGGTGGCTTTACGATGGAAAACATCGCCTCCAACTCAGTAGAATCTTATGAGGGAATTGTAAACCAATGTTATTTTGGACTACAACGAGGACTGTACGGTACAGACGGTTTCATGGAAATTACAGAAGGTGATACTGACCTTTGGACTTACCGTGCAAATATTAACTCAAGCAATACCCAGTATTTTTGGTTTTTTGCCGGTGCGTCACCAAATTTGACGTATACGAATACATTATGGAATTGTATTTATGATGGTATCGGAAGCTGTAATCTTGCCATATCCCTCGCCGACAAGGCTCCGTATAAGACCGAAGCTGAACGCAACTATGCTGTCGCACAAGCAAGGTTCTTGCGTGCGGTATACTATTTTAATGCCGTTGAGCAGTTTGGAGGTATTACCATGATCACAGCACCATCAGAGTCGATGAATTTTGCTCCGTCGCGTACAGACCCGATGACCATCTATAAGGAAGTAATTATTCCTGATCTTGAGTTTGCCGTACAATGGCTTGAGAAGGGAACAGATGCGACAACAAGCACACCGACTAAAAAGTCTGCCCTCGGCATGCTGGCTAAAGCTTGTCTGCAGACCTACGAGTACGGTTCAACTGAATATCTCCAAAAGGCTTATGATACGGCAAAATTGCTTATTGACGACTGTGAAAGCGGTGGTGCACAATATGGAGCTTACATGTACCCGACGTATGAGGAAGTATTTGCCGAAGCCAATAATTGGGAGAATAAGGAAGCTTTATGGAAGCACAGATGGTATGTCGGTGCAGACGGACACGGCTCTTCAAACGGCAATTATAAGACTAATCGTAACGTTGAGAAATTCTTGTGTCCGTTGAGCCGGTTCGGTGCACGTGTTGACGACCAGGAAACCCGTATAACATGGGAAGGCAGTATGGAAGGTGTATTCATGCCTACACAGCATCTTATCAATCTGTTCGTACAGGATGATGGTACGCTTGATCCTCGATTCCATCAGTCATTCTCCACTCAGTGGAATGCAAACCATGAATACACGTGGAGTGAAGATGACAAGAACAATTATGACAAAGATGCTAGCGTGGTTGGAAACAAGCTTAACAAGGGTGATTTGGCTATAAAGATAGTCATGCCGCAGGATGCTGATTATGATAATTTGATAGCCCGGAAGTCATCTTTGCCATACCTTCTTGTAGACTATAAGGATGTGTATGATGACCAGAATCATAATGTGAAAATGACGCTCAACGGCAAGGAAAACTTGTATCGTTATTTCTACCCGTCGCTCAACAAGCACAACAGCAGTAACTGGTATGTGGTAAGTGCTGGCAACCGTCGTAACGGAAACCTGAACGCAACATTCATGATGCGTATGGCTGAAGTTTATCTGATTGCAGCCGAGGCTGATATTTATCTTAATGGCGGAGCTAACGCAGCCGGTTACCTTAACAAGGTTAGAACACGTGCTGGGGCTAAACCATTCGCAGGAACTCCTACCGTACGCGATATTCTTGACGAGCGTGGTCGTGAACTTTGTGGTGAATATTGTCGTTTTTATGATTTGAAGCGTACTGGAATGCTTAAGGATGCCACATATTTGAATGAAACTCATCCAGACCTTGCCCAGTTCTTTAAATCCGAATTCGCCCTTAGACCGATTCCATCTAACTTTACTGACGTAATAAGTAATGGTGCAGAATACCAGAATCCTGGTTATTAATCAGGATTGTGAGTCTTATATAATGTATTAAATAGCAAGCCGGCTGTTGTTGGTTGGATTTTAACCACTGACAGCCGGCTTGTTTTGTGTTTGTACTTAACTTTACTATGTTCCCATTGACAGATTTCCTTGTAGTAGGCAGTATTGGTATTTGTTTTTGCAAGATGTGGCCTTTTGCCTTGTAAAAGGCCGTCTTTAAGAAGGCGATATGCGGCCTTTCATAATGTAAAAGACCGCATATTGGAATTTGGCTGTTATTTCCTGTTGTTACAGCTTCGTTGTAATCGTTGTGAATGTTGGGTAGGTCCTTTGTTACATTGGTAGCAGCTCGTCGCCTTCGAGGTCGCACGATGTGAAGCCCATTTCGGCGGCCTTGGCCTTGTCGAATGCAAAGTATGTTGCCCGGCCTTCGACGCATGTTTCGCCTTTCGAGTTTTCAATACTTACGTCGATGGTTACGAGGTTGCGGCGTTGTTCCACAATGTGTCCCCTTACTGTTATCTGTGGCTCGGTGGTCATTACCGGCTTTCTGTATTTCAGCTCCAGTTTGGTAGTCATGCCGCTGGTTTGCAGCTTTCTGAATACAACCCAGCCGGCAGTCTCGTCGATTATTGTCGCCAGTATGCCTCCGTGCATCGTGTCCACCCACCCTTGGTATTGTGTCTGCGGGTGCCAGAAGCTTATTATTTCATCTCCGTTCTCGTAGAATTCCATGTGTATGCCTATTGGGTTTTCAGGACTGCAACCGAAGCAGTTGTAGCCATCTTTCTGCATCCATGGATTTTTTATTTTCCTCATAGTATCTTATTATTTTATAGTTAATTTATCTGCATGTTTCATGCTTGCCGCGACGTGTCAGAAGGTGAGGCGGATCATTATCCTGACACCGTTTTTCGTGGCTGTGGGCAAATTGTTGTAGTTAAGCCTGTGTATGTATTCTACGTGGAGCAGCTTGAATATGTTGTGTATTCCTGCTACGAGTTCTATATACGGACGCTTGGGGTCCATTATGTACGAACCTTCCGGGAATTGCATCAGCACCGGGTCGCCAGCGTTGCGCTCCAGTGTGGGATTGTTCTTGTCGGTCAGCGTGCCCCACAGGCATCTTATTCCGAGCCATTCGCGCCATTTTAGTTTTTTTATGAGCGGTATGCGGTTGAATAACTTGCCGTTCAAATCCCACGACACGTCAAGGCTGGCGTACCTGTCGTTAAGGAACTCCATGTTGTTTATGAGGTTGAACGTCTCGTCTTCGACGATGTATGACAGGTTGGCGGCCGGCATTATGAGCAGCGGGAACGGTACTTTGTTCCATTGCACTCCGCCTTTTACTGATACGTCGAGCTTGCCCCAGCTGTTCAGCCAAAAGCGTTTGTATATGCTTGCCTCGGTCAGGTTGTAGTCGTAGTCGCCGCCAAGCACGCCCTTTACCCCGATCGTATGGCTTATTGTGAATACGGGCGGATCGAAGTTGACGCGCAGCCTGCGCTGTTTGGTGTTCACGTAAGTTTCGCCCGGAGAATATCTCAGCTGGAACGATGCCTCTGTCGTCCGTATCCTGTTTACGCTTGCCCCACCGTTTGTTGCCAAGGGCTTGAAGTATAGCGAGCCGCAGGCTTCGTTCTCTTCAGTTTTCAGCTTGACGGTGGTCTTAAGCCCCCAGTATTGTTCGTATTCAAAAGCGAGTTCCTGGCGGTTGTAGAACATCATCTTGTCAACCTCGGTCCACTTGAACGCAGTGAATACGTTGTCCTTGTCGGTTGGCATGAACTTGTCCGAAGGCGAACATACGTCGTAAGTTGACGTGAACGTAATTGTACGCTTGGGAAACTCCCACGGCATGTATTCTTTCTTGTTGAACGAGTATGTCAACTGTCCTTTGTAGTAGTCCTTGTGGCTTTTCCACCCCCTTGCGTAATATCCTGACAGGAAGAAGTGGGGGGACAGGTTTGCAGTTGTCTGGGCGCTGAGCCTAGTGCGCAGGCCATCTATGAAGTTTGTACTTATCATAGTGTTGATCGGACCTATGTCTACGTAGCTTTTCTTGCCCGTTTCGACAAAGTTCTCGATCAGAGCCTTCAGGCCGAACAATATGTATTTGAACCCTTTGGTATTGGACAAGCCTGTTATGAACGAACTCATGGAGCTTTCGCCGTTAGTCAGGTGGACCATGCGGTTGGTAGCCCAGAAGTCGTCGTCCCTCATCTTCGAGTTGGGATCGTATTTTATTTTAGCCTTGCCTTTAAATTCCCTGTCCGGTATTTTGTTGAAAGCATAGTTGGACATTCTCGTAGTCCTGATGACGATAAACTTTGTCATGAATTTGACAACCGACATCTCAACTATCATGTCGTCGGTCGTCAGTGCCCATTCGCCATTCGGCAGTTTAGTGTATTCTTGAAGGATACTGAGGTTGTCAGTAAAGTTTACGTCTGTCTTTTTTGGTAATGTCAGCTTGCATTTCTTGACGTGCAGGGTGGTGTCTGTAAGGACCCACAACTCGCCCCTGAACCCGAAGTCCTGCTGGTTGTTGGGCACGAACTGCAGGTGGTAGCACTCGTCGTTGTCCACGTAAAGCGTGTCGACTATGTAGAATCTGTAAAAGTCGATAGCATCTTTACCAATCGGGCTTGTGAACGGATATTGCAGTAGCCTTATCTGGTTGTCGTATATGTCAACGTCGGTGAAAACGTCTTTTATAACCGTATTCAGTACATCGCCGGTTTGTATGAGATCGTTTACTCCGGTTGTGTTTTGCCCTAACACTATCGTCTTTTCGTTTTTAGGGTCTTTGCGGAATAAGTTTTGTGTCACGGTCTCGTCCACAGATAATGGCAATATCAGCTTGTTGTTGTATTGGCAAACCTCAATCTGGTTTATGAGCCATTGCTTTTTCTGTGTTTTTTCGTTCTCGAGCTGGGCCGGGCTGATATCGTTTATGGCAAATGTCAGTTTCTGGTATTTGTTGAATTGGTAATAGTCGTGGTTTGACAGGTCTGTGCGCTTCTTGGCAGCAATGACCCTTTTCATCAGTTCAACGGCAGGATTGTTCTTTCTGCTGTATTTTCCGCGTTTTGCTTTTATGGTAACTTCGTTCAGCCTTTTAGTCTCAGACTTTAGGGTTATGCGCATTTCCGACGGGGTGTTAGGCCCGATCAGTATGCTGAGGGTCTTGTAGCCGACCGCACTGAAAGTAAGGTATTCATCGTTGCGGCGTTCTATTGTGAAAAATCCGTTTTTGTCGCAGGCTGTCGATATGTTGCTGTTTTTATATTGCACTCCGGTCTTGGGAATTGTGTCGCCTGTCTCTTCGTCGACAACAACACCCTTAATCGTTTGCGCTGACATTACTTGTGCCAGTGTTAGGAAAAGCAATATAAAAATTTTTCTCATAAATTGGGTTTTCTTTCGTTTTATAAATTAATTGAATTGCTTGTAGGATTCAATATCTAACAGTTCATCTAGATTGGTTATTATGGTGTCGGGCAGCTTTTCGTCATAATTTTTTTCGGTCCAGCCTTCACCCTTGAGCCAAACGGTCCGGCATCCTGCCTTCTTTGCCGGAACTATGTCTTTGTCGAAACTGTCGCCTACAACAATTGTTTCTTCAGGCTTAATTCCAAGTTCTTTTACTCCAAGGGCGAATATCCTGTGGTCTGGTTTGCGTATGCCAACAACGGCAGACTCGATGACGTGATTGAAGAAACAGTCGAGCCCGAATTCTTTTAGGACGGTGTTTATGTTGCCGTAAAAGTTACTGACAAGCACCATAGGATAATCCTTGCAAAGTACGGAGAGTATGTGTCCGCTGTGCGCAGTTTCGTTTTTTACCATTGTATACACGTCGTCAAGCATGCTTGTGCGTAGCTCCTCAATGGCCTTATCGTTGTATCCAATATGTCCTTCGGCCTTCATGTATCCTAATTCGATTGCCAGCTTGGTGCCAAGTGTGTTGTAGAACGTGTCGCAGGGCTTTATGATGTTTTGCGAACCGAGTGTACGCTCGGCATGCACGTATGCTTCCCTGAACTGCTGTTCGGTCACTGGTACATTGTGTCTTAGATAAGCCTGCCACAATACTTTTCCCCAATGGCGGCCGGCAGTGTCGAGGGTTCCGCCGTAGTCGAAAATAAGTCCTTTAATCATTTTGCAGTTTCGTTTGTTATGGCATCGGTTATTTTTTTACACAAGCTCTCATGCTTTTTATGCATGTAAACGTAAATTATAGTGAATACGATGATTTCAATCATCATGTACACCCACGGACATCCGGCAAGACTTGTCACGTAAAGACATATTGCGCGCATGTTGAAGGTCAGAATGTTAGTATATTTCATCAGTGGACGGCTGCCGTCGAGGAACATGTCGCGCAGTTCCTTGGGCATCAAGGCCACGTCTCCATACTTAGTGTTTATGGTGTCCTGCATTCTCTGAAAAGCCGGCGAACGCCGTTCCTGGCTTTTGCAATAGTTGGCATAGTTATAATAAAACATTTTCACTATCAGAGGGCTTTTGGGGGGCAGACTGTCGAAAATGGCGCGTTGATTGGCGTAAGTGTCGAGTTCGCTACCAGCTTTGCCTTTTAAGAAAAACAGGTGAATTTGCCTGTAGTAGTCTGCCAGTGAACTTTGTGGCGAGTGGCACAATATTCCGGCAATAAAAGCCAGTACCCATATCCATACACCCCAGTTGACGTCGGTTCCAGGCATGGGTTGAAACATCATTCTGACACAGAGGGCAAAGTATATGCAGAAAAACCAGATGTCGCCGGCAAATCCGTCAAGGACACGCCCTACGAGAGTCTTCTTGTTGGCAATACGGGCCAATTGGCCGTCTGCCGAGTCGCAAAAATTAGCTAGCATCAGCAGAACCACTCCCAACAAGTTGTGGTAAATGTCTGTGTGTGAGAACATCCATGCGGCCCATACTCCGAAGATGATAGACACGGCGGTAATAGCCGTCGGGTGGATTCCAAGCCGCTTGCCAGCCAAGGCCATTACCAAGCCTATCGGTCGTGTAAAGTACATGTCGAGCCACTCTTCGGTGTCTTTTGATTTTATTGATGCGTTGAGTATGTCTTTAAACTTTGTCATTTATTAATTGTTTAACCTTTAATGTGATAGCTTCAGCTGCTTCTTCCCTGCATCTGGCGAAGCTTGGCCAGTCGTTGAAGTCGATTATAGCGAACGAACCGTCTTCACGTACGATGCAGTCTCCTCCGTAAACAGCGACACCTGCAAGGTTGGCTAGATGTTCGGCATCGCGTTGCAAATCGCCGACTTGGAAGCTATAATGATTAGGAATACCGTTAATCGCTTCATCACCGAACTTTGAAAACTTTGCGTCGTCTGCATAAAATGTCCTGAAAAAGCCGGTGCCGGCAACTCCGTAGAATTTTACTACGTCGCCCAGTACGTGTGCTGTTACGACTATGTTGGTTATCCCTCTGCTTGCAAAACGGCGTAGGGCGTTTTCTTTATCAGATTTGCTTGCGGCGAATATCACGTCGTCTTTGCCTTGTGCCGATTCGTCTCCGCGTTTCAGCCAATAGCCTGATTCCCCTGTCTTTGGTGCGGCATGAATGCCGTTATCTCTCATCAGTCGGTCTATTGTGCTTCTTTTGCAGGCTTTAATTCCGTCAGGTGAGTTTATGATTAACCTGCCTTCCGCTTCTTTTTTCTTTAATATTTCGAGTGCTTCGCTGCTTCTTGACATTGTAAGGTAGATATCGGCTTCGGAACTTTTGTCAAGGTCGTTTTCATCTGTGCCTGTTACAGTAAACCCTATTTCTGATAATAAAAGGCCTGTTGCGTCGATTATCGCCCTGTCTTTGTCGACCGAGTTTGGTGAGAAGCGTTCTGCCCTATACACTTTCAGCACTCTTTTCATGTTGTCTTGTTTAAGAAGTTTTCCGCTTTTAATATGTCTGAGGCATGGTCTATGTCGAACGCAGTTCCGATGTCAAATGCTTTAAGATTCATTCCGTTGCGCAGAAGTGCGCGCTGGAAATTCCTCATCCGGCTTTCTCCGTTTGCCACACAGTTTCTCAATATCGTTATGGCATTTGGCGTTAGTCCGTAAATGCCTGCTGAAACAAAATTACATCCACTCTTGTCGTCAAGAAAGCCCGTAATGTCCATATTGTTGTCAGTTTCAACATATAGGGGCTTTTCGTCGTCGATATAGCCAGTTACTGCCATAACTCCGTCAGACGCATTAGTTTCAGTGGCAGTCTTCAGATAGGAAATGTAATTCTTGAATGATTTTTCATTGAATACAGTGTCGACAGTCGTCAGGCAGAATTTGCTGTCCTCTAACTTTCCGCTTATTTCAAACAAGCTGTGCATGGAGCTTGGAGTGTCTATTGCGGCAGATTCTATTGACAACTTCCTGCCATTAATTCCGTCGTCTTTAATTTTGTCTAAATGTTCGGCGACTTCGGTCATGCTTTTACGGTATGCAACGATTATGCTTTCTGCTTCATTTTCCGTGAATATACGTATGAGCCTGTCGATTAGAGCTTCCCCGTTTATCCTGACTAATGGTTTGGGGACTTTAATCCCTTCCTTGTTTAACCTTGAACCTTCTCCTGCAGCTATTATCGCATACTTCATTGTAGATCTTTTTTATAGGCAGGCAAAAGTAGGTATTATAACCGACAAAATGAAACTTTTTATACTAATTTTGGTTTTTTATATGGTGTTTTATGACAAATTGAACAACAAAGGGAAAAATATGAATAATATTAATTGTTTATTTGTCATGCTTTTTTGTCAATTTACAACAATAAGTTATCTCAGATAATGTGATTTAATAAAAACGCGGTCGGTAAAGCAAGAATTGCTTTTGCCGACCGCGTCACTTTTATGTCTGTGCTTGTTTTATTGCCTATCGTCAAGGAATTTCCTTGCGGCACGCAGTTGGTGGCGCATTATGCTCAGGAATTCCTGGCTTTCTTGCAGAATGTTAAGGTATAACAGTGAAGCCTTAAGATTTGTGTTTTTATCGCGATACATGATGTCAATCACACGCTTGCGCATAACTGATAGCTCGTCTTTGCATTCGTCTGCAATATTAAGTGTTTCTTGATATAAGTCGTACCTGTTAGTTGAAATCATTTGTTCGGTTTGATTCATCAGCTCGTTTATTTTACGGCGTGAGGCCTCAAATTCGTTGATAAATTCTTTCGGTAGGGGGTTGAAGTTGTTTTCGACATGCTCTTTTATTGGTTCTAGCATACGTTTCAGACAGTACACGAACTGTTGGTTGCAGTTTGCACCCAGGTGGAACCACGTGTTACGTTCAATTGCTATCTGTGCTGGTATACGGCGCATTGCAAGAAGCTCTTTGCGGCGGAATTTTTTTAGTTGTGTCTGTTCTTCTTTCAGTGCGCTGCTGCAGTGGCGCAATTCTTTACGCTTTTCGTTACTTATGCCATCTATTATCCTGTTAAATTGTTCGAGGGCGAAGTGTGTTACGAAACTTTGTGTGCGTGCGACGTGTTTTGAGAGCAAGTCCCATACGATTTCCTTGTCGCGGGTACGCATCATGAGTTGGAAGACGTCGTCCTTTTTTTCCTCTTTCTGCTTTTTAGCAAATTGACGGTTGCTGCGCCATAATAGGTAAATATCGAGCGCCATGAAAGCAACCATGACTGCTATTCCTCCGAAGTGCATCAATGAACATACAATGGCACAAGTTGCAAAAGCCACGCCGGCAGTGATGAACCATCCGCCAATTACTGATATTACACCGGTAACACGGAATACTGCACTTTCACGGCTCCAAGCACGGTCTGCAAGTGAACTACCCATTGCCACCATGAAGGTAACGTATGTAGTTGAGAGAGGGAGTTTGTAATTTGTTCCGAAGATAATCAGCATTGCGGCAAGTACGAGGTTCACTGCTGCACGCACCTCATCGAACGCTGCTCCGTCTGCCAGGATCGCCTCTTCTTTATTGAATCGTCCGTTAATCCAATTTTGTATTCTTTTAGGCATGTATTTTGCAATATTTTCGCCGGTATCTTGCGTGAAACGTACGATACTGCGTGCAACGCGCGATGAACCGAACATCTCATCTCCTTCATCCTGTCGGCTAAGGTCAACGCTTGTTTTCACAACGTTTTGTGCCTTTTTCGACGTCGTCATAGCAATGATCATAATGATTCCGGCTATCAGCAGGTAGATAAGTGGGCTTTTTGCAGATGACATAAGCGAGGTCATCATGAATGTGTCAAAGTTACCATTTCCGTTTGCCATGAAGTCCTGCAGTGAGTCGAGACCTGCAAGCGGAACTCCGATGAAGTTTACAAGGTCGTTGCCGGCAAAAGCCATAGCCAATGCAAATGTTCCTGCAAGAACGATTATTTTGAACACATTGACCTTAAGTAAGTATAGTACTTCTGAAAGGATTGTAGATACTACAAAGGCTGCAGCAATCAGCATGCAAGTGTTTTCTCCAATCCACTTTCTTGTGTCTTCGTGAATATATGGAGAATCACCCAGTCCTTTTATGAAAATGAAGTAGGCCAGTGCCGTAAATGCTATACCGCCGAAAATAGCGATAGTATAGCGCATGTGGCTTTTGTAGTTGAAAGTAAAGATTACGCGGGAAATCCATTGCACAATCACTCCAAAGAAAAAGGCGATAGCAACAGAAACGAATATTGCTATTATTACGCTAAGGGCTTTATCGCTGTTAAGAAGGTCGTAGATCGTAAGCGACGGGTCAGCGTGCATCTTTAACATGCCTAGTATGAAAGTACCTCCAAGCAACTCGAACACGAGTGATACAGTAGTGGAAGTAGGCATTCCGAGCGAGTTGAAAACATCGAGTATGATTACGTCTGTAACCATAACGGCGAGGAAGATTGTCATAACCTCTTCAAAAGAGTAATTTTCAGGTCTCATGATGCCGTGGCGTGCCACATCCATCATGCCTGCGCTCATAACGGCACCGATTAGAATACCGACAGATGCCACAAAAAGCACAGTGCGAAACTTTGCAACTTTAGCTCCGATTGCTGAATTTAGGAAGTTTACGGCGTCGTTGCTTACTCCTACAAACAAGTCGAACACTGCCAGAAGCAGTAGGAAGGCGACTATTAAAAAATAAATTTCCGTCATAAAAATAAACGTTCTTATTTAAACTGCTTTTGATTTGTGTGCAAAAGTATAAAGCATATGTTTCAATGTGTTTAAACAGATATTTCATTTGTGTTACAATTGCTTTAGCGTATGATTACTGAAATTTTCAGGTATTAACCTTTATTATTCTTGCGATATGAAAAATTTGTTTGGTTACTGTCGCTGTTGGTGTATTCACGGTTCCATCAAAATTTGTCATGATTTATCAGCGGGTAGAATTATTAGATAATGAAACTTGTCATGACAAAATAATAATTGTTCAGCATGATTTTTTGTGAAGGTAATATAACTTGAGTTCGACGAACTCAAGTTATATAAAATAATCAGTGGCATTTATTATGTAATAAACCCGTTGGCGTACCTCTTTGTGTTAAATACTTACAGTTTGTTGCATATCGATGACTTTTGTTTACGGTTTTAGCCCGTTCCCGATTGGTTTACGAAAGGCATCCTTTTATAGAGTGAAAGGTTGCCTTTTAAGAGATGAGAGACCGTGTTTTGCGAGCTGAAAGGTCATCATCTGAAACAGTAACTAACGCAAATCCACTCGAAATAATTCCGCCAACGGGGGTAATAAGTATATTGATTTTTCAAATAAGAGGGGTTAATATTATGGAAAACAATCTTTTGCTTATGATTATGTAAGGTCGGAATTTTGAATAAAGATTGAGCCAATTTATATTAATGAAGTAATTAAATCCGCGTAAATGTAAAGAGTCCGGCATTATAC
>ULQU01003901.1_pt1 | contig 64085 bp, 62 predicted proteins | sample 1954841 | NCBI WGS metagenome assembly ULQU01 (sample SAMEA4835664, study PRJEB28245) | human gut metagenome | biome: gut microbiome; material: fecal sample | place: Denmark | collected 2008
ATTGTTTAACTCGTCCCATTTTAACGGGACACTAATGAAATTGTTAGACAAATAAGGTTTTCGCTAAAAACATTCCACCGATAACGGATGCGCCAAAACTTTCAAGGTGGCAGGCAAAACGAGCGTAGGAGTAACCACGGGTTATCACGTCATCGAAGACAAGCACTTTTTTATCTCTGAAAAACTCCTTGTCGAAGTTGATTACCTGCACGTCGTTTACGTGCTTCCCTGACTTGCTCTCGTGGATTGCCAGCCGTTCACCCTCTACCGTGATATGGCTGTATCCGTTTACTGCTCCCGATAGTCTGGCCACTTCTTCCGAAAACTCTCTGTATCGGATTTCATTTTTTCGCTGGCTGCTGGCTGGGATACAGACAAACACCATGTCACTCGCTGACGTGCCAAACTGCTCACGGATTTTCTTTGCGACAAGCTGGGCAGCTGAAACGGCACATTTACCGTCTTTGAATGCCCACACAAATTTTCTCACCTGCCAGTCTCTTGCGCTGGCCTGATACTTTGTGGGCAGGTAGTCAAAGAAGTTGAACATGTACTTTCTGCACTGGTTTAGCATGGATTCGGTAAAGGGTTTCATATCGGTAGGTTTTAAATTTATTCTGGTGCCGAGCTCGGGTGTTGAGCCTTTTCTTTCTGCTCTTCCTGCTCTGAGCTTTTTTTTATTCCGTTCGCTTTCGCTGCGGTTTGTTTTCGCCTTTTACACCTGCTCAAAAGGTGTTCTGAAGCGTATAAAGACAAGTTTTCCGGAAAAGCACAGCCTTGAATACTACCCTGAAAGGGTGGAGATTTTTTCAGGAACAGAGCTTGAACTTGGCATACGAAGCAGAACATTTACCTTTGCAGGTACAAAAGGCATAAACCGTAGCGGAAGTGATACCGAATTATTGGCGAAGAGCAGACAAAGAAGAGCAGTCAAGCAATACATAGCTTTAGCTATACCGCCAGTAGGGAGAGCAACGGGGCGGGTGGGTCGCTGCGTGAACGCCTTCGCAACCTCAGAAAGACTACCGAGTGTCTTTCTACCTCTTAACCCGAAAAATCCCCATTCCATCATCAAATAGCCTGCGGTTGCCGATGGAATGGGGATTTTTCGGGCGTGAACCGATGTAAATGGGGCGAATTATCAGATAATCGGGGCGAGTTTTTAGCGTGAAAACTTGTCCCAGCAAATCTAACGGACTGAAACAGAGGTTTCAATCCGTGGCAGGAATCAAAAACCCTTGGTTTTTGTTACGTTTATGCCCGACGCGCGCCGCCCCGCGGTTGCGATTGCAACCAATTTTCATCTCGGGAAATGTGACGCAAGCGGAATCCCACCCCCTGCAAAACGGCACAAAAAAAATGCACCACCGTAGTACGGCAGTGCATCCAACCATCCTTAGCGAACGGTCTATAACATTATGGGGCATACGATGTCACCTTAGATTGCCATATACGCAAGAACTCCTTACGCATGAGCAGGTACTTGAGTGCATCCGTCAGGTTGGTAGATTCTTTGGGCAGACGCTCACGCGGCAACTTATCACCAGTCTTTTGTTTTACCACCATCTGGCTACCACCATCATCTACCAACCTGGTCTTGGTTACTTCCATCTCAGACTTCAGGTTAGGACAGTTATACTGGTCTATCAACAGAGAGAAGAGCTTACCAGCCAGGTTCCCGGACAGCAGGTCAGACATAAACCGGTACTCCAGATTCGAACCGATATTCCCTTGTCCTACAGACATTAATTGTACACGCCATCCGGTCCTTCTACCTTCTGCATCATATTCAATGGCATTCTTTATCTGTGTGGCCATATCCGCCTTCACTCCCTTGTAGTTGTTCATCGCACGGTCGTAGTACAGCTTCAGCACCTTGGTACGCCGTGGTGCAAAATACCGGACGAACTGTGCCCCCAGCTCACGCACGGTATCCGGAGGAAGCGTGAAGAACTCCTTCAGCACGCGGTACTCACGCCCCAGCTGCTGCCCTACCACCAGAGACAACATATTACCTGCATCCATCCCTGCCTCGAGCGGCATATTGTTATTATGGTAACGCAATACCGTACAGTCTTCCTGCCAACCCAGCGGCTTCTGGTCTATAATCTTATTCAGGTACCCGTCCGCATAGAAATGCCGGATGGACAGATTCGGGTAGAACAACATGCTGGCTTCTATCTTCGGGATAATGGAAAGGATATTACAAGACAAACCCTCCAGCCCTTCAGCCAATTCATCAGAAAACCAGTCCAAGCCCAATATATCCGCATTGACATAAGAAGAAGAAATGAAAAAGAACGACACACGGCGGCGAGTCTTAATCCATCGCTCTTCCCAACGTTTCATATTACGACGGGCCAGTTCGACAGCCCTGGCAGCTTTATCTACCTGATTCTGTAATGTCCGCTCAGTACGTTGCCGTTCGACCAGTTCCCAGTACTCCTGCAGATGCGACACATAGGTCTTCTTACATTCGTTATAAACCAGTCCGGCACGCAGCATGAGCATAATCTGTTCTTTTTTATTTTGTGCAGAAAGTTTCAGAATCCAATCGTATTCCCCCAGATGGTTAGGGTTCGGCATATCGGTAGTCAGTGTCCTGGAACGGTACCACACAGACTGTCCGTAACGCACATAGAATCCACGTACGGCCTTCAGGAGGTTCGTGAATTTTTCTTCAGGGAAATATTTAACCTCGTCGCCAAACACGCCCACGTAGGAACGTCCGGCACCAATGGCCAGACGATCTAAAGATATGAAGGTGAAATTAAAGCCCGTGTAAAATACCATGGTATTACGCCAGTCGGTACAGACATTATACATTCGCAACCGCCATTCTTCCGGAGGAGCTTCGTTGATTACGTAATGCGTGCCCAACTCCCACCCCAGCAGCTGGAGCCCGTCAATTAACGATGGAATCACGTTCTTATGTAGGTCAGAGTAAGTATCAGCCACCCATGCGAACGGAGCGCCCGGGCAGTCCTGGGCTGCTTCCTGAACCCGTTCTGCCAAAACCTGCACTGTCTTGGCAGATGCACGACCGGCCACCCAATAGAGTGACCAGGGCATCATGATGGCCAGCAGCTGGGCTGTCCAGTTGGCGAAGCGTGTTTCCACGCTATCCTCTGAAATTTTCAGTTTTTTCTTGCGTGTCATCGAGAATCTCCTCAAAGTTAATATCTATTACCATCGCATCACGTTTAATGCGTGTACGGTCTTTTTCTGTAAGGTCAGGAATCTTATCAATCTGTGCGGCAAGTTCCGTCCGGTCGATGGAAGGCACGCCAATCTGAGTTGAATCAAGAGTATAGACTTTTATATCTTTCTCCTTGATTTCCTGCCGTTTTACCTTATCCGGTTTATCAAGTTGTTTAACCTTCCAAGCCTGAGTCAGCAAATTGCCGTATATCTCCATATCCTTCGCCCCTGAAGACGAAAGAAGTACCGTCTGGGCAGCTTTCATCAGGTTGTCGTAAATCATATTACGATGTGCAGCAGGCTCAATGGTATCATCCAGGTAAAACAGATTCACGGCCTCGTAGTACATTTCTCTTGCACGGGGACGGGAACAGCTGAAAGGTTCGTGCATGAGCATGGAGATGGCACGATCCTTTCCGTATTTGCGCGTAATGCCGACTACGGCAAAAAGCGCATTATAGTAGTCCTGCTCTTCTTCGGACAACTGATATTTGCAACCGGACTCAATGTAGTCCTGCAGCTGCTCGTAATAAGATTTCTCAAACATCTAAATCATCAAAAAAAACTTTTGAAACATTATTTTTAAACTCGATTGCACGGCGCATCTTGTCCAACCGCTGGGCCTGTGTCACATTCTCACCCGTGGCTGCCGCATCCGCCATGGAAATGCCTTCTTTGGCCGTCTGAAGGAGCTGGCCACGGTCATAATGATACTTCAGGGGTGACATAAGAAGGCTATAATAGAACATAAATTCGTTTACCTCTATGTTGTAGTACATGGCAATCTGCTGGGGTGTGTAACCTATCCCAGCCAGTTTCTCGTATTCCTCAATGGGGATACGGGAGAACCATTCCGGACGATTCTTATCTGTCCATTTTATTACCGATTCTGAATTCATAGACTTTCTTCGATTTTAAAAATACATACTGTTCCTCGAGGGCATTTTCTCCATAGTTTCCGGAACCTTCCACCACATAGCATCCGGTATCCGTGTCCAGGCAAGTCACTTTCTTGTGTGTCCATCCATAGGTTAGCGTAATGATACCCTCGTTATGCAGCTGCTTGAGTCTTGCAAAAATCAGCGGCATACGGAACTTGAGTGTCTCTGACACATGAAGATGCACGGTACCAATCAACCCTTTATCCTTGTATCGCAACAGTGCATTGATAATTCGCTCGTTGGTGGAATAAGTGGCCACATAGATGTGTCGCACGTAGCCGGCATGGCGAATCAGGTACACAATGAAGGTAAAGGCAGTGAAGCTCTTACGGGTTTCAATGAAGAAGGCTTCATTGGTTCCCGGAAGGCGACCGCACAGTTCCCGTAGATTATTCAGCTTGAAACACAGAATATTCTCGAACCGCTGGGAGTACATGCGCGACTGTCTCACCTCGGCAAACAATTCGTCCAGATTGAAGTACCTATTCATCGCCCAGTAACCGGTTTATCTCTGCCAGCTCGGACTGGTAGGCTTGCAGCCGTGCCCTCCGCTCCAGCTCGAGGTGTGGCTTATCCCGTTTGGCCATCTCGTCCTGAACCCGCCAGATGTTGTTACGTAATCTTTTCTGACGCACCATGAGCTGCTTCACATTCAACGTCAATAATTCTCTCCGGCGGTGGAATGCAGTAAATATCGGATGCTTGCCCAGGATGGAATGATGCTGCTGGTAGTAATTCAATTCTTCCCATATCATCCGGTTCTCGAGATAGGAGTTAATCAGTTCCCGAGCCACCTTAGCGCACTGTTCGGTAGACGTACATTCGCGAAGCTGCTTATGCAAATTCACATAGGCGTGATATTTGGTAAATTTTCGCGATGCCAGCGCTTCGAGTTCAGCCGGACAATCCGGTTCGGAAAGGAAAGGGAATTCATCACGGAACGATTTAGGTTTACGTTCAGAAAACAGCACAACCTGGGAAGATGCCACATAGGTATAATCTTCATCAATCCCATATTTTTTACACAACCAGTCAATCATCAGGCGGCGATTAGCCACCGGATTGGACTTGATCAGGCGTAAAGTCAAAGAGGGTGCGCCCGCCTCGATAAGAAGCTGCACACCCTCTTCGGCGTTCGCACCTGCACGCAACCAGGTGAGAATCGTTTGTTTCATTTCTTAGTATCCAGGAATGGGTTCAAAAATTTCACATTCTCCTGAAAATGCTTCAGGTAAAGGAAACATTTGTCTGCAATAAGCCGTTCGACCATCTTTGAGTCAGGCTTCTGTGAGACGACCGGAAGAATCCATCCATCTGTATGGAAGTCCAGACGAATGGGGTGTACCGCATACGCACAACCATATACAGTGAGTAAGTGATACTTTCCAGAAAGGATTTCCGGACATTCTTCAAACATCTCTGTCAGCTTTTCCTTCTCCAGCAATACCGGGCAATGCGTATTGTAATCATACGCTGCAAGCCGTAGCGTATCACTCAGCAAAGCAGCAGTATTTTTCATCATAACCGCTTCGGCTCCGGTATAACGATTTGGATTGAGCATACCAAAATGCTTAAATATGGCGATATGACACAAGCCTACATTATCTATCAGATAGGAACCAGGTTCAATCAGGATAAATTTTTCAGACACAGACTCAGATACTATGGCCAGCTTCAATATCTCGAGAATATCCGACTGGCTTCCTTCAGCACCATTGTATTCAATATGCTCGATAAACATATCCTTAGTATATTCTACCTGGTCACCAATGGTGACAAAGCGAATATTTTCAAGCAGGTATTGAGCACAAGATTCAATCACCTTCACAACCTCTTCTTCCCGGTGTTTCGCCTTGAAAAAGGGAATCACGACAGTATAAAAAGGATTTACATCCTGTGCATTCAAATCGCCTGTAGCACCTTCAGGTGAAGTATTCACCGAATCAGAATCGGTTTTAGCTTGTAATGTAGCGTCTGTTGCTTCAGATGCTGTATCCACTGCACCCAGATTTTCAGCAGGCTGCTCTACTGTAGCAGCCTGCTCTAAATTATCTTTTTTCTTTGTCATACACCTTCTTCTAATGAAGCGGCAGCTGCCGCTGTTAAACCTAAATAACCATCAATATCCGGGTCTTCTGTTTTTGGAATCAAATTCAGAGGAATACGCCCAAGAGGAGATGAAGGAATTTCGGATGCCAGTTCAATCGTATTCTTGCAAGCCTCCTTATCGTCCTGTCCTTCATCAGAGCTGAACACCAAAGGAGTGCAAGGAGTACCAGCGATTTTCGCATCTTCAGTACCGCAATTAATCACGATAGAACCCAAGTCTTCATTCACAAGGGTATTGCGGCAAATCGCCATTTCTTTAGTGTCTCCTGGTGACTCCCATGCTGTATGATGCAAGTACCCCTTAGCATCGGCGGAACCAGTCAGAGTATCCCATGATTTAATGGTACTGGATGTACCATAGACAGCAATCGGTTTTTTACCTTCTGCAAAGGCAAAAGCAGTCACCGTAATACCATCAGTATCTTTCTCAAAGGTTTTTACATCTTCCCATCGGAAGAGAATCACATAATGCTTCTTGCCCTTCGGTCTACCGGCCGAAGAGCTTGTCTTTTTAACTGAAACTAAAGTTTCTGCCATATTCATACCTCCTATAATTATACACCCAGTTCTGCAGGTGCCAGTTCATCCACCAATTCAGTAGGCAAATACGCAAAAATAGCTTCCTTTATCCAGAATCCGGTACCTTCGCGCCACTCACCCAGAACCTTAGCCTGGTAGTCATCCGTAGTCATACGCAATGACATGGTCTTCGGGTCTCTTGACATAAGGTGTTTGAAGTTTTCTTTCGGAGTAATGAAGAAAGCACCGGTACCACGCATTCCTTCAATCGGGCCGAAAGTAAAGCGAGAGAAATCGACCTTGATTTTTTCTCCGTCTTCATTTTTCGTATTCGGGAATTTGTCGCGATATGCACGACCGTACTTGACAATTAAGTCCGGATCTGCATGAATGAACATGGTCTTATTCTTGTATAATGGACTCACATCATCTACCGCTTTTTCAATCTGTTTCAGCAGTTCTTCACCCTCACCCAGTTCTGCCGTTTCATTAAGCAGCCAAGTCACATCGGTATCTGAAGCCTTCTTCAAATCACACAGCTGTGTGACAAAACCATCACAAGTTTCTTCAGCCTTGTTTGGTGTAAATGAATCACCAGAAGCTTCCGGTTCTTTATAACGCCCTTTACAAAGAGCCAGTTCGCGGTCTTCATCCAATTGCGGACGAATAAGCTGTTCAACGATATAACGCACAATCGGCATATCCTTCGGCTCCAGCTTCTCATCATACAAGTAACCCAACACATCGTCGATAATGTCTGACGGATAGATGGACACGTTGATTTTCATCGGGTACATCTTAATCGTCATAGGAGTAAATTTGGATTTGCCTTTCGGGGTGAAACGCGGGGTAAATGTCTGCAGCACGGAGTCAATGGCAGCCTGAGAAGCACGTACTTCAAATTTATCGGTGATAATCGTCGACATATAACCCGTACATGAAATAGGGCCTACCAATTTGTTGAAAATGGAAATTTTATCAGAAGAAACATACTTTCCAAATTCAGTTTTCAACTCGTTAGTATCGACGGTAGAATCACCTGTCCACACATCACCTGCAGCTGCTGCATAATACGCCTTGTTATGCATCAGACTCATGTCCGGCTTAAATTCCTTTTTCATCTTACCATCTGTTCCGTTTGTGACCTCTACACCACCTTCACCTGGTAACTTACCCAATTTTTCATTTTCAGCCTTCAGTTTTTTAATTTCGTCCTGAAGCTGAGCAATGGTAGCCGCATCCTTTTTTGACTGGGCTTCATATTCAGCAGCTACACCTTTAACCGATTCCTCGGCAGATACCCCTTCTTTCTCCTCCAGTTCAGCCAAATCATTGACGAAAGCATCCGTAAATTGCTTTCCCCATTTTTCAGTAAGTTTCTGCTGATCACCGGCAGAAAGAATGGAATGGCCATCGGCATCCTTGGCAAAAGAAGAGATGCCCAGAAACGACATGACGGCAGTAACCGTCAACAATAAATTTCTGTTTCGCATTTTATTTTATGTTTTTGGTTTGTAAATAGGCAGAAACCGCGTTGTCTCTTGCGATTTCACGCGCCCTGTTAATTGCATACTGTTTATCTCCGATAGAATCAATCAGGCCGTATTTCAGTGCGTCCTCTGCATAGAACATACGTCCGGAAATGATACCCTCTACTGACTTGTCTAATTTTTCCCCACGGCGTGCTACCACTGAATCCTGGAATCGTTGTGCCAGCGGATTCAGCTCTTCGCGTTTGATAAGGTCATACTTGCCCTCTTTAGCCGCTTCAAATGGTGCGTTCTTATAATTGGACAAATCAGAGTATATGGTGTGTATCTTGACACCCTCTTTCTCGTAATACTTGGCATAATCGGGAAATGACATCATTACACCGATGGAGCCGAACTCGGAAGAAATGGTATTCGATGCGATAATCTCGTCACAGAAAATGGCCGTGTAATAGTTGGCAGAAGCGCACATATCGCAATATGCGATTGTAGCCTTCCCATTTTTACGCGCAAATTCAATCGCCGCGGTCAATGGAGCGATGGCATCCACACAACCACCGCCGGAATCCATATCCAATATGATTCCAGATATATTCGGGTTGGAGGCAGCTTCATATATCATATCGGCTATCTCGGTAGTACCATACGCGCAATACGTGCCATACTTCAGCATGGTACCGTGTACGGGAATAATTGCTACGGTATCAGCCGGAAGGTCTCCGGCAAAAGAAGATGTCCGGCTCATCTCCTTGGAGTAAGCCTGACCTTCGATAGGTTTACGATCAGCCAGCGTCCCCTCTGCAGACTTGTCGAAAGAACCAGTAATAATCTGCTCCAGAATTTGGTGCGATGACTCCACGTCACGCAAGGCTATAGCCCATTGGGAGCGCATAATGGCAGAATACAGGTGTGATAAATGCATAGTGTAATTATAGTTTTTTCGTTGCTACAAAAGTAGATGCACTATACCACGCATAAAAGGACTATAAAAACTTGCTCGATTCCGGCTACTGCCCCTTATATGTCAATCGTAAAGCATGGGGAGAACCGTCACCTGACAGGCTTAGCACCACCGGAAACTGGTCGGTACCAACTACCCTCGAATTGCCGTCAGTATAATCCAACCGAACTAAAATATAGATTCCTATCCATGCCATTATTTCTTTTTCTGACTCTTGAGAAGAATCAGAAAAAGAAATTGTGAGATTAACCTCGTAATTTGTACCATCAGAAGATAACTGCTCGCTAAAATCAGCAGATGAAAATTTCATTTTGTCCCAAATGCCCGATACCTTAATCTGTGATACACCCGGAACATTAGTCACCGTTGATTCAGACAATGCGATAAAATACACGCCGCAAATTGCAGCCCGTTTACTTTCTCTATTTTGCATAATTGCTTAAAGTTTAAGTAGTTTTGCACGTGAACCTGCAAAATCAATTAAAGATTAATGTGTGAAATAATATTAAGGGAAAAGGCTTAATTGAAGTTCATTGGCAATCTCAGTAGTTATACGACGACGATTACGATAGTCATATTTTTTGACTGTATCGTAATTAATTGCATTTCTCTTGATATTATAGCTATGAAGAAAAGCCTGTATAATCTTATCCTGCTTATATCCCTTCGAATAGCCTACAAAGAAGTATTCCTTGATACGAAGCCTGAACTGAGCTTCGATGAATAATCGCAGCTGCTTCTGCTTCCATTCTGGAATGTAAATAAAATTCTCACTAAATATGGCATGGTTCCATTCCTGCACAGGGAGAATTATCCGGAAAGGATTCTCCCCCAGCTCTTGCTTTCTCGGTCTGTCGGTAATGGTAACCATTGCCTGGATCATGCGGCCTATCTCATGCGAACCATCCGCCATCAGTTCACCCGTATGTCGGTTCTGCTTCAGCTCGTGGTATAAAAAGTCCTGAAGGTGCGGTGCTAAATCAATAGTAACGAAAGGTCTGTCCATAATTATATATGCTTTACGCAAAGATAACCATAATGCGGTAAATATCTCGCATAAAACCATACATATCAACCCACCTTTCGCATAGATAGGTCTAAAATTCGTGCTTGAGTGCAAAAACAGCCTTAAAAAATCATATCTATTTGATTATCAACATATAAAAACCGCACTATTTTCGTACAAAACCCGTACAAAATCGAGTGCGCTGGTACTTTCGTGCATTTTTCGTGAGAAAGTACGGAAAGTGCGGAATCGTGCAAAAAGAGTGCAGACAAAACATTTTGAATATCAATTAATTAAATGAATAAAAATTCAATCCGCACGATTGCACGATTTTTTTTCTAAAATAAATAAGGGTATATTTACAGCCTTAAAAAAAATAAAAAAAAGAATATTATTATATGCCGGATTCCGCTTTTTCGCACAAATGCACACCAATTCTTAATCTATCTAAAAAAGGGGTGAGAGGGGAAAAGCCGGACAGGGGAAAACAAATGGCGCACCGCACGCACGGAGTGCGTACAGTACGCCAGAAAAATGCTTCGACTATGGTTTCGATAAATGCTTCGACTGTTGTTTACATCAAATGCTCAGGGTAATATGTATCGCATAAGAATTCGAATTCGCGTGGGAGCTTTCGACATCCAACTATCACCGCAATGCCCCGCGCGGCCAGCTCGTATAAACGCTGGGTTGTGGATGGGCTTTCACGGAAATTAAAGTCATCTACCAGCACATAATAGGCCTCCGAGAGTTCGATGTCATATACGGAATGCTTCAGAATCTTTCTGGCATCGCTCCTGATGGTAGCCAACCTGCAGCGCATGGCCAGCTCGCAAACCATGTTCGTACGCTGGTTATTATCCGGACTGATGCAGGTCATTATTTTGTTGTTTTTTTTGCTCATATAATTTGCTATTTATTTGGTAGTTAGCTGAAAAAATCGTACCTTTATAGAGTAATAAATTGGGGTATCGCATACCTACTTTGAGTAGAAATGTCTGCTTAAATGAACAGGTTTTACGTAACCTGGCCTTCTGTATATTTTCCGGTAATTTGCCGAAAATTCAATTTTATCCATACTTATGTCATCGTGCTGGTGATAGTATATGTACTGGCAGACTACCTTAATAAACACATCAATACTTTCTGGAACAACCACTTCACAGACGTTAATAGTATCGCCCGGTGCCAGTCCGTCAAGCATATTATAAACTTCTTCCTGGAACTGAACGAATCTCACAATATCTTTACGGTATACGTCCAGTTCGGAGTCATCATTCAATCTATATTTTGATAAATCATTGTTCATCAGTAAGAAATTCTGCTATCGTTATTATTCACAGCCTTTTGTTGCGCATATTCAGGAGATGTATAGTACTCAGGTGTACCAATGGTAAAATATTCCACACCCCCTGCCTTATCGTCCAGGATAGGATTACCTGAACGTGCGTCAAACTTGCAAGGCTTCCCGGTCACCGGGTCCAGCTTCTGCGGGTTGAAGATGTAGCCGCGGAACTGGCAATACTTCAGCAATCTCTTCTTGAACTCAGTAGGAGAATTCGAGAACTTGCGCATGTTAGGATCATAGTTGCAGTATTCATCATACAGTGTCTTACGAACCAGCCGGACATTCAAGTGAGAATCTGCACTGAAGTATTCATCTGCCCAGGAAATGAATACCTCAGTGATTTCCTGACGTAACCTACGTTCAATCAAACGCTCCTGCGGTGCCTGTACGACTCCATACTGAAGGTAGAGCTGCACGCAATTAGCTACCAGATTCCAGCACAAGTTCCATTGTTCAAAATCCCATTCCGTAAAGAAATTGCACCCGAAATCATCTATCGGCTTATGGGTGTCGTTGTAAAAGTCACTGAACCCCAACAGCCATTGACGATCTGTGAAAGAAGCACCTTCACCCCGGATGGCATGATTAGTGGCAATGTATATCTTTGGAGAAGTCTCGTATGGAAATGTAATACGGCGGCCGCCCTTATAATTGACTGTCCAATCTCCTGTAAGATTTGGGAATAGACGTTCAAAGTTAAAGTTCATCAGCACGTCATCAATGAATACCAGTTTGGTATTCTCCACCACATCGTTCCATACGAACTGGTCCTCCAGCAAGTCTTTCCGCTTCCCGTTCACGTAAGCTGAAGGAAGAATATGTTTCATCAGCACACCGATAAGCGATTTACCGGAACGGCCATTTGACTCTCCCACCTCTGATTGCTTGCCGTCCATGCCAATGACCGCGCGGTTAACGGATACATCCTTGTACTCCATTGCCATATAACCAATCGCACAGAGTTTGGCAAGCAGATGTTTTCTGTTCTCAAGTAATTCCTCCGGTTCAATCTCCATTTCTCTTTTACGCCAAGTGAAGTTGCTGGTATTGATCAGGAACTGTAAAAAATGACAGGTCTTCCCTTCCGGAGACAAGGTATAGTCCAGCGTGTCATCATGCCCGGTGAAGGTGATCAGTGGGCGGCCAAGGTATTTTGCCGGGAAATCACGTCGCTGTTCTGCCCATACATGATGGGTGATTGACTCGTATCCAAGCTCCTTCACTTCATGCTGCGTCACACGCCAACAGTTTTTCTGAAAATAGAATATCTGTTCGGTACCTACCGGATGAAGGAAGTCAGGATAAATGAAGTGTAGCAGGGATAATTTATCCGGCCCTACATACTGTGTCACACCCTTAGACAGCATTTCGTTGATAGCTTCAGAACAGTTGTTTTCCGCAAATTCAAAAAGGAAGTCGCGGGCTTCAGAAGCCTCGATTACACGTACAAATGGCTGCTCCAGCCGGATGAACTGGAAAGAACCATCCAGTCTCCGGAAGCGGCCAAAGCCACGGTTCTGCAGGAACCGACGGCTGGGTACATAGCGGAACTCATATTCCGTGTAAGTATCACCGCTCCGGCGGGACTTCTCCACCGCTTCCCAAAACATTTCGTCTGATTCAATCGCCTGGGCAGACTCAAGCTGCCCGGATTCATTGATACGCCAGCGGTGTGAACCATAGCGGAACTCCGGAAGACGTGACAACACATCCTTGTGCATTTCGGCAAAATGCTTAACCGAATCAAGGCCCCATAACGTAGACAGCTTATGGTCAGTGTATGCCGAAATACGAAAAAGCTGAAGATACTTACCGGTCAGGTTCTTTTCATTAATCAGCTGGTCGAAGTCGGCCATCAACTCCTGCTCCTTACCCTGAAGGGAACCAGCCAGCAGGTCATCAATGCCCTTTTCGTTTTGCTCGTTTTTCTGCACATGGCCGACATAGATTTCCACGTAGAGTTCTCTGTTCCGGAGAGAACCCATATAGTCACGGAAGTTACGCGCTGCATAGTAGAAATTACGCGGACGCTTCTCTACCTGGTCATTGATACGTATGTTGGCCGAAAGGTCATTCCAATCGGAATCCATGATGAAAAACACTTCCTGGACATGACACTTTTCGATGATTCGAATCAGGTCTTCAGGAAGACGGCCACCGCAGGCAATGTTCTGTATGCCGGATATAGCCAGCGAATACATGCCATGCTTACAGGCTTTTTCTGCTTTCTTCTCACCTTCCTGGATGAAGAGTCGCTGCAGGTGTTCACCTTTGTTATAAAGCTGACGGATTTTGTCCGGAATGTATATCGGAGTACCGCCCCCATAAGGTGAACGGTACTTGAAGGGTTTGCCTTCTTTATCCAGGTGTTCCTCCGGGTACTGCCAGCGAACACGGAAGTATTCGCGCATTTTGCCGGTCGGTTTGCCCTTTGCGTCTTTCTGTTCATAAGTAACAGGTTTCCCCTCGAGGTCATAATACTTGATAATTACATCATCGCCATTCAAGTCGATGTCACCTTTGGAATTGACCGTACCTTTGCTGAAGGTATGGGATAATGTCACCGTTCGGTTAGTAGTGGAATCAAAGACATGTGTTACCACATCGTCCATGGTAAGTCCTGAACCCTGAAGCATAGCAACACAATAAGAAGAAGCGTCCATCCCCTTAAGCTCTTTAGAACCTTGTTTGGGTTTTGTTATCTTTGGTTTCGCAGGAACAGGAGAAGAGGTAATATCCACCCCAAATCGTTTAGCCAGATACAATAGCGCATCGTTGAACGCCATGTTCTGAACCTTCATTAAGTAGGTGAGAGCGTCATGACCGCCGACGTTGCACTTATTAAAGCACCCATATAGTTCCTTTTTTGAATTGTAATTGAACGTATTCTTACCACATACTGGGCATTTACCCCGGTAATCGTACCCTTTTTGCTCTTCCATGTCCTGGAAGTCTCTAATGACTTCCAAGACATGCCCCTCGGCAGCTCTTTTTATTCTGTCAGTGTTATCTTTGGTTATATATTGGCTCATATTCTGGTTATTTTTTGCAAAGGAAAAAATTAGAAAGTTGCTGCAAAAGGACTATTTCTTAGTAACTATCTCCAACCTGACTCGCCCATGCAGTCCATTGTTTAGGAAAAGTCGGGTGATTTTCATCCATATATCGTCTTCCGCTGCGTAAGGGGCAAACGCCCGGATAATCTTACGAGCATGATATTTTTGCATCCTACGGCGTTTAACCAGGTGCAATCTATTCAGTTTTACACTATCTTTTTTTCTTGTCATGGTTTTTCTTTTTTATGAAGAATTTGTGCTTAGCACGCAATCTTCGGTTCAATTCTGAAATACGGTCGTATTCAGTGGGTATGTCTTTATATGTCACCATCTAATAAAACTCCTGCTATATCTCGAGAAAGCACATCAAGAATAAATATCCGTTCATTCTCTGTGTAATTTTGAATATGTTCCCGGACAAAACCAAGTTCCATCCGAGCTACCTCCTTCAGCTCTTCTCCCCTTGGAGAGAGATAACCGATACCGGCTATCTCGGCCGATATTTCCGGATTTGTATTTTTTGTGCGGTCTGTCATGACTATTCCTCTTCTTCTATAATTTTCTTCCCACAAAAAGGGCAATACTGGTAAGTTAAGTCAATACTGCTTTGACTTTTACAAAAGGTACCATCCTTCTTTTTCTTTCGGTATAAAACCTCTATAGAAGGAAGTAAACGTATCTTTCCATTAATAGGCGTAAATACACCTCGTATCATTGCATGGGGGTCACCTGTGGCCTCTCTCACTTTCTCATTAGCTTCTTCAAAACAATTACATGCCATAATCAATCCTCCGTAATATATCCATCTTCAAAAAATTCCTCATCGTCTGCACCCGAATCATCAATCCTACCACAATCAAGATATGGGATTCTATAACCACTCACAGATGATTGTAAATCGTCTTTATGCTCAAAATCGTCATTAAGATAGGCTTGTAAAGTCCATTGTTTCCCAAATACTGTACAACCAGTATCTCTCAACTTTTTGATATTTCTTGCTATATTTTTTGCAAGGCGTATCTGCTCTTTTGTAAATAGTCCTGTTTCTGAGTATTTCATAATCAGTCCTCCACATAATTATTACTATTTAATAAATTCTTCATAGCTCTATTTCTGTCGGCTTTACAATGGTAGTCACTCTGCATATATCTCCATACGTAATTAGTATAACGGTTTTTATACTTGATAATAGGTCTTGGAGTATCCTGCTTTTTAATGATTGTAAATCCGGCCTCACATATTTTCCTCTGGTCTTTTGGGTTCATTATCTAACTCATTGAAATATTTAACTATAGTATTTTTTAATGATGAAATAAGCTCAAAAGTGAGCAAAGAAGGAATTTCATTTGTCACCAATCTCTTAATAAAAACCTCACCATCTCTAAAATCAAGGCACGCATCAATCTTTATTCGTTGTTTTTTTGCAGACATACTGTTCAATCAATAAAATATTCACAACTATAAGCTCCGGAATCGCTAGGAAAATCTATATTCACGCAATACTCACCACACATTAAGAATGGTTTGTCTGAAGTGATTGTACCTTCTTCATTTGTGTTCGGATCTAAAAGTTTTGCACCTTTCACCATTTTGTCCAATGCAGCCTTCATCTTATCTGAAGTAAAGCACGTTATCCATCTCCCTCTTCGTTCTACATGAATTAATCCCATGCCTAATGAAGCCATAGCATCGTTAACTACTTTTTCTGCTTCTGAAGTGCTTAAAACTACTTTTGTTTCAAACTTCTGTACTTTTACATCTGGAAACTTTTCAATAAAATCTTCTTTTGTCATAATTAATCCTCCTTTTACTTTAAAAATCGTCTTGTTTCTTTAACCGATTGGGGTCTCTCAGTTTTTTGCTAAAATCTATCAGTCCTTTCAGGTCGTGTACAAGAGTATCCAAATCATTGTATCTTTCCTCAACATTATATAAGATTGTCTGCTGACGTGTAGTGGCTTCTCCGATTTCTTGTATGCTCAGGTATTTCTCATATCTTTTCTTTGTTTTAGCCAGTTCTTTTTCCAATGCCTTTGTTATTATCTCACCGGCAAGGTCCATTTCTTCTAATGTAAATCCTATGTATTTGTCAAGAAGCATTGGAGATTTTAGATTGGGTGAAGTGACATATTTCATAAAGTCAAATTATTTAAGTACAATTAATTCCACATATTAGGTCTATCTTTAATTCTCTTGAGGTAAGCGGCAATTTTACGGGAAGCATCTTCCCCGTTTTTAACGAATATCCTGGTATGGGTTTTGTCACCAGGTATCGCTACATACCTACCATTCTTTTCAAGTTCCCGCTGCCGTTCTATTTTCAGTTCAGTACCGGAAGGATTCTTTTCGAGGTCTACCTTTCGCGGAATTAACGGGTCGCCTTCTGTTATCATATCATTAAAGTTTAAGTTTAACCATTCATAGATTTATAACACGAGATAAGTTCTGCAGTATTATTTACACCCAGTCGAGCTCTCATATTGTTGCGATGCCGGATCACGGTAAATACAGAAATATTCATTTCGTCTGCTATCTGCTGGTTAGTCATACCTGAAGCTATCAACTCAAGGATATTTTGTTCTTGAGTAGTCAGCTTAGTATTGAGAACCGGGGAACAAACTACACCACACAACTTACAGTCAGCTGTGTTTCGTAACGGGCATGACACCTGCTCGATATGCAGATTTCCTCGCAAGTCAATATCCAGCTGGAGCGTATCAAATGAACCGAAGTTACACCTGCAGAAACGGTGAACCATCATAAACTCATAGTAGGAACGGTTCATGCTGCTTCGTGAATATAATTCAGATAAGGCTGCAAATGCACCCGGGTATCTGTCATTAATTAGTTGCAACATAGATTGAATAATCTCCCGGTCTGTTTCTTGTAACACCTTAACCGGTCCGTTCATAGGCTTAACCATCACATCCCCTTCAGGAGTGCTATAGAATTCGATATTTGCAAAATCAATCATGGCTTAGGAAATAATTCTTCAATGGGACGACCTAATACTTCAGATATAATTTTTTGTTTTAGAGGCGGTGGAGTAATTTGTCCAGATAACCACCTGTACACCACAGACTCAGAGGTCTGTGTTTTCTCCATGAGCAGCTTCACAAGTTGTGTTCGCTCATTAGGATGGGACTTGATGTCAGTAAATACCATTTTTTCAAGATTTTAGTTAATAATGGACGTAACTGAATCTTTTTTACTATTTTCGTCACGTCAGAAAACTTTCGTCACGCAAATATGCGTAGTATTTTTTCGCACATCAAAGTAATTATGCGGTAAATATTTCGCATTAACAGTATATAACAGATGGGAAATAAGAAGACTAATAGTGAGCTAAAAGAACGAATGCTGCAAATATGCGCTGAATTGGGACTATCAGCCAACAAGTTATCAGAAGATAGTGGTATGAGCCGTGAGTATATCCGACAAATGAAGGACTATATATCACCTGAAATGTTGCGGTACATATCTCGCACATATCCCCACATAAATCTTATATGGCTAATAACCGGCGATGGGGACATAGTTAATAAGGCTAATGGCGAGGACGTATCCTTGCTAATACGAATGCTGAATGAAGAGCGCGAAAAGAATAAATATCTCAGCGATAAAGTATCCCAGCTCGAGGAGGAATTAAAAAAAATTAAGTCCTGAGTGCATTTGTAAGTCATTTGTACTCAGGATTTTTATATATCGTAATCCGGGACAATATCGGGACAAAACGATATTATAAGCTACACAATAAATTATAGAACATTATTGATAATCAAATAGATAAGACGCTAAACATTATGTAATAGAATCCAGTCACCCCGACTGGTAAAAAGCATTGATAATCTGATGATTGTCGATGCTTTTTTGTTTTAATATTTTCAGTTTCCCTCACCTATTCACATCCCCACACAAAAACAACAAAATCCACCTACATAAACTCACAAACCGACTACCACATTCTACGTTTCCTTGTGCGAAACCATACGTTTCCCATGCGGAAAACGTACAGCTCGGCCTTGAGAAACGTAGGTTTCGCACAAGGGAAACATAAAAATCACCTTTACACCTTTCCGTTTACCTCTCTAAGTTTTACTGAATTGTAATTGAAATAGTTTTTTTTCCTGACATAAAGACAAAAATTTTCTTCTATTTGCATAACGAAAGAAAAATTACCATCTTTGTAAAAAGCAAAAACACAACACACGTACGTTCCCATGAAAAGTATATATATTTTAGACGATCATCCCATCATTACCGAAGGGATTGCACAATTGCTGGCAAACAACCAGCAATACCAAATAACTACCGGGCATCATTATTCTGAATTATATAATTACCTGAACGATTATACTCCTGACCTGCTAATTATAGATTATGAGATTCAGGATAAAACAGCCTTGGATGTCATAACCTACCTGCAAAAGAAAGGTGTGAATATTCCTCAACTCATCTATACCATGCATACGGAGTTCTGGATTATCAAACTGCTGATCAAAGCGGAAGTAGCAGGTATCGTGACCAAAAATGATAAAATAGAAGAAATAGAAAAGGCCATACACAACATCTTGCACGAGGGAAATAAATATTATTCGCCTACTGCGCTGAATGTCGTACTGTCTATCATGGGCGACCATTCTACGGAAAAGTCCATTACTTATACACCAAGCCCGCGTGAAAACGAAATCATTCAGATGCTGTCATGTGGCCTTACTTCCGATGAGATTGCCCACAAACTTAATCTCAGCAAAAATACTATTGATACGATGAGAAAGAACATCTTACTGAAAAGTGGGGCTACCAACGTATCACATCTTATGCGAATTGCTTTTTTAAAAGGTTGGATTACAGAATGAAAAAGATTCTTTTTTTCCTATTTCTCAGTCTGAGTGCGTTCCTGAATGCCAATGAAAAAAATAACAAACTGGCTGATTTGCTGCATTCATTCGGCAATAACGGTGAGTATGCACAGATGGATTCAGTGTACAATCTTATTATTCACGAAGACCATTACAAGCAGGATAAGCTCTATGCGCTGAATATTACCCTGGACTATGCCCGATTTCTCAACCAGAAGGGAGACAGTGAGAGGGCAAATACGCTACTGACCCAAATCCGGGACAACGCAATGGCACTGGAAAAATTTCCAGAAAACACCATAGCACACCAGCTCCAGGAAATTGCGGCAATTGCTACGTATGAAATTGCCTACGGACAATGGCAGAACAACCAGTTGCCGGCTGCAAGAGAAACAGCAGAAGAAGCAATTAATCAACTGGAACAGGTAAAAGATTCTGTGAACTTGGCAGAGGCCTACAATCTTTCAGGAGTCATACACCGCAGATTGTTCATGCTCGACAATGCCATCTCACTTTATCAGAAGGCGCTCGCCATTACTGAAGACTTGCAGAATTACAACCTGGCAGCCATCATCGTATCCAACATTTCCATTCTGTACAATGAAACGGGCAAGAACAATGAAGCCATACAGATTTCTCGTAAAATGTTTACTTATCCACAAACCGACACACTTACCATCGACTATCGCATCGGGGAAGTAAACAGACTGTGTAACCATGCCATTTTGTTAGCTAACAACCAGCAGCCTGTCCAGGCAATGGATACGCTAAAACTGGCCATACAGAAACTCCGTCCGGAAATGCCCGACGGCCTCAAGCTATTGGCCTACACGCAATATGCCAGAATATCGAGGGATGCAGGAAAGCCCCGGCAGGCGTTGCAATACTACCAGAAAGCCATGAGCTATAAAAACACGACACATAATAAGGCTAATATTGCGAATTTAGAGTACTTATATGGTTACATGTTATTCCATGATACGGACTCCTTGCTTCAGGCACGTAACTACGTCATGAAAGCAGCCGACTTTGCCCGAAAGAATCCTTCCGGCCTGCTGCCTAAAATCCTGCTTACACTGGCCGAAATAGAAGGCAGGAGAAACAACGGACAATTAGCTTATCAGCTCATGCTGGAGGCATATCAGGCCAATGAGAAACTAAACGACCAATACTATCAGAACCGTCTGTCCGGATTTGAGGCTGAACTGGACCTGAAGGAAAAAGACTTGCAGATTGCCGGACTCAACGGAAAACGTGCCGAGGAAAAAGCTGCTTACCTGATACGCACTTACACCATCGGGGGCATACTTATCTTGGCCCTGCTGCTGCTCATTATTCTGGTCATAAGCATGCATAAACGAAAGATTGCATTCCACCTGAAGCAACTGAAACTGGAAAAAGAAATCAAGGAGAAGGAGATGCAAAGACAACTCTTGCTTACCGACATGCACAAGAATATGACCGAACGATACATCTGTGGACTGGAAGACAGCCACAATCGTATTTCCAAGGAACTGCACGACGGGGTATGCAATGATCTGTTGTCTGTAGAAATGGAGATGAAACAGTCGGACAACTCAGCTATAACGACTCAACTCAAACAAATCAGGGAAAATCTGCGCAACCTTTCGCATCAGCTGGCAACTCCTGCCCTCAGCAACTTTAGCCTGTACCAGGTCCTCACACTCTACACGGATAAGCTGAAATCGCTGAAAACGCCTCATATCCAGTGCTACATAGAAGAAAGCATTCAGCAGATAGACATTCCAGCCGACCAAACTCAGGAAGTGTACCGCATTCTTCAGGAAATCATATCCAACATGCTGAAACACGCCAATGCCCAACAGGCTTACATCACTGCCAGCTATGAGGACGGGCAGGTTAATCTCATCGTTGAAGACGACGGGAAAGGTTTCTCCGCCGATAAGCTTTCCAATGATTTCCTTCAAGCAGGATTGGGACTGAGAAGCGTCAAGGAACGTTGTGACAAGCTGCAAGGCGGTTGCGACATCACCTCGAAAGAAGGACAAGGAACAGTAATACATTTCTGGTTTTCGGCATAACGGACGTCACTATACAGAAAAAAAGAATCCGCATTGCAACTTCCCCGATATTGCAATACGGATTCTTCAGCGCGATGACGAAATGAAGTCTTTTTATTCCCCGTTACATTCTTCAAAAGTCACGCTTGCATAAGTCCCCGACCCCATTCGCATTATGAGTAACATTCCTTGACGAATACAAGGACTTAGCAGTTCTTCATAGCCTTAATTTCCTATTATTCTGTCTTCAAAACTTATTTTTAACAAAATTACACGATAATATTAAAAAATATATTCCCATAAATAACCGATTTCATACTCCTATTTATTGGGTATAAATAAAAAGCCCCATCAGCACTTCAAGCTGACAGGGCTAAATCACAAACGGGAACAACAGATTATTAACGTTTTCGTTGCGGACGTTCTTTCTTCATCTGTTCAAATGCAGTCTTTTGCTCATCGGTCAACAGAGCTTCTATTTTTTTGTTCAGTTCCTGCATGGCAGTCTTACGCTCTTCACGCGATAGTTCCTGCTTAAAGAAGTCTGCATAAAGCGTCGTAATCTGTTTTTCCTGTTCATCGGTCAGGTTCAACTTCTTATCAAGTTTTTCCACCATCTGTTCAGGAGTACGGGTGTTGCCACCTTTACGCTGTGCATCTGCCGGTTGCAGACCCAGCATAGCCACAAGGGCTACAAAAAGAATTTTCTTCATTTTCAACTTGTTTTAAAGGTGATTGTATATACAAAACTTATCATGGCATAGGGTTGCAGCACGTTGCTGTTCACGTAATCGTAATAGTTGCTACCTGTGCGATGCGTAAAGGCCTGATTCTGTTTCAGTACATCGTAATATCACGATATTTTATAACTAATTGTATATCAGATATTATATTAAATCGTTTAAGGCTTACGCAACAAAGCTGCAACAAAAATATCATAAAATGTTGCGCGTGTATTTGAAGTATATGTTCAGCCAGTTAAAATCAAACTCTGAGAGTATGATATGTTAATTCAATATTTTTAACCTATGCCGTTTATCTGGCATTTGACGAAGCATACCAACCTCTCTCATGGGCGAAAATTATCTGGCAAGACTGGCAGATAAATATATGGCAAAGTTACAGATTTCCTATCAGATTATCCGCCTTTGCTATGAACAAGATATTGCAAAAAATATCCGGCATTATTGCCAGATAATCATCTGACAGAAAAAGCCGAAAATGCACACATTAGAAGAATAAAATAGACCGGCTACGTTGCCGTGATATATCACAAAACAGACTGTTAAACAGTGAATTGCAGGTTTGTTTGCAGATTCTTTTCGCATTAACTTTGCACTGACAAATCGAACCGGGAGCAACCCAAATCGACAAAACAACAAATTCATTTATAAAAAAACGACTATGTGTAGAATAGAACAAAAACCGAACGAAACCGCCTTGCTCCGAAAGGTGGTGGACGGACTGAAGCAGGAGCTGGAAAGAGTCAAGAACGTGGTTTACGCCTCAAAGGAGGTTCTGAATCTGGAGGAAGCCGCCATGTTCTTAGGCATTTCCAAAAGCTCGCTCTACAAAATGACACACAATCAGGTCATTCCCTACTTCAAGCCCAACAACAAGATGGTGTACTTTGAGAAAACCGAACTTCTGAAATGGCTCCGCCAGAATCCGGTCGCCTCACAGGGGCAGATTGCGGAAGAGGCGAAAGCCATCATGCACAACCTTGCCAAAAATGATTAATCCCCTTTCTTCAAACACAGGCACAATCCATATATGACTGAAAGCGAAAATACACACCTTTCTTTTGACAATCTTCCACGGTCGGTAGCTGAACTTCATGAGAAGATAGACCGCCTGACCGGAATGTTTGAGCAGATCATTTCCTCAACCGCCGTTACTCACTTACCGGAAATCATGACGGTTGAGGACGTGTCTGCCATGCTCTGCAAGTCCGTTTCCACCATCTATGCGATGACTTCCGAACATAGGATTCCATATCGCAAACAGGGCAACAAACTATATTTTCTTCGTTCTGAAATCCAATCGTGGCTTATGGATGCTGTTGTACCCAAAGATACTCCGAAGCGCAGACGGAAGCCGCAGGATGATGAAAATTCTACGGATAATGAACGGCAACTTGAGAGTAACCCGGACGAAAATCCAAGTGAAAACAGCGCAACCTCTACACAAATTATCTCGGAAAAAGTTGATGGGGATAACGGAAAAGTCACCGTCTCGGAATGTGAAAACATACCGTATTCCATCGAAAGCCGGACACATTCAAAGAGCGGAGCGACCATCTTCGCCGTGCTTTTCTCAAAGGATATTGAAGTCGCCGGAGAGCGGAAGTTTGTGCAGACGGCACGGGATTTCAACGGCTATTGGAGCGATTTCGGCAAGGGCGGCTACATCTTCAACTCGCAGCAGGAGGCTGAAAATTTTGCAAAAACGATAAGAGGGAAAGAAGAAACAGACCGAATATCATCCCAACAACCGGTATCGGGAAATGATGGCTTGACCGCAACTCATACGGAGGGCAAGCCGCCAATCACACAGGGCGAACAGACCATATCTGGCGGTAATACCTCTTGTACGTAAATGGCAGACATGACAGAGAGAGGCATTTTTACAGGGGAATGTTTTAGGGCTGGCAAGTTTATGTTTTCGTCCACGAAAACTACGCGACAAGCGGCGACCCGGTCACACCGGAAACGGCAACATCCCTATTTTAGCCCTAAAACATCATTCCTTTTATAACCGATAAAAACAAGCGTATGACAGGCGACGAAAAATCACATAAAGGCGGCAGACCTAAATCCGCAAAGGGCAAGGCACGGACAAAGACCATATCCACACGGCTCACGCTTGCCGAGTGGAAAGCGGTAATGAAACGAATAGCTGATGCCGGAAAGAAGCCGTCGCACTTCCTGCGAGAATTGTTGCTGTACGGCAAAGTCGAGGCGGCACGGACACAGGAGGACAGGCGGCAGATAAGGATGCTGGAAGGAGGATGCAACAACCTGAACCAACTGGCGAAGATGGCACACCAACAGGGCTTTTCTCTTTTGAAAGGCAAAATCACGGACTTGTTAGGCGAGTTCAACAAAATCATCGAGAGGATATGATGGGCGACTTGAAGAAACGGGCAAGCTTCGCCAGAGTGGTGAACTACGTGAACAACCCGAAGAAGGCACGGCTCATCGACAGCAAGGACGTGAGGCTTGACAATAACGCTACCATCGCAAGGAGTATGCAAGGGCAGGCGGACGACAAGCCGGGGCGCAAGTTGAAGAACCCCGTGTACCATATTTCACTGGACTTCGCACACGAGGACACACCCAAGCTGACAGATGACCTGATGGTTGAAATCGCCCGTGAGTACATGCGGCGCATGGGCATAACAAACACCCAGTACATCGTGAGCCGCCATACCGACAGGGAACACCAGCATCTGCACATCGTGGCTAACAGGGTGGACAATGACGGAAACACCATCAGTGCCAGCAACGACCGTGTGCGCAACGTGAAGATATGCAAGGCTCTCACGAGGGAATACGGGCTGCACTTCTCCAAGGGCAAGATGAACGTAAAGCGTGACCGCCTGCGTGGAAAGGACAAGGTAAAGTATCAAATCTATGACGCTATCAAGGTGGCTCTGCCCTGTTGTAGCTGCTGGTCGGATTTGTGCGACAAGTTGGCAAAGCAAGGAATCGGGGTACATTTCAGATATGACAGGCGCAATACCAAAATCGTCGGCGTGTCGTTCACAAAGGGTGAAATCTCGTTCAGCGGCTCACGGATAGACCGGAGCATGAGCTTTTATAAATTGGACGGGCTGTTCGGGAGCCGCATTGCCGAGGGCATGGAATGGCAACCCCATATGCCGGACAAAGGATTTGACGGATGGACATCACCAACCATGCAAGGCATAGCAACAGACAGCCGTGCGGCAGATACTTTTATAGGACAACCGTCATCAGCCGGAGCGGAAACGGACAGCAACGGCGGCAATCCTGCTGAATCCGGTTTCAACATCGTTCAAGTAACCATCGGCACACTCATGGAATTGTGCGTACAGCCGCACCAAGCCAAGGTATCATCCGGCGGTGGAGGTGGAGGAAACGAAAGCGGTTGGGGCGAGAATGACAACGAAAAGAACAAGCATAAACCAAGAAAAATGAGAAGATGAAAGACAACTTACAGAACATAGCCGACCTTATCGGGGCATTGGCGGAGGACATCGAGGAAATCAAGAAGAAGCTGGACGCAAAAGACAGCCCGGACAAGGACGAGGCGCTGAAAAGGCTGGAAGCGAAGCTGGAGCCTGTTATACAGTTCTTCAGTGGCAATGTACCGGAAAATGTCAATGCCATTTTCGGAAGCAAGGAAGCTATCGAGGAATACAAACAATCAATAGGTGATGAGACGGTTACGAGCCTGCGGTTATATACCGAAGCCAACGAGAAGGATATGCACAAGCATGGTGTTCCCACCATCAAGGAACAACTCAACAAGATATTGGAAATGCTGACTACCCATGTGGAGAAAGACAGGCAGGCTTCGGAACAGGTGCAGCAAAATCAAGGTGTCATACTGGGACTATGGCAGGCTATCCGCCTCGACAAGGCGATAAATGCGATAAGGTTGTTATGGAGCAGAGTTCCCGATGGCTGGCACAAAAGCCCTTATGCATGGGCTGGTATAGGTTGTACGCTCGTATTCTTTGCCCTGTTTACTGTTAGTTGGGTACAATGGCATGAGTACCGGGAAGAGAACAGGCGGTTGAGAACGGTTGCAGAAAAACACAAAGTGACTACTGTCATGCTCAACGAACTGCATCCGGGACTGGCAATGACCATCGGGGCATACGAGAAACTGACGGAAACGGTTGGTACAGATTCCACGCTGACTATATTTCGAGAACAGGTCAAAGCCGTTGAAAAGGGTTCCTCAATAAAGCAGAATAAATCAAGAAAGAACGAAAAATATAAATTACAATGAACTTTAAAAGAGCTTAGAATAAGGTTGGCAGCGTGTTCCGCGTCTCAGTTTTATGCAACCTATAAAACACCGTTTGACAGGGTCAAAGAGGACTTGGAAACCAATTATGACCTGCCTAATGCAGCCCAGGCAGTATTCAATGTAATCATTCAGGCACAGAAACATTATACGGGGTTTAATGCCGTCTTAAAGGCAGCCATGGAAAATGAATTATCCTTCATAGCGGAACATACGGGACGCAATGAGCATGTGCTGTTGAGTTATAACGACTTTCTGGCCCAAAACATCGGAGGCTTGTTCGTGAAATCCTTAGAGGTATTTCAGAATGACAGGGTTCTTCAATCATGAAGCATCTTTTCGTCGGAAATATTTGCAATAATTCCGACCATAATTTCAGTTAAAATCATTGTGGCAGACTCATCCGAATGTCAATGTGGCAGCGATGGGATTCCCTGCCGTTTGGGCAAACGAGCCGCTTTGGAAGTAAGGCAATTACTCAACCAAGATTTATTGCTGATTCCAAACCAATTCTGTTGAAAGAAGTTGCCTAATTGAAATAAAATCATTATTTTTGCATCGACAATTTCCGCCACGCCTCTTCTCAATGCGTACCAGGGCGGAACTTTTGCTTTTTATACACTTATGGATTATACCAAACAACCGTTGGATTATCCCCAGATTCTTCAGATGCTGAAAGACCGGGGACTAATCATTAGAGATGATAATGATGCTTCAGCACAGTTAAAAATCATGAGTTATTTTCGTCTGGCGAACTACCTCCGTCCGATGGAACAGGACAAGACTACTCATGTATTCAAGCCCAACAGCTATTTTGACAATGCCGTCAATCTTTATTACTTTGACAAGAAACTGAGGGCTTTGCTGTTCACGGCCATCCAAAGTTTTGAGATTGCTCTTCGCTCAAAACTCATTCACCATTTTTCAATGGCATACGGCTCTTTTTGGATAATGGACAGGAGCTTATTTGCTGACAACAAGATTTTCACTGATTGCTCTATCCGTGTCCAGCAGGAAGTTTTCCGTTCAAAAGAAGATTTCATTCAGGAACATTTTAACAAATACTCCAATCCGATAATTCCTCCTGTCTGGAAAACTTTGGAAGTGGTTTCTTTCGGTACATTGTCAAAGATATTCTGCAACTTAAAGGACACTAAACTTAAAAAGAAAATTGCGAGGGAATTTAACTTGCCACAGCATGAATATCTTGAGAGCTGGTGTAAATGTGCCGTTGCCCTGCGTAACTGTCTCGCACATCATTCCCGCACATGGAATAGAAGATACCCCCTAAAACCACAGCTCCCCGGTAAGCTGAAAGGCGACTGGATTAATGCCTCCATAACGCTGCCGACCAAACTATATGCCCAACTTTGCTGCTTGGCATACTTGCAAAACGCCACCCATCCCGGCAACGATTTCAAACAGCAATTAAAGTCATTACTGCTGGCTCATCCTAATGTCGATGTAACAGCGATGGGCTTTCCTGCCAGTTGGGAAAACGAGCCGCTTTGGAAATAAGACAATATCCCAAATTAGTTTTATTGCTGATTACAAGCCAATTCTCTTGAAAGATGTTGTCTGATTGGAATTAAAACATTACCTTTGCAACAACAAATCCCGCCCGCTTCCCGTAGGATTAGCGTACCCAGCGGGACATTTTTTATTTATAGATTGCATAGTTGGGTTTAATGCCGCTGGGGGAAACGAATCGTTTTGGTAGCATAAACATAAAGTGCGTTTCCAGATAATTCAGAAACGCATCAAATATTTGGTTGTGTTGCCGCTGTTCACCGCAAGGTCGCTCAGGCGACGGCGGTTGTCGTAGGTGTAGAACGTCTCCGCGCCGTTGCAGTACTTCAGGTAGCTGCGCTGCTCGAACTTGTCGTAGCCTAATTTGGTGATATAGTCGTAACCGTATGACTTCTCGCCGCGGACGCGGACTTTCTCAATATAACCAACTGTTATATAAACCATACCCATTTCCTTATTAGCAATGTCTATCGAAAGAATTATTCCTATTTTTTCAACAGCCTATTCCCAACAATAGTTGTGATACACCACTTGACTGATTTTATTATTGCAAAACAGAATATTGATTGTAATATTATATTTGCGGGTAAAGAGATGAATATGAAGTTGGGAAATTCTCGATATTCAAGATAAAAAGGGAGATTGTCGTTTAATAACGACAGAGGGAGACTCAGTATATGTTGTAATAAAAATAAAAGAATACTTGCAATTTCTGGAGATTTTGAATCCGACATTGATAAAAATACTATCAAAATGAAGACAAGTATATCAATGATAAATATTACCATTGATATTTTCATACATGTATAAATAATATTTTTGAAATTTTGCATAAATGAATAATTCGTTTAATGACAATATGATTTCAGCAATCAATTTAAGGGTGTGCTTAATAATAGTTGCAATGTGATAATATCATAATTGACTCTATTATTAGCACACCCTTTTTATTAGTTATGGGCGTTTTGCTTTTTTGATATATTGATCGTTATCAGTTACAGCATGTCCTCCCATATTTCCCGCAGGACCTTCAGCTTTAGGTTGGCCTTTTCCTCCCATTATATCATCACCATAGAATTGATCTATATTGGGTATCTTACCAAAGGATGTGCCTCCATTTGGTATGTACCATGGTGAATCAGAAGCAATAGCATCTTTAGGATGACTAAACTGTATCCCCAGTATTCCTTTAGGATGAGAGATATCCTTAGGTTGATGAGGAGTTATATATTCTATTACTTCAATTTGATAGAGTTGCTTCCCGTGACTGTCTTTATACTGCATTAATTCATGAGCAAATCCTGCTGCATGTGCACCACCTTGACTATGAGATATAATTTTAATAGTCTCATTTGGCTTCAAAGATATATCACCTTTCTGTACCATTTGATGGAAAAGAACAGCCTTTGCACGACCTTGTTTAAATCTATTACTAGCTGATGAGTTCCATTTTGATGAACCACTTGTAAAACCAACATTATTATCGTTATATACCTTCTTGTAATAATTCGCTATGTTTACATTTTTACGTCCAAAGCTATTCTCTTCTGTTGACCAATAGTTATAAACATCATTAGAATGAATTTTATATCCACCAAAAGCTGGTATTTGGTCAGAATTTCCATGAGCTAACCTTAATCCATTAATGAAAAGGATATATCTTCCATCAGGATCCTTTATCTTTAACGGACTGTTTGTTACATAACAATATGTATTCACAGAAGGATATTGCAATTCTTTAGGATCTGTACTCATCCACAAACTCAACCTCGGCTCATAGTATCTCGCCCCATAGTAGTACATACCCGTCTCCTCGTCAAATTCCTTTGCATTGAAGAGATAAGGCGTGTTCCACACATTATTGCGCTCCTCTATGAAAACCTCTCCGAACGGCACATACTCGATGTGCTGCACAACCTCACCTTCAAGGTTGGTGATGAAGCTGGAGCTGCCGAGGTGGTCGGGATGATAGAAGAACTGCAGGTTCTCGTAGTTATCGGGGTCTTTGAAAGACTTGGCAACCGCGCGTGCCTGTGCCTTCCGGGCCTGAGCCATTGCTGCCTCCATAGAGCCGTCATTGCAGCAGAATCCCTCGCCGTCAGCGTAGTTGTCATTATCGGTACCGTTATAAGGCACGTCGAAGAACTTGTAGTTATCCTTGATGACCTGCTGCTGTGCCGCATACTTCGCCTTATAGTCCACTGACAGACCGTCGGTGTTTGCACCGGCATACTCTATGCGGCGCGGGTCAGAGCCATAGGAGGCGAAATCGCCTATCTTCGACACAATTCTCTGCGAACCTGCGTAGATATGCTTGGTGTAGCGGCCGCCCTGGTTCGCCACGATGTACGGGCTGACATAGAGCGAGAACTTCGCCGTATTGGTGGAGCCGCCGGAGAATACTCCGTTGACATACACTTGGTCGCTCTCGCCGGAAGTCTTGACCGTGCGCTCGCCGTCGGCATCATACCAGTAGTTGGACACGAAGCCGTTGTCGTCCACGGCAAGCAGACGGTTCTCCTCGTCCCAGATGAACTTGCGCTCGCCCGTGCCGGTCTCGTTATGTCCATCGTTCATCAGACGTCCGGTGTTCACATATATAAGATTTCCGTTCTTGTCGTATGTGTAAACGTGGTTGTTCTCCACATTGTTCTCTCCCGGAGTCTCCTCGGTACGATAATTTACATCTTTAACACTTGCGAGTTGGAACTTCTTACCGGCTTCTGTGCCGTAGGTGTAGGTGAGGTCATATCCGACATTGAGCGTGCCGTTGAACTGCACGTTGTCCTGGGTCAGATGCTGGCTCTTGGAAGTGATGCGGTGCATATTGTCGTAGCCCATTGCGAGGGTGTAGGATGCGGACTTGCTGTCTGCTCCGGTGTATGTACCTGTCGCGGTGGCGAGACGATAAAGACCGTCATAAGTGTAAGTATGCGACATCTTGCCGCCGGCATTGCCGTTAGAAGGAAGTGAGGCATTAGTCGCCACCGAGAGGACATTGCTTACAGCGTCGAAGGTGTAGTCGTTGTCCATGATGGCCGTGTTGCCGCTGTTCACCGCGAGGTTGCTCAGGCGACGGCGGTTGTCGTAGGTGTAGAACGTCTCCATTAAACACTTTTTGTAAGTTCACTCATCCATCTTATTCATATACAGAATATCTCCTTGGCAAATAGAGTCAGCACAACTATAAGGTATGAATAATTGAGATGGAATAGAATCAAGTATTTCAAATTCAGTAGTATTCTTAGTCTCTTTATTAAATAATATTATTTTATGGGATGAAACACCTACTGAATAATTATTATCTAACCCAATATATTCTCCATATAATTTTTTATTGTAGAACAACATAATAGAACCATTCGCTCTTTGAGAGTCAAGTTCTTGCCCTGAAAAGATGTATCTTTCCAATACATCAAAGTTTTTTTTCTTGACTTTCAATACGCCTAAATATCTGAAATTATAGTCATTTTTTAATGTGTCATTTCTAATTTTTAATGATAAAATAACATCTTTTGACTGATAATCTAAACATATTGTCTCAACCTTCACAATTAAATCGTCTATGTTTTGATTTGATATTGACTTAATGGGTTGGTTGTCATTTACACAACCCGACATCAGGAATGTCGATGTGGCAAATATAGCGATTGCTACACCATTCAAAATAGGTTTATTACGCATAGCTTTAAGATTTGTAGAAAAGAGAGGAGGGATTCCTCCTCTCTTTTCAATATTAATTTCGAGGTTTAGACTCATTTACCATTGTTTCTACATCTTTTTGATAGTTTTTAACGCCACCACCATTAAAATGATTTGTAGCACTTCCCCAACCTTGGAACTCATACGAAAGTTCGCCAGTCTTGTTATCATATTTAATTCCACCTTTGAAGCCTTTTGTTGCAAGGATTCGGATTCCATAATATAAAGAATTAGACACATTCATTTTATCTGTTTTCTTCATACCATAAGACCCTTTTAGTTTACCATCACCCCAATCGCCTGGATTATTAGAGGTCATTATATCAGGACTTGTTAGGGCGGCATGACTTTCCTGAATACAAATTGCTTTAATTAAAGTTGGATCCAAATCAGGGATTTGTGTAACTGCTTCAGTTGGAATTTCCTTTCCTCCTTCTGCAAACAGTTTAAGAACGCCATGATTCTTGGATTGATTGAAGTAACCTGTGCGGGCAGCTATCAGATAGTCATTTTCCTGATATCTTTCTCCAGATACATTCTCATGAGTAGAAGGACGAGTTTGTATAATCTTAGGCATTGGAACTTCTTTCCATCCACGATTGCTTTTGGTAGGATCAAAATATGATTTCGAGGTTTGTATATAGGTTTTATATACATTGTCATTTTTTATCCTATGAACCTCTACGCCGCCGAGATTTACATATACGATATCAGCCCCATTGGGGTCTGAAATATTCAAAGGATTATTCAACGTATAGCAGTAAGTTGATATACTGGGATACCTATCTTGCATTGGATCCGCTGACATCCAAAGGCTCAACCTTGGCTCATAGTACCTTGCCCCATAGTAGTACATACCCGTCTCCTCATCAAATTCCTTTGCGTTGAAGAGATAAGGCGTGTTCCACACATTGTTGCGCTCCTCTATGAACACCTCTCCGAACGGCACATACTCGATGTGCTGCACGACCTCGCCTTCAAGGTTGGTGATGAAACTGGAGCTTCCGAGGTGGTCGGGATGGTAGAAGAACTGCAGGTTCTCGTAGTTGTCCGGGTCTTTGAAAGACCTTGCAACCGCGCGTGACTGAGCCTTCTGAGCCTGTGCCATTGCCGCCTCCATAGAGCCATCGTTACAGCAGAAGCCCTCGCCGTCAGCGTAGTTGTCATTGTCGGTACCGTTGTAAGGCACTTCAAAGGTCTTGTAGTTGTCCTTGATGACCTGCTGCTGTGCCGCATACTTCGCCTTGTAATCGACCGATAGACCGTCGGTGTTGGCACCGGCATACTCTATGCGGCGCGGGTCAGAGCCGTAGGAGGCGAAATCGCCTATCTTCGACACGATGCGCTGTGAGCCTGCGTAGATATGCTTGGTGTAGCGGCCACCCTGATTAGCCACGAGGTACGGGCTGACATAGAGCGAGAACTTCGCCGTGTTGGTGGAGCCGCCGGAGAATACGCCATTAACGTAAACTTGGTCGCTCTCGCCGGAAGTCTTGACAGTGCGTTCACCGTCGGCATCATACCAGTAGTTTGACACGAAGCCGTTGTCGTCCACAGCAAGCAGACGGTTCTCCTCGTCCCAGATGAGCTTGCGCTCACCCGTGCCGGTCTCGTTATGTCCATCGTTCATCATGCGTCCGGTATTCACATATATAAGATTTCCGTTCTTATCATACAAATATACGTGATTATTTTCGATATTATTGTCTCCCGGAGTATTTTCCGTGCGATAATTCACGTCTTTAACACTTGCGAGCTGGAACTTCTTACCGTCTTCCGTGCCATAGGTGTACGTGAGGTCATAACCGACATTGAGCGTACCATTGAACTGCACGTTGTCCTGGGTCAGATGCTGGCTCTTGGAAGTGATGCGGTGCATGTTGTCGTAGCCCATCGCGAGGGTGTAGGATGCGGACTTGCTGTCTGCTCCGGTGTATGTACCTGTTGCCGAAACAAGGCGGTACAGCCCGTCGTAGGTATAGGCGTGCGACATCTTGCCGCCGGCATTTCCGCTGGCAGGAAGCGAGGCATTGTTCGCCACCGAGAGGACATTGCTTACAGCGTCGAAGGTGTAGTCGTTGTCCATGATGGCCGTGTTGCCGCTGTTCACCGCAAGGTTGCTCAGGCGACGGCGGTTGTCGTAGGTGTAGAACGTCTCCGCGCCGTTGCAATACTTCAGGTAGCTGCGCTGCTCGAACTTGTCGTAGCCCAGCTTGGTGATGTAGTCGTATCCGTATGACTTCTCGCCACGGACTTTTTCAAGCTGACCGCCGAGATTGTATGAGTAAGTCACCTTTTCCTCGTCGGGATAGATCATCTCCAAGAGACGGTTGTGACTATCATAAGTCCACTGGGTGACGTAGGTGGCAATCGCCTGGTTGGGCACGATGAGCGTGCGGCGGGTCTTCGTCACCTCACCCATCTTGCCGTAGAAGTATTCGATGGCACCCGTTCCGTCCTCGCGCATCATCAGTCGTCCGATGCGGTTGTGGGAGGCGTTGCGTCCGCCGTAGTAGTACTTCACGTTGTTTTCCGGATGGTCGGGATAGCTGATACCTGTCAGACGGTGGTAGTCGTAGGTATAGGTTATCATCTTGCCTTCCTCCGCCATGTTAGCCGTCTGCTTGGTGAGCACGTTGCCGAGCGGGTCGTAGGTGAACGACGTCTTTCCGCTTGCCGGGTGGTTGACCTCCGTGCGGCGGTCGCCCATGTCGTAAACGGATGTCGTCACGTTGCCCTTGACATTTTTACATTGTTCGAATATCATTGTTAAGTTCTTTTCTCCATATTAGAGTACCAATGATCGGAAAGATAATAGTGAACAATAAAGCAGCTTTGGCATAACCCACAGGCAAGTAATCTCCTTCAAAAAAAAGATAATCAGTTTTTGAAGAATAGTATAATTTAGGAAAATCCCCAGACTTTATCTTGTCCAAGATTCGATCTCCCGTATGTAATGCATATTGTTTTGATTTATAGGTTATAAGAATTGTATTTGAACTCTTATAGTTACTTTTTTCCTTAAATCCATTATACGTGTAATCAGTAATAGGCTCCTGTGTTTTTTCTATATAGTTGCCGTATAAATGGCATAGATACAAAACAAGAGTTAAAACTAATCCTGCGCAAAAAATTGTCTTAAATAATGTTTTAATTTTCATATTCTTATGATTTTATAATAGTGTTAAAAGGTGACATATCACCTCCTTAACAGAGGAGATATATGCCACCTTATTAATAATAAATCACTCATTAATTTCCTTAGAAATTTTTTTGCTTGTAATATTTGTTGCAGTCCCTTGCACTACATTTTCAATGTTTTCCAATCCTTTTGCTGCATTTCTTGTATTAATAGCCTCTTTTGCCTTCCAATATTTTGGATCCTTGTAATATCTTACATTTTTTTCGGCTTCTTCCAAATTCTTTCGAGCAGGTTTAGGCAAAAATTCTCCAAGACCAACATTTATAATTGATTGTGTAATCACGGACTTTGCATCATCAAAGGACATATCTCGTTGATCTACTAAAATATCTACAGCTACATTCATAAAGCCTTCAACCATATTAGTACCAATTTCCTTAATAATCCTTTTACCAATATTGCTACTCATAAATTTTGCAAATTTAGCGGTACCAGAAACACAACCAACAGCCATAGAAAAGCCTATACTAGCAATATCCTTTATACCAATATCCTTATTTGCGTCTATAAAAGTTTTGTTCTCAAAAAGCATTTTTTCTCCAACAATAGAAGCATATTCTGTAAGTCCTCCCATAATGGCACCAGCAAGAGCCTGTTTTCCATTAGGATCTACCAATTTAACAGGATTTTGATAGCAGTAAATATAAGGATTTAAATTTGCATAATTGTAAATACCACCATTATGTTCTCCATCCAAATAATTTTCACTATTTCGTGGATCATAATTGTAAATAGGATCTACTGACATCCACAAGTTCAGTCTCGGCTCATAGTACCTCGCCCCATAGTAGTACATACCCGTCTCCTCATCAAATTCCTTTGCGTTGAAGAGATAAGGCGTGTTCCACACATTATTGCGCTCCTCTATGAACACCTCTCCGAACGGCACATACTCGATGTGCTGCACAACCTCGCCTTCAAGGTTGGTGATGAAGCTGGAGCTTCCGAGATGGTCGGGATGGTAGAAGAACTGCAGGTTCTCGTAGTTGTCCGGGTCTTTGAAAGACTTGGCTATAGCACGAGACCGGGCTTTATTAGCTTCTAATAAAGCACCTTGTGTTCCGTCATTGCAGCAGAACCCTTCACCGTCGGCATAGTTGTCGTTGTCGGTACCGTTGTAAGGCACATCGAAGAACTTGTAGTTGTCCTTGATGACCTGCTGTTGGGCAGCATACTTCGCCTTATAGTCAACTGACAGACCGTCAGTGTTTGCACCTGCATACTCTATGCGGCGCGGATCTGAGCCGTAGGAGGCGAAATCGCCTATCTTCGACACGATGCGCTGTGAGCCTGCGTAGATATGCTTGGTATAGCGACCGCCCTGATTGGCCACGAGGTACGGGCTGACATAGAGTGAGAACTTGGTCGTGTTGGTGGAGCCGCCGGAGAATACTCCGTTGACATACACCTGGTCGCTCTCGCCGGAAGTCTTGACCGTGCGCTCGCCGTCGGCATCATACCAGTAGTTGGACACGAAGCCGTTGTCGTCCACTGCAAGCAGACGGTTCTCCTCGTCCCAGATGAGCTTGCGCTCGCCAACACCGGTCTCGTTATGTCCATCTTTCATCAGATGTCCGGTATAGTTATAGACATATATTCTTCTTGTTTAAATTTTATTATACTCTAAGTAATGAAAGATATGTTCCAATTGATCATAATAATCCAATATATTAGGTTCTTTACGATCATACATTTTTTTTACATGAGATAAAATAATCTGTTTTAGTTTATAAAAATTTGTAGGATTGACTAACTTGCATAGGGCCAAATCTATAAAAATCCAATCTGCACCAACATCTGGGAGATTTGCCTTTCCATTCAAAATCGGTAAGATGGTTCTATCGTATAATTTATCAAGCGACGAATATTCTGCAAAAACATACATTGCACATTTTTCAAGATTTACCCGAAAATTATTAAAATCGTCACTATATCCATTTTTATCTAAACGGAAATAAAATTTATCTTGCAGAGATAACATATTTCCAGAAAAAGCGATACTTGCTCGGTCTCTTTGATCTTGTATTTTTTTTACACTGAATTTCTCAAACCATTTAGAAAGTATATCAAATCTAACACCATAGATAGGATATATTACAAGAGATGATTTCGCAGCATCTGTCCAATGGTCTAATTCGATAATTTGCTTTCCTCCTTTTGTTTTTAAAAAAAAGGAAGAGTCTCTTTTTCTGAACTTATATCCAGAAAAGAAATCAAACTGAATTAAATCATTAATTATTTCATTAAATATAAAATCCATAGTTTTGCACTTAAATTATAGTACCCTCCCTTCCGTTCTTATAGAAGGGAGGGTATAAAGATAACGTATTTTACTCTATTTTATTCACGCGATGGTATTCTTTCACTCTAATTTTATCTCCTTTAGAGAGTCCTTGCTCTATATGATTATTCTTTCCTTATAATAAGCCTAAACTCCAAAGGATTATACGCATGAAAAATAAGATACTAATAACCTGCCTGTTGGCTTCTACCCTGAGCAGCTGCCACATCTATAGGGCGTACGAACGGCCGGATGCCATCACGGTGTCCGACAGCCTGTACCGCCAGCCAGTGACTGCAGAAGATACAACCTCACTGGCCTCACTTTCGTGGAAAGAGCTCTTCACTGACCCGCAACTGCAACAACTCATTGAAGCGGGGCTGGCTCACAACACGGATTTAGGCATTGCCCGTCTTAAAGTAAAAGAGGCTGAAGCCTTGCTCATGACTTCCCGACTGTCTTATCTTCCCTCGGTTTCACAGACTCCGCAGGGAACGCTTACCAGTCTGGACGGCAACAAGCCTTCCAAAACTTACAACCTGGCCGTATCCGCTGACTGGGAGATTGACCTTTTCGGTAAACTGCTGAATGCCAAACGCGGGGCACAGGCCGCACTCGAGCAAAGTGAAGCCTATCGTCAGGCGGTGCAGACCCAGTTAGTAGCAACCATTGCCAACAGCTACTATACCCTGCTAATGCTGGACGAGCAACTGGACATCACACGTCGCACGGCAGATACCTGGACAGAAAGTCTGCGCACGATGAAAGCCTTGAAGCGGGCTGGCCAAGCCACCGAAATGGCCGTAGCCTATTATGCTACCAATTCTGCCCGTTCGGCCTTCTATCCCAGTATCACCCTGAGCGGTTCTGCCGGATGGACCAATGCAGCCGGTGCCGCCATCACCAATCCGGGACAATGGCTGCTTTCTGCTGTCGGTTCTCTGGTACAACCCCTATTTAATCGGGGAAAGAACATTGCCAACCTGAAAATAGCCAAAGCTCAGCAGGAAGAAGCCTTGCTGACTTTCCAACAAAGTCTGCTTGATGCAGGAGCAGAAGTGAACGATGCACTGGTTCAATGGCAGACTGCCCGCAAGCGTATTCAACTTGACGAACAACAATGCACATCCCTGCAGTCGGCATTACGAAGTTCGGAACTGCTGATGCAATACAGTTCACAAAACTACCTGGAAGTAATCACTGCCCGCCAGGCTTTACTTCAGGCAGAGCTGAACACCGCTACCGACCGCTTTGACGAGATACAAGGAGTTATCAACTTGTATCACGCACTGGGCGGCGGATACTAAGCCCCTATACCCTTATTTCTATAATAAGCAACCCCTTTCTCAACACTCAGGCGGAGTAGAGAGAAAGGGGTATTTTTCCATCAAAAGAGAAGATTACTTATTCATACACAAAACGGTATTCATCATTGTAATAAGACGTAGACTCTGAAACATGATTTCCATGTTCATCCTCCTGGTATGAATACAAAGTACACTTGCCAGTAATTACATCCAGATAATTATCTTCCGTAAAGCTATATGCAAAAGGAGCCCATGTATCTTCATGTATCACTTCCGGTTCTCCCGGTTCCGGCATACGATATCCCCAATCCACAACATCTTTCGTTACCAGATTCTTACTACCTTTACCCATCATACGCAACATATAAAGCATGGACACCATGTCATCATATTCATAAGCATGACTGCCGAACAACGGACGAACCACTACATTAAAATCAAAGTAAGGCGTTACATTCGGGCATTCAGTATATGCATAACTCATATAGCTTTCATCCGAGAATTCTCCCTCCGTCGACATCAAGTTGCCATTCTGCCAGTTTAATTGCAGAATAGACCTATCCGAAGCACGTCCCATCCTGCCAGAAGATACTCCCGGATCGATTGACACATTTCCATCTTCCTCATCCCCATCTTCATGGTCACCTGGATAATAGTCATAATCTTCTTGTATCTGCTGAAGATAACCGTCGGAATAAATAAACATCCACAATGTATGCTGCTCAGAAGAAGATTCCTTTTTCTTATACAACTGTGATACATAACCCTCTGAGTTCAATGTAATCACATACGATTCATCCGGTTCATATCCGGAAAGTGTTTTCAGGTCAATCCACATCTGGTTTTCCTGATAGGTGAACTGATAGATTCTCTCTGTGAAATATCCCTGCGTATCGCCTTGGTAACTAATGGTTTTCAAGGCTGCCAGCTTTCCGTTCTCATTATAAGTGAGTTCCCCAATAGACTTAGTATAGCTGTCCGGATACAAGCTGCTTGAATTTGTAATCTCATAACGAGCCAGACGTTTTTCTTTCGGAGCAGGAGTTTCCCCTGCTTCTGTAGTAGCTTTCTGTTCTACGGTAATGGTTATCACATCGTTACCACAACGAATTTCGATGGTAGCCTTCCGGTCCTTTCCGGTCAGGTTCTCTATCAATGTCAAGGTTAAGGTATATTCACCAGGACCTCCGCTATAGGCACTCAATTCCAGCCATTCCACTTTTCCCGAAGCAGCCTTGGTTGAAGCTTCTGTCGCAACTTCTGTTACTGTGGCTGTCCAGTCGGACAAAGCTGTAAAACTGATTCCACCCTGATTCGTTACCTCATCGGCATAAACCACCTGAGTAGTTTGTGTGCCTTCTTTCAAAGTCAGATTTGTGGGAGTCTCATCCTTTTCACTACATCCTGAAACTAAGATTACTCCCCACAGACAAACAACTGACAATAAAAAACTTAACTTGTTTTTCATAATTCCCATTTTTGAATGTTTTCTTTTATAAAGAAAAGTTTTTCATTTAAGGTATACATCACCGGAAACCGTGAATTCCTCCCTCGCAAACCACAAATTTGCCTTATCCATTCTTCCAAACTTCAGGACAAATTCTCTGTTTCACACTGTGAAATACAAAAACCACAGTGTGGGATATATATTTCACAGTGTGGGATACAAATTTCACTGTGTGAAACAGAGAATAAACAAGGGCGTTTGAAAGAATATTTCAGGAGAAAAGAAAGAATAACCCACCTACCCCCGTGGATTCTCCATCTTAAAAACAAAAAAGAGGGGTATATGAACCTTGCAACAGTTCATATACCCCCATTTATAGAGATTGTGAATTACCGTCTGTAGCTTACCACACGTTCACACGGTTTTCAGGAGCTACATACAACGGATCAGACGGTGTGATGTGGAAGGCATCGTACCAAGCCTGAATGTGAGGCAACGCTCCGTTTACACGCCATTTACCCAATGAGTGAGGGTCTGACTTAGTGTACACACGAATCTGTTCGTCGCGGATATTACCAGCCCACAAAGTAGCATAAGCCAGGAAGAAACGCTGTTCCGGAGTGAAACCATCGACTACGCCAAGCGGAGCATCCTTAGTCGCATTCTGGAAAGCCAGATAAGCTACGTTCAAACCTCCGTGGTCGGCCAAGTTTTCACCCAGTGTCAGTTCACCGTTAGCCTGCAGGCCCGGCAATACTTCAATCTTGTTGAAGAAATCCACCATCACCTGTGCGCGTTCCTTGAAACGGTCAGCATCACCCGGAGCCCACCAGTCGGTCAGGTTTCCGTCTTTGTCGAACTGACGGCCCTGGTCGTCGAATCCATGCGTCATTTCGTGACCGATTACTACACCGATGGCACCATAGTTGGCAGCATCGTCAGCTTCCATGTTGAAGAACGGCGGCTGAAGAATAGCAGCCGGGAAACAGATTTCGTTAGTTGACGGATTATAGTAGGCATTGACTGTCTGCGGAGTCATCAGCCATTCATCCTTATCAACCGGCTTGCCAATGCGGCTGTACATATCATTGAATCCCCATTCTGAAGCACGGCATACGTTAGCCCAGTAAGAATCGTTCTTGATTTCCAGTTTAGAATAGTCTTTCCACTTGTCAGGATAACCTACTTTTACATGGAAAGCAGCCAACTTTTCGTGTGCTCTAATCTTAGTGCTGTCACTCATCCATTCCTGTGCATCAATACGTTCACCCAAGGCAGTCTGCAAGTTCTTCACCAACTTCACCATACGTTCTTTGGCAGCAGCCGGGAAGTATTTTTCCACATACATCTCGCCTACCAGCTCACCCAGCATACCGTTCACTGAGTTTACAGCACGTTTCCAGCGCGGCTGATTTACCTGGCGACCTGACAATACCTTGCCATAGAAATCGAAACGGGCAGCTACAAAGTCATCGCTCAGACAAGAAGCTGCTGCATCCAGCAGGTTGTATTCCAGATAAGATACATGTTTAGACAACGGAAGTGTATTCATCAGGCGAGCTACTTCCTGAATCGGTTCTACCTGTTCTACGTTCAGTTCTGCCGGAGCCTGAATACCCAAACCTTTCATATAGGCATCCCAGTCAATTCCGGCAATGGTCTTCTTCAGTTCATCGAAAGACATTTTGTGGTAGTTAGCTTCCGGGTCACGAAGTTCTGTTGCACTGCGTGAAACTTTAGCAATGGCAGTTTCGATTTCCATCACATCAGCCACTTTCTGCTGTGCATCTGCTCCAGAGAAGCCAGCCAGCTGGAACAACTTGCCGATGTAAAGTTTATACTGTTCACGAATGTTCTGAGTGATGCTATCGGTATCCAGATAATATTCCTTTTCACCCAAATTAATACCACCCTGTCCCATCTGGAAGATGTTGAGTGAGCTGTTCTTCGGGTCAGCATATACATAGCTGTGGAAATAAGTACCGATACCGATATGAGCCATTTCAGTCATCATCGGCACGATTTCACTCTTGTCTTTCAGGCCGGCAATCTTGTCGAGCATAGCTTTCACCGGTTCTGCACCCTGCTTGTTCAAGGTTACGCTGTCCATAGCCATGTTATACAAGTCACCGATTTTCTGTGCGGCAGAACCAGCCTGATTATTTTTCTGCGCAGCCAGTCCTTCAATCAGTTCGCGCAACTGCTTCTGGCTGTTTTCAAACAGTTCATCAAATGTGCCGTAACGAGAATATTCGGCAGTCAGCGGATGTGCATCGTTCCATCCTCCACATGCGTAACGGAAAAAGTCCGTACCGGCAGACACGGTAGTATCCATGTTTGCCAAATCAATGCCAGAAGTGCTTTTCGCTTCCTTCTGTCCGGCGCAGCTTGTCAACATAGCAAATGCCAACGTAGCTACGGCTACATAATTCTTCTTGTTCATAAATGCGTTATTTTAATCAAGTCTCTCTTATTTATTTCATTTCTTCCAGTTCCGACAGCAGCAGTGTCCATTCCTCCTCTGCCTCCGCAATCAGCTTTTTCAGTTGCTGGTGCTGCTCGTACAGCTTCATATCGGAAGCACCTTCAGGGGTAGCCATCTGTTCCTCCAGTTGTGCCACCTGCTCTTCCAGTTTCTCAATCTTTGCCTCGCAGTCGGCCACCTGCTTCTCCAGCTTGCGGATTTTCTTGTTCAGCTCCTTCTGCGCTTCATACGAAAGTTTGCTTTCACTCTCTACCGGCTCTTCTTTCTTGAGCGAAGCAGTCTGCGGAGATTGGGACAACTGAAGTTCGTTCAGATTCTCCATTTTCTTCTTTTGCAGGAAGTCGTAGATTCCGCCGATATGTTCCTTCACCAGTCCGCCACCAAATTCGTACACCTTGGTCACCAGTCCGTCAAGGAACTCACGGTCGTGAGATACTACGATGACCGTACCGTCGAACTCTTTCACGGCTTCCTTCAGCACATCCTTCGAACGCATATCAAGGTGGTTGGTCGGCTCGTCCAGAATCAGGAAGTTCACCGGCTCCAGCAGCAGCTTAATCATAGCCAAGCGACTGCGTTCACCTCCTGAAAGCACCTTTACTTTCTTTTCGGAAGCTTCTCCTCCAAACATGAAGGCACCTAAGATGTCTCTAATCTTCAGACGAATGTCTCCTTTTGCCACACGGTCGATAGTATCAAAGACAGTTACGTTTTCATCAAGCAGCTGTGCCTGATTCTGTGCAAAATAGCCAATCTGTACATTGTGTCCGATGGTCAGTTTTCCTTCATAGGGAATCTCGTCCATGATACACTTCACCAGCGTAGACTTACCTTCACCGTTCTTACCCACAAAAGCTACCTTTTCACCCCGATGGATAGTCAGGTTCACATCGTGGAAGACCACGTGGTCGCCATACGCCTTTTTCACATTCTCACAAATCACCGGATAGTTACCGGAACGAATGGAAGGAGGGAATTTCAGACGAAGTGTAGAAGTATCTTCTTCATCTATTTCAATAGGTACGATTTTCTCCAGCTGCTTGATGCGGCTCTGCACTTGTACAGCCTTCGTAGCCTTGTAACGGAAACGTTCGATAAAGTCTTCCGTGTCTTTTATTTCTTTCTGCTGATTTTCGTAAGCACGCAACTGCTGTTCACGGCGTTCCTTACGTAGCACGACAAACTCATCGTAAGCTACCTTGTAATCGTATATCCGTCCGCAGGAAATTTCAATGGTACGGTTGGTCACGTTGTTAATGAATGCCCGGTCGTGACTTACCAGTACTACCGCGCCGGAACTCATCTTCAGGAAATTCTCCAGCCACTGGATACTCTCAATGTCCAGGTGGTTGGTCGGCTCGTCGAGCAACAGCACATCAGGACGACGCAACAGCAGTTTCGCTAACTCAATACGCATACGCCATCCCCCGCTGAATTCAGAAGTAGGACGGTCAAAGTCTGTACGGTTGAATCCCAATCCCGTAAGCGTACGTTCTATCTCTGCACGGTAATTGGTTCCTCCCATCATCAGGAAACGTTCGTTCTCATGGGTAAACCGCTCTATCAGCTCATGGTAGCTTTCAGAATCATAATCCGTACGGTCGGCCAGTTCCTGGTTCATTTTCTCCAGTTTTTCCTGCATCTCAAAAATATGCTCAAAGGCCATCTCGGCCTCAGCCATTACCGTACGTGTATCGCTCAGTATCATGACCTGCGGCAAATAACCGATGGTAATGCCTCTTTGTACGGCTACCACTCCCTCTGTAGGCTGCTGCAATCCGGCCAGGATTTTCAGCATAGTCGATTTTCCGGCACCGTTCTTTCCTACCAGTGCAATACGGTCTTTTTTGTTGATAACAAACGATACATCTTCAAACAGCGGAGTAGTTCCGAACTCCACTTTCAGTCCTTCTATTGAAATCATGCGAATTTATTCTTCTACATTACAAAGTGACGGCAAAGTTACAACTTTCCGAGCACAGCAATGACAGACAAGCTGTTAATTTTTCAAAGCATCGGACTCTCCCTCCGATTTACGCTGCAAATACAACTGGTAGGAATTGACTACATTATGCCACACACTGTAGAATCCTGCCGCAACGGCCGTCACAGGAGTGAAGAAAGTGTAGCCCATCCAGATGGCAAATACCGTATTTTTCTGTCCTAAGGCTTGTCCGGAACTAATGGAATCGCCGTAACGACGTCCTATCTTTTTCCCGAAATAGAACTGTAGGGCACAGCAGACCAAAGAAATGCCTCCCAATCCGGCCTGGTACCAAAAAGACACGTCACTGTGTACAATACTCTTTACCGTTACCCCAATGGCCAACGTCAACGCCACAGCCCACAGATAAAAAGAAAGTTCATGATACTGTCCTAACTTGGCATGTACTTTCGGAAGCAAAGCTCGCAGTAAAATGGCTGCCAGGAACGGACAAAGCAATAAAGGGAACACCTTTCCCAAAATCAGCGCAAACGAACTGCCAAAATTCAGTTCCGGATGCGGGTGTACCAACGGAAGTACCAGCGGAACCAAAATAGCTGCCAGCAAATTGACTAAAATGGTATAGGTGGTCAGATGAGCTGCATCTCCTCCTAACTTGCGTGTAACCACCGCAGCTGCTGTAGCCGTAGGACAAATCAGGCAAATCATGGCTCCTTCCACCAATATACGGGCCGAGAAATCCGGGAAAATCACCAGGAGCAATCCCAAAAGTAAGAAACTTGCTCCCTGAATCAGCAGCAAACGCCAATGCCAGGCACACAACTTCAAATCGTGCACATTGATTTTACAGAATGTAAGAAAAAGCATCAGGAAAATCAATACCGGCTGTACAATATCGATGGCATGAGCCACAAAGGGCTTGGTAGGTGTAAGAAAAGGGATATTGACATACACAAAGTACAGAATGACTCCCATTGCCATGGCTATGGGCAACGTCCAATTTTTACAAAAACGTAGAATATTCATTGTTAATCCACTATGGTGAAACAAACCTGCCAGCGCAGAGTGAAAGAAAAAGGATTTGCAAATCCGGCCATCGACAGGCTACGGTTTGCAAATCCTTTGTATGGTCTTATACCTCTCCCCTCTTACAGAAAGAAGCATATCAGATGTGTCAATTACTTACAGTTGCCAGTGCAACGAGGTTTGATTTGTTTGAAGAAATCATTACCCTTGTTGTCTACCAAGATGAATGCCGGGAAGTCTTCTACTTCAATCTTCCAGATAGCTTCCATACCCAGTTCCGGATATTCTACACATTCAATGCTCTTGATATTGTTCTGAGCCAAGATAGCAGCCGGACCACCGATAGAGCCCAAATAGAAACCACCGTGTTTCTTGCAGGCATCTGTTACAGCCTGGCTACGATTACCTTTAGCCAACATAATCATAGAACCACCGTGACTCTGGAACAAGTCTACGTACGGGTCCATACGACCAGCAGTAGTCGGGCCCATAGAACCACAAGCCATACCCTGCGGAGTCTTAGCCGGACCAGCATAATAAATAGGATGATCCTTGATATACTGAGGCAGGTCTTCACCACGATCCAGACGTTCTTTCAGTTTGGCATGTGCAATGTCACGACCTACGATGATAGTACCGTTCAAAGACAGACGAGTAGCTACCGGATATTTATCCAGTTCAGCCAGGATTTCCGGCATCGGACGGTTCAAGTCAATCTTCACTGCATTGCCTTCACCAGCCTGACGCAATTCTTCCGGAATCAGTTCGCCCGGATTTGAGTCCAGTTTTTCAATCCAGATACCGTCTTTGTTGATTTTACAACGGATGTTACGGTCAGCAGAGCAAGATACGCCCAAACCTACCGGACAAGAAGCACCGTGACGCGGCAAACGGATGATACGTACGTCGTGTGCATAATATTTACCACCGAACTGAGCACCCAGACCGATGCGGTGTGCTTCTTCCAATACCTGTTTTTCCAGTTCTACATCGCGGAATGCGCGTCCGTATTCATTACCAGTAGTCGGCAGGTTATCGTAGAAACGAGTTGAAGCCAATTTCACAGTCAACAGGTTCTTTTCAGCAGATGTACCACCAATTACAAATGCAATGTGATAAGGAGGACAAGCTGCAGTTCCCAAAGTCTTCATCTTTTCAACCAGGAACGGAACCAGTGTAGCCGGATTCAAGATGGCTTTTGTTTCCTGATACAAGTAAGTCTTGTTAGCAGAACCACCACCCTTTGTTACGCAAAGGAATTCATACTCCATGCCCTGAGTAGCTTCGATATCAATCTGAGCCGGCAAGTTGCAGCGAGTATTCACTTCTTCGTACATAGTAAGCGGAGCGTTCTGAGAGTAACGAAGGTTTTCTTCTGTATAAGTCTTGTACACACCCAGAGAAAGCGCTTCTTCATCACAGTAGCCAGTCCAAACCTGCTGTCCTTTTTCACCGTGGATAATTGCTGTACCGGTATCCTGACAGAAAGGAAGTACGCCTTTGGCAGCTACTTCTGCATTACGCAGGAAAGTCAAAGCTACATACTTGTCGTTGTCGCTTGCTTCCGGGTCAGTCAGAATTTTTGCCACCTGTTCGTTGTGAGAGCGGCGCAACATGAAAGAAACATCGCGGAAAGCCGCATTGGCCATCGCAGTCAAACCTTCTTTTTCGATTTTCAGGATGGGTTTTCCTTCAAACTCGCTTACAGACACATAGTCTTTTGTAAGCAAATAGTATTCAGTTGTATCCTTGCCATGTTCAAACATTGGCTGATACTTGAATTCGGGTGTTGCCATAATACATTAAATTAATTGTGAGTTATTAGTGGACACAAAGTTACAAAGTATTATTGAAATTTTTCCTTAATTCCTACAAAAAGTTATCTGTAATTCTTCTTACTCTTCTATTGCACGAATCAGGTCCTTTTGCAGTACATCTACCCCGGGGAATCCCACATAACGTCCCTGCAATTTTCCGTCATGGCTGATAATCAGATAAGCCGGAATTCCAGTTACTCCATAAGAAGTGCACAAATACTTCCATTGTGAGTCAGTAAGCCGATAGTGCACTCCCGTCATCTTGGACAGATTTGATTTCCAGATATTTTCTGGGGAAGAAGGTCCCGTCAGATAAATATATACGATGTCTTTCGATGACAGATTTTTCTTCAGAGGTACCATAGACTGCATACTTTTTTTACAAGGACCACACCACGTAGCCCAGAAGTCTATCAAGATGGCACGCCCTTTATGAGGAGCAATAATCTTAGGAAGAATATCCGCCCCTTCTACCTGCGCATCCAGCGAAGCAATCACCGCTTCTTTCACCGACTCCATCCGTTCGGCATTCTGCTGAAGTGCTTCTGCCACAGCTTCCACATACATACGAATTTCCGGAAAATTCACCGTTTTCAGCACTTTCCGGTCATCAGAAGACAAAGAAGAGGAAGCAATAATCCGGGTACAGATGGGCATCACCTGCTCATAGTCAGACTGTAACTTGGAAGCGACCTCCGGACTCTCCATCAAACCTTTTTCTACGGCACGATAGGCATTCAGTGCAGCAGAAGAAGGGGAACTGGCCAGCTCCCGGTTAATAGTCTCAGCTGCTCCGTCAAACCAGGCCTTCTGTTTTTTCTCGTAACGTTTACCCAACAAACGGGAAGCAGACATGCTCAGGCGAGGAAGATTGATATACACCGTCACCTCCTCGTCGGGCACAAGAAACAATTTCAAAACCGCTTCATTCAACCGCAATGCCGTCAAAGTTGGCTGCAACAACTCAGTTTCCAAATGAAACGAGCCATCCTGACGGACTTTAATGCTTTGCTTCCACTCCTTAGGGAAAAGCCCGTCTTCATATTCCAATTCCGTGAACAATGACATTCTAGGATCATATCCTAAAATATAACCGTTTACTACAGCCTTTCCTACTGCCAATCCCGGCTCTGGAATTTCATTGCTCCGTTCCGGCTTATCTGTAGTAAGGTAATTAGGCACATACACATAAGGTTCTTCCCGACTTAACTGGATACCAAAGATGTTCCATCCCATCTCCGGCTCGATAAAATCCACTTCATGCACATCCGAAGGAACCGGTGAAAAAGAAAGAGTTACCTCCAAGGTCCCATTCTCTTCAATTACTTCCGGCTCAGTCACTCCATCAATGGAAATACGTTCCGCCTCACGAAGCTGTGCCATTCCTCCATCGACCCATTTCAATGCAGCTTTTGAAGAAATGACGACCGGAGTTCCCGGCTTACCATACATCACTGCATCGACCTGAGTCTGTTCACTGGTTTGGATAATCCGTTTGAATTCTATCTCCGCCGTATTCGACAAGACGAAACCCGGAGATTCCATCACCTTTCTTCTATTGGCCTGCACCTGCAAAGCCATGAAGCAAACGCAAAGCAAACATATATATCTGCATATTCTTTCCATACGCAGTACCTCCCATTTTACAATAAATTCTTTACACGTTCTATCAGTTCGTTTCCAAGCTCCGTTTTTACCTTTATATGTTCCAACACCGCTGTCACAAACGGATTGCTTTCGAACACGCCACGCACTTCTTCAAAGTCGCGCATCTTTTCCTCACTGCTTCCATCTGCCCCGAATCCGGTCATGGAAGTCAACGAGAATTCTTTCTTGGCATCTTCATACACCATCTTATCCAGTCCCACTACGGCTTCCTGCCACTGACGTACAATAGCCACGATGTCTGCCGCTGTAATCTTATCAGCCTGCAGGCCATAGAATTCAAGCATCTTTTCATACGCCCACGTCCATTCATACGTATAATAATTGGCGTGCATTTCTGCAAAACGGTCGTGTATCTCATCCACACTATTCAAACGGTCGCACTCAATATCTTCCATCAAGCGTTCTATCTCACTCTTCGGGGCAATCAACCCAGAAATATCCACCCATTCTCCTGTTCCAATCGGCGTATCCGGAACCAGACGAGCACGAATTTCTTCATCAGAAGCAAAATGAATGGCTTCCAGACGCTTGATAACGGAGTTTCCCAGGAATTTATGGATAGCAGTCTCATAAAACTTGATTCCCTTGTTTAACGCCGAATTCTTGATTTTCGCACTTTGATAAGAGTAAATCTCGGAAGTTTCCCCCGACACACGAGCCAATTCCTTCAAAATCTGTCGCCCTGCCATCATCTTCTGAATGGTGTACGGACTCAACAAGTTATAATTAATCTGATCCAAACGGTTCGGGTCTTTCCGCTGGTCACGTTTAGGCCACTTCTGTGCATCGCGGATTGTACCTACACTTCGCAAATTGACACCCGGCACCAGATAAGTCGTATTCTTTTCCTCTATCAAATAAGAAAAAGGCAGATTCGAAGTATCCGGATGAGTGACATGGCGTCCCATCACCAGTGAGAAGGCACCAATACGGGCGGGCCACAGGATATAAGAGTCAGAAGTGGTCTTAGCACCTCGTTCCAATGCCCCCTGATGAATCGGCCCTAACTTATACATGTGGTTACTCTGGTTAGAGCCTGAACCTGCATTCATGAACGAGAACATGCCGGCAATAAGCAATGTAGACTTATGGTGCGTCACGGTAAAAGGTCCGGCAAAAATGGCACAAGCCTCTCCATTTTCCTCCTGACAGTTACTGAAGAACAGAGAATCAGAAGCCGAATAAGTATGCCCCAAATGACAAGCCTGCCCCACAAAACAGCGTGTAAGCATCGTACCATCTTCTACGTGTGAACCACTTGAGATGATAAAATCATCACAAATCACTCCGTAACCGATATGCACCGGTGCATGCTCATTACTATTGATGCTTCCATTCTTCAAACGGCCGGCACCCTCAATCTGACAATAATCTCCAATCCGTACATTCTTGATGTAACCGGCATTCACTATCATTACATGACTCCCGATAGTACCTGTGTCTGACGCATGTGACTCTGCATAAGACTCAATAATCTTCCGCATTTTCTCAATCAGTATCGGGCGATGACGATAAAGAGCCATGATATAAGCCTGATGAGCTGAAAGACGGTCATGAATAATCACCTCACGCCCGCCAGTCTCATTCAAGACTGAGACTTCTACTCCATTTCCAAAACGGCTATGGCAATCCACCAGGATGATATCTACATTCTCGATAAAGGTATCATGCCCTATTTCATAGTTGGCAATGTAATTCTTTACATTCTCAATGTAACAGTTGTCGCCCACCGTTACATTGTGCAAGGTTGCATAATATACACCAGAATGTTTGGCCATTCCACCAGCCAAAGTAAACTCTTTTTCAAAAACGCCCAGTCGCACTTTTCCCGAAAAACGGGTGTGATGAATATAATCCGTATGAAAATCATCAGCCACTTCTACACCACTCCAATCGGAAGCTATACAGTGCTGCGCCTCCAGTCGTGCGATTTCTTCTTTTGTCAGTAAACGATAGTGTTGTGTCATATTTTCTTGTAGTTATTCTTCGTCGTATGTCTGATATAGAAAATCATTGTAAGGATACTTCTGCACATGCAGTTCCTTTACCTTTTTATATAATAAGTCACGGAACTGATCAATGTTGGTCTTCTCACGTGCGGAAATAAAGATACAATTATCATTCAGTTTCGCCATCCAGGTATGCATCAGTTCCTCCAGCGTGATATTTTCTTTCGTCTTCGGAGTCAGGTCATCTTCTGCCTTTTCCACATACGTATAGGCATCTACCTTATTAAACACAATCATGCTAGGCTTTCCACCAGCACCCAAATCAGCAATTGTTTTCTCTACCACCTGAATCTGTTCCTCAAAATCCGGATGTGAAATATCAACCACGTGTACCAGCAAATCCGCCTCACGCACCTCGTCCAACGTTGATTTAAACGAATCAACCAAGTCGGTCGGCAATTTCCGGATAAATCCTACCGTATCCGAAAGCAAGAAAGGCAAGTTTTCGATAATGACTTTACGCACGGTGGTATCGAGCGTAGCAAACAATTTGTTTTCCGCAAAGACCTCACTCTTGGCCAGCAGGTTCATCAAAGTCGATTTACCCACGTTGGTATATCCCACCAATGCCACACGAATCATACGTCCACGGTTCTTGCGCTGAGTAGACTTCTGCGTATCAATTTCTGCCAGACGTTGTTTCAGCAAAGCCATACGGTTCAAGATGATACGGCGGTCCATTTCCAACTGTGTTTCACCCGGACCACGCAAACCTACAGAGCCTTTACCACCTCCGGCACCGGAACCACCACCCTGACGTTCCAAGTGCGTCCACAAACGCTGCAAACGCGGAAGCATGTACTTATACTGTGCCAGTTCCACCTGCGTCTTGGCATTGGCTGTCTGCGCACGCATCGCAAAAATATCCAAAATCAGTGAAGTTCGGTCCAGAATCTTCACTTTCAGTTCATTCTCAATGTTACGGATTTGCTTGGCCGAAAGTTCATCATCGAAAATCACCATCCCGATTTCTGTCTCTTCATTCTCGTTCTGCAACTCCAGGTATTCTTTCACCTCCTGCAACTTACCTTTACCCACGTAAGTCACCGAGTTCGGCGTATCCAGTTTCTGTGTAAAACGTTTTACTACCTCTGCCCCAGCCGTCTCAGCGAGGAAAGCCAGCTCATCCAAATATTCATTGGTCTTACGTTCATTTTGAGTCTGGGTTATCAAACCCACCAGCACAGCTTTTTCTGTCTGTGCTTCTGATATTACAAATTCTTTCATTCAGTATAAATCTAAATTCTATAGAGCGCAAATATAAATAAAAAAAGCGCATCTCATTACAGATACGCTCTTTTTACTTCTTCCTTATTTATTCAAATCCGGATTCATCAATTCTTCGCTTTGTGGAATCGGCCAAACATATCCGCTACTTTGCGGAGTAATCTGTGTTTTCCGTTCAAAGTTAGCTCCGCGACGCAACACATCAATGCCTCGCATCGCCTCACCGATAAACTCCAGACGACGTTCGTTATAAACCGCCATTTTCAAATCCTCACCAGACAAATGATCAATATCCAACTGATTGCTTGTCTCCGGTAATGAACGGAATCTCACCTGTTTCAGACATTCTCTGGCAAGTTTCTCATTTTCAGTTCCACCCAAATTTACATAACACTCTGCCAAATTCAACAACGTTTCCGCATAACGGAAAATCGGTGCCCAATCCAGTTTCTGTGCGGCATCCGTAAACTTCAGCAACTGATTTTTTTCGTTCTTCATCTGCACACGGGCATCATCAGCTGAATTGTAATTCGGCTTGCTCATGATACCGTTTTCCACGTCTACCCACAAAATCGTATTCTTAGCGTAATAATATTCTGCCAACCCTTGCTGGGTATTAGGACGGTTTGTTTCCTTCATCGGCAAAGAGAATATGGTTTCATCCGTATAATAAGGAGCCTTGAACATATCTCCAAACTTCGGAGTCAGTTCGTAGCCTGTCACCAGTTTGCCTGCTTTTACCGCCTCTGTCCAGTTATTCATAGACATATATACGCGCATCTTCAACATATTGGCAGCCGCCTGTGTAGCACGAGTTACAGTCGGTTCATCTGCTTTTGCTTTTACCGGCAACGCACTGATATTTTCCAAATCCGAAAGAATCTGTTCGTAAACCTCCTTCACTGTAGCACGTTTCAACGCATTGTGTTCACCGTTCTTTTCCGGAGTCAAACGTAAAGGCACAGATTTCGCATCCGGATTAATTACGTAGGGCGTAGCATACAGATTATTCAAATAGTAATAAGCAAATGCACGCACAAACTTTGCCTCCGCTTTATACTGCTCATACTTTTCTCCAGCAGTAGCTTTAGCACCTTCCAACTCATCCAAGAAAATATTGACACAGTTAATGGCAGCGTATGCCATGCTCCAGGTCACCGTATTTTCTGCATCTGTTTTGCCCACATTAAACTTATAAGTATTGGCCAAAGTAATCAAGTTCGGGTCAGAATTTACAATATCTTCTCCACGGTTATCAAACACCAGATAGGTTTTTCCTCCCATGAAGGAATCCGACGCATCATTTTTTATCGAACCATACAAGCCTAATACAGCTGCTTCCAAACGATTTGCATCATTATAAATATCTCCCGGCTCAATGTACAAAGGTGGTTCCTGATCCAAGAAACTGCTACTGCAACTACTCAACGTGGTTCCAGCCATCAATATAGCATATACAATATATTTTTTCATTCGAATCTGCTTTTAAAAATTCAACAATTAAAACGCCAAGTTTACACCAAATGTGTATGTACGTGCCTGTGGCAAGGTATTTTTATCCGTACCCGGAGCCAGAGTAGCATTAGTCGTATTCGACATTACCTCCGGATCCATACCCGAATAGCCTGTAATTACGAACAAGTTCTGCACCTGTGCATATACACGCAACTTGCTGATTCCGATAGCGCTCGCCCAGTTCTTCGTATTGAAGGTATAACCCAATGAGATATTCTTCAAACGCAAATAATCACCTTTTTCCACCCACTCGCTGATAGGCATGGCCGAACCATTAGAATAGTTATCGCCATACACTGGTTTCGGGAACATGGCATTCTTTCTTTCCGGAGTCCAGTAATTCTGAAGCACCTCCTTCGAGTTATTCCAGTAACGCATGTCACTTACCGTCGCCTTCGTACCATTATAAATATAGTTTCCACCTGAGAACTGGAAGAACAAAGACAAGTCAAAGTTCTTGTAAGAGAAGTTATTACTCCATCCACCATACCATGTCGGCAGTGTATTTCCGCAAATCACCGGTTTCAAGCTGCCCTCATAAGGCGTACCATCCTCAAGCATCCATTTTGCTTTCGAGGCATGATTATACAGCACACGTTCTCCATTCTCTCCATAGAACACACGGAACCCGGTTTCCGGATCTACACCACCTGTCGGTGTCAGATACAACTGACCGATAGACTTGCCAGGTACTGTGATATTTGTAATTTCCAATCCAGTGGCATCACCTTTGATAATATTATCCAAACCATTAGCCAGAGATACAACCTTATTACGAGTAGTCGCAATATTAAAACTTGTATTCCATTTGAATGCACCGTCACGTAAAATATCCGCAGAAATCGTCAACTCAATACCTGAGTTTGTCATCTTTCCGGCATTGGTTGTCAGGATATTTCCAGGAAGACCTTTCGAAGGAGCCTGTGGCACATCCAGAATCAAGTCTGAAGATTTCGTATAGAAATAATCAAAATCAATATCAATGCGATCAAGCACACGTGCACTGAAACCGACGTCATACTTTTCTGAAGATTCCCATTTCAAATTCGGGTCGGCAATCTTACTCAGACGATAACTTCCCAAAGAACCGTAATAATAAGGAGAATAATATGAACGTGAAGCGTAATCATCGATATTCGTGTTACCTACCACACCATAGCTACCCTTGATCTTAAAGTCTTCAATCACATGCTTGAGCGGTTCAAAGAAAGCTTCTTCCGACACACGCCATGCCGCTGAAACACCTCCAAAGTTACCCCAGCGATTATCCTTGCTCAATGCAGAAAGGCCATCACGACGGAAATTGATAGAGAACATGTATTTCAATGCAAAGTCATAGTTGATACGTCCAAAATACGAAACCATAGAGCTCTTGGAAATACTACCTGAAGCTGTGGCATTGGCAAAAGTTCCCTGGAAGTTCGTAAACTTATCATCCTGCAATTCTGTACGAGAAGCATCCCATTCATTGTAGCTGTTTTCAGTGGCTTCCATACCCACTAGGAAGTTGAAATGATGATGATTAGCCGTGAAATCATACGTTGCCGTGTTCGTCCAGGTCCAGATACTGCTATGCACTGCCGCATTGAACGCATATCCGCCTTTATTTACTCCATCTCCATGATTAGGTGACCAGAAACGAGAGTTTTCGATACGTGCATCGTCAATATTATACTGGGTTTTCAATGTAAGACCTTTCACAGGAGTAACTTCTGCAAAGAAGCTGCTCAAAATACGGTTTACATCCACGTTGGTCTTATTACCCAATTCCACCAATGCCACCGGATTCGAAAATGTATTCATTACCGCATTCGGTCCATAACCTAACACACCTAACGAATGATCATAAAAGCCTTTGCCATTTTCATCATAGATAGGCATATTCGGAGAGTTAGCCAGCGCCATACGCGGGAAACCACCTACTGCAAAGTTTGAACCGTTACGTGCCGCATCCACCTGCGATGTAGAACTTACGTTCACACTCGAGTTCATACCAATCTTCAGCCAGTCTGTCACGTTAGCCACAATGTTAGCCTTACCGCCCAAACGTTTATAGTTATCGCCTACTACAATACCTTTCTGCGTATTGTAATTAGCCGACATATAATATTTCACTTTTTCCGTTCCACCACTTACGGCTACAGTCTGGTCTTGTGTAAACCCATTCTGAAAAATAGCATCAGCCCAGTTAGAGTCTACTCCCGGCATCAAGTTAAATGCCTTATCACCATAAGCAGGATTAGCGATGAATGCCTTATCCATAGCAGCCAGTTCAGCCGCTACATCTGTTCCGTATGCATTACGAACCGCCATGTTCTTGAAGTCTACATACTCCTGTGCATTCATCATATCAATAAACTTCGTCCGGTTGGAGAAACCGACAGAGGCATCATACGTTACTTTTGCTTTTCCGCTGCTTCCCTGCTTAGTAGTAATCAGCACGACCCCGTTTGCCGCACGTGAACCATACAAAGCTGCCGCCGCCGCATCCTTCAACACGTCAATAGAAAGAATATCGGCCGGATTAATGTCAGCCAACGCATTGGCATTACCCAATCCTCCGCCCAAATCACCCGACTGAATCGGCATTCCATCCACTACGTACAAAGGAGAAAAAGTGAATACAAATAGAATAAAATTGCAATTATTTTGTATTATTAAGAAGTTCAATCTAACAAAAAGACCAGTTTTTAAGTGAATAATACAAAAAAAGAGGTACATCCACACAGGACATACCTCTTTTATTATTTCAGCTATAATAACGATTATTCAGCAGAAGCTTTTACGAATTTCACTTCAAATTTAGCTTTATATTGAGTATTACCTTCTACTGGTACAGTATCATCTTCTGTTGAAAGCAGATATTTTTTATCAGCTTTCTCATCAAATGCATAAAGTTCATATGTTACCTGATAAGTCACATTGTCCGTTTTAGCCTCAGCAGTTGCTGCTTCCACGTTAATACCTACCAAGTCCATACAGATAGGATACTCCTTCTCTTCAGCAAATTTCTGAGTCATTCCTGTAGCCAATTTTGTTGTATTGACTTTCAGAGAAATTTCATTATTAGCCAGGTAGTCAGTTGTTAAGAATTGAGGATTTTTATGATCCTTATCTACCACAAACTGAATGTGGTCTTTTCCAGCAGCCTTTGACTTACCAATAGTAGCAAAGAAACTAGAGATACGTACCAAAGAATTCTTAGTATAATCAGGTGATGGTTTTTCTTCGTCTACCTCAAAATCTTTTGCAATTTCTACTGCAGCCAAAGCTCCTTCTTTATCTAATGTACCAGCATATTCATCCTTCACCATTGTAGATGCCAATGAGTCACTCTTCCAAGTATAATCAATAACCATAGAATAGACTGCATCCGTATAACCAGCACCATACAAATGATCTTTCACTCCGTCTGCTACCTGCAATCCTAAAGAATACGTTTCCTGAAGCTCCACTGTACTTTGGTTAAAAGTAACAGTAATCGGGCTGCTAACCTGTTTCTCAGCATCAAACACAAACTGTTCGGCTGACAAAGAGAAAAAGTTATCATCATTAGCAGTTACTTTAACCGGTACATTTACAGCTTCAGAGAAAGAAGCTCTGTTCAACACAACTTGAAATGAGGTCTGTTCTGGTGACAACTTTACAGAAGTCGCACTACTCTTAAAGTAAGCTCCTATAGCATCCGCATCTGCTTCCGGGCTTGCCACTTCCGTATCTTCATAATCGCTGCATCCTACCATCATTACGGCCGGAGTCATCAACAGTCCGAAAAAGAATTTATTTAATTTCATAATACTCTTAGTTTTTAACTTTAATCTAACTTATTATTCTTCCACAGGTTTTGGTAATGTCCATGCAGGGCTATCAGCAGGAGTCAATGCCTTGTTAGCCTGAAGTTCTGCTTCCGGTATACGCCATAACAGGATGTCATCAGTCGGTGCAATGTTGAAGATACATTCTGCATTCGGGAAACCACATCCACGACGGTCCACTCCCTTATTCAGGCGCATTACATCGAACCAGATTACTCCTTCACCCCAAAGTTCAATACGACGCTGGAAATAAACAGCTTCCTGAGGATTAGAAGCATAGTCAGTCAAATAAGCCTGCGATCCGCTTGACAAACGATTGTTGAGCAATTCCTTGAAATATTTTTCACCTTCAGTCCGATTTCCAGCTTCAGCGTATGCTTCTGCAGCAATCAGATACATTTCCTCAATACGCATCAATACAATGTCGTTAGCATTGATAGTAGTACCTACTACATCATTATACGGGCCGAATTTCACCTGAGTATAAGGTTTATAACCCTGCTTAGCTACAAAAGCAGCCTGTTCTTCAGTCAAGAAGTCTTCCTGAGCTTCAGCTGCTGCATCCAGCCACCATGACTTACGAATATCACTGTCATTGATTCCATTATATAACTCCAAGCTAATCTGACGACCACCTGAATAGTTTGCATATCCATAGTTCAAAGACCCCATATGAGAAGGCCAGTTACAGATACCCGTATCTACCACGTCATCCGTTTCGCTGATAATGATACCCCACATCCAGTTAGTTTCGTCCACACTCCAGAATGTCGGCTTACCCACTGCAGTACGAGAAGCAACAGCAATACCTTCACTTGTTGCCGCCTTGATAGCATTTGCCGCATCATCAGCTGCTTTAGCATATTCATGCATTGACAGATACATACGTGCACGAAGTCCGTATGCTACTGACAAGCTGATATAACGCTTGTCTGCACGTTTTACTTTCCCTTTTCCTGCATTAGTCAACAAACCAATAGCATTAGTCAAGTCAGATTCAATCTGTGTATATACTTCTTTTACAGAAGAACGTTTACAACCATTCACAGAAGCATCAGCCGAATTCTTTTCTGTAATCAGGGGTACACAAGGCTTGTCTTCATTACCTTTATAGTTAAACTGATACAGCTGTGCCATTACCCAATAAGAGAATGCACGTGCAGCCAGTCCCTGTCCCAGATAGAACTGTTCATTGGCGTCTTCTGTTTTTTCGTCAATGCTTCCTACTACATTATTGGCAGCAAAAACGATAGAATACAAGTCATTCCATACCATTTGTCCTTCCAAGGAAGTATTTTCACGGTCTTCAAATGTCAAGTCATATCCAGTCCAGTTATAACCGTTATTATCACTTATTACGTCTTCTGTATTAGAATCCAGACACAACATGACAGTAGGATAACCAATATCGTTATGACGTTCAGCACCCAATGCACTTGAGTTAGGGAAAGCCTGGTTGAAAGTAGAGAAAATCGCATTAACTTTTGCCACTCCACGTTCAGGATTCAGTGTAGAAACGGTCTCCTTCTGAGAGTCTGTCACGATTCCTCCATCGGGCAATGTATCCATATCCTGGCAACCAGTCACAGCCAGTGAAGATACAAGCAATGAAGCAAAAATATATTTTGTTTTCATATCTGTTTCTTATTTATATTTTAATTAAAATGTAAGGCTGATACCTCCAGAAATTGTACGGATAGCAGTATAAAGTGATGTAGTAGCACTTGTATAACTCTGACGTGGGTCAAGACCCTTACGTGCAGAAAGCAATCCTACATTGTCAGCGGTGAAATATACACGCAGTTTTTCCAGCATCATCTTGCGAACCAAGTTAGACGGAAGTGTATAACCAATAGTGATATTGTTTACACTCAGGTAATTAGAACTTGTAAGCCAGCGAGTTGAAGTAGAATTTGTATACTTATCCTGCGCATTCAGACGAGGTACATCCGTATATTTATTTTCTGGCGTCCAAGCATTGTAAATATCCTTGTGCCAGTTCTGCCCGTCACCTTTTCCAGCCATCATGAAACGATAACCAGAGTCATAAATCTGACCACCCAACTGATAAGACAACTGGATAGAAGCATCAAAACCGTAAACCTGCACTGAAGTACCCAAACCACCATATACTTTCGGCATCATGTTATCTGTGGCTACCTTGTTTGTAGTCTGAGCTAATGCATAATTGTCTGTTTTGTACAACTCGCCTTTATCATCCTTCGCCCAGTATTGAGCCAAACCTGTCTCAGGATCTACCCCAGCATAATCAACCAGGTACATACGGTACATTGACTCACCCTCTTCATAGATATAGTTTCCATCAATCAGCTTACCTCCCAAATCCGGGTGCAGTTTGTTGATTTTATTTTTGATGAAAGTGGCATTCAAATTCACATCCCAAGTAAAGTTTTTCTGGTTGAAAATCAAATAAGTCAAATCCAATTCAAAACCAGAGTTCGTCATAGAACCTACGTTCATAGGAACAGAAGTATAACCCACACTTCCGGCAACCGGTTTGTTGTAAAGCATATCGCTTGATTTACGTCCAAAGTATTCAGCTGTTCCGTTCAAACGGTTATTGAACAAAGCAAAATCAATACCCACGTTATAAGAGGTTGAAGTTTCCCAAGTCAAATCCCGGTTACCTTTTGCAATCATCGTACCGTCAGAGAACACACCGTCTGCACCAGTCATGTTATACTGGTCCATCCATGGATAATAGTTCTTGCTCGTACCACCTACTGTATATCCACCGGCGAACAAAATGTCATCATTACCCTGCTGACCGAAAGAAGCTTTCAGTTTCAACATGTTAATCCAAGTAATATCTTTCATAAACTCTTCGCGAGTAATCATCCAAGCCACACTGGCAGCCCAGAAGTCACCCCAACGATTTTCAGGAGCGAAGCGAGAAGAAGCATCACGACGGTAAGATACGTTACCAAAGTATTTGTCATCATAAGAGTAGTTTACACGACCGAAGAAACCTTCAGTAGCATAAGTCAGTTTCATACCACTGGCTGTTTTCTTATCGATTGTATTGCTGATATAGAAGCTTTCAGGGTCATACAGATTCTGACCTGAACCAGTCAATTCTGTATATTCGTATGAATAGCCATCATAACCGGCAGTAATATCAAAATGATGTACATCTTTTACTGCGAACTGATAGTTGGCTACATACTGCTGGTCGAAACCAAAAGTACGCATAGCAGCCTGATAAGCATTACCTCCATAAGAAGCGCTCTGACCCATATATGCGTTACCCAAATCATTGTAACGTGTATTATCAATATTCATACCAAAGCGTGCGCTGATGGTCAGACCTTTAATCGGAGTAAGTTCAGCAAACCAGTTTGCATTCAGCACGTCAGCCAAATACTCAGTCTTATTATAAATAAGGTCACCTGCGGGGTTAGCGATAGACATAAATGCACGTGATGAAGGACTGCTTACGCCATCACCATAATCATATACCTTACGACCGTTCAGCAACATAATCTGCTTGTCTGCTCCACGAACATACATAGGGTAAACCGGTGCAATGTTATTGGCAATGTGGAAAGCGTTACCAGAAGAAGCTGTAGCCTTAGCATCCTGATCGCCCGGATAGTTACTCTTTGAGTTTACATAGTTCATGTTGGCACCCACTTTCAACCAGTCTGTTACCTTGTAGTCACCCTTCAAACGACCGCTGAAACGAGTCAAACCAGAACCTTCAATTACACCTTGATCATCCAAATAACCGAAAGCCATATAAAAAGTAGACTTATCGTTACCACCAGATACATTCAAATTATATTCCTGACGAAGAGCTGTTCTAAATGTTTCATCTGCCCAATTGTCAGGAGTGTAATAGTAACCATATTTATCTGTATAACCCAATGTTGCATTCGGATTCAGCAAACCATTGCTACCAATCAGCAACTGACCTTCAGGTACAGTATAAATCTGGTAACCCACACCACCATTTCCAGCAGAAAGCAAAGTATTGTTTGCAGCTACATTGGCAGCCTGCGGAGCCATGCCATTAGTCTGTACATAACCATTATAAATAGCTTCATAAGCCTTTTCCAGATAGTTCTTTGAGCTAGTTAATACATCGTAGTTCTTTACGCCACGAGAGTTGGCACCCCATTTTGCATCGAAATTTACACGAGCCTTACCAGAAGTACCTTTCTTTGTAGTAATCATGATGATACCGTTCGCACCACGCGCACCATACAATGCTGTAGAAGCCGCATCCTTCAATACAGTCATTGATTCAATATCTGCAGAGTTAATAGAAGACAAGTCTCCATCATAAGGTACACCATCTACTACATACAGCGGGTCAGTTCCTGCATTGATTGAGCCGACACCACGGATACGTACTTTTGCATCTTCACCCGGCTGACCGTTATTACTCAAAATCTGCACACCTGCTACAGCACCAGCCAATGCATTTGATACGTTTGATACCTGACGTTTCTCAATCTTATCAGCTTTCATCACTGCTGCAGAACCTGTAAATGACCCTTTAGTAGAAGTACCATACGCAGTTACCACAACTTCGTCAAGTACCTCAGCATCAGACTTCAACACCACTTTTACGTTCGGCTTAATCTTCACTTCCTGCGACTGCATTCCGATGAAAGAAATGACCAAAGTTCCGGCGGAACTTGGCACGTTAGTCAACGTAAAATTACCATCAATGTCGGTAACAGTACCTATTGTAGTACCTTTTACCAATACTGATGCGCCCACTACAGGTAAACCATCCTCTTCAGAAGTAACATTACCTGTTACCTTTGAGATTTGAGCGTTTACCAGACCAATACCTATCATCAGGCAGGTCATTAACAGCATCAATTTTCTTTTCATAAAAATCTCTCTTAAAGTTTAACTTTACATTAATAAAAATTTATTCACTCTAACAGGACGCAAAAGTAGTAATATCTTTTTAAATATTTATACCATTTTCAATAAAATTCCCCCAAAAGCTTGCTTTTTAACCCTTATCCCTGCCACTTTCATGCAAAAGTATGTTTTTATAAAGTAAATGATATGCATTTCTTGTATCTGGGATTTATCATCGAATCAAAATAATGAATCCTTTTTGCTAGATACTTGTTAGTTTTAATTTAGCTAAAATAGACGTTATATAAGTAATAAACTTCTTCTTATTGCATATTATCTGCATATTTTCTTAAAAATAACATAGTATGAACAAGATTTATTTCAGATTGGTCTACAATCGTAAAAAGAAGTTAAACAAATCAGGTAAGGCTCTTATTCAAGTGGAAGCTTACAGAAATCGTAAAAAGGTTTACATTTCGACAGGAATATATGTCAATCCACAGCAATGGGATAACCATCATAGTAGAATTATCCAACATCCGCATTCTGAAGAATTAAACCGGATGTTAGAAGAATTTATTTTACAATTGCAATGGGAAGAATTGAAATCATGGAAACGCGGTGTCTATATCAACTTGTCCGCTTTTAAAACTTTCAACCATCAAAATGATACAGAGAAAATGACATTTCTACTCTTTGGTAGAAATTGGGTAGAACACTCATTGCGTAAAGATACTACCAAAAAGAATCTTTTAACGACTTTGGATTTACTCAATCACTTTCGTCCCTCTATTGAATTTGAAGATATAACCTATACATTTCTTCTTGATTTTGAAGATTTCATGAGGCAAAGAATGTATGAAACAAACACAATCGCCAAGCACATGAGACAATTAAGAACTTTTGTTAATGAAGCTATCAAAAGAGGATATATTCAGCCAGACGATTATCCGTTTAGAAAATACCAAATAAAAACGACTCAAAGTAAACATAGCTTTTTACTACCTGAAGAAATAAGGAAACTGGAAAAGCTGGAGCTTTCATCGTGTCCAAAATCATTAATGCATAGCTTGAAAGCATTTTTATTTTGTTGTTATACGGGGATTCGATATTCAGACTTTGTACTTCTTAATGAAAGCAATATTGTCACGATAAAAGGAGAGAAATGGCTTATATTTAAAACCGTTAAGACAGATACAAAAGTCAGCATACCATTATATCTTCTCTTTCAGGGGAAATCCCTCCGATTATTGCAAGAATATCATCAGAATTTAAGTGATTTTTTTCATCTAAAATCGAATTCCTCCGTAAATAAAGATTAAAAAAAAATAGGTGTGTTAGCCAAGATAGAAAAACACTTTTCATTTCATACAGCCCGGCATACTAATGCTACTCTTTTAATTTACAACGGGGCTCAAATAACTACAGTTCAAAAACTATTGGGGCATCAAAGTGTAAAAACTACTCAGGGATATAGTGATATTTTCTCTGGAACGATTGTCAAAGACTTGAAGAAATGTAAGTTCTAAGAAAGTGAACAAAATTATTGGCAAAGAATTATTTTCATATTGTTCCTTATAATAAAATAAGAATAATTATAGCGACAATAATTTTTCAGTATGGCCTTAAATAAAATAAAACTCTCCTTGAATATACTTTCCTTCGTTGAAAGGAATTCTCTGTTTCACACTGTGGGATACAAAAACCACAGTG
>ULQU01034393.1_pt1 | contig 61914 bp, 45 predicted proteins | sample 1954841 | NCBI WGS metagenome assembly ULQU01 (sample SAMEA4835664, study PRJEB28245) | human gut metagenome | biome: gut microbiome; material: fecal sample | place: Denmark | collected 2008
GTAACTCTCAACCTTCAACCCTCAACTCTCACATTATATAATATTAAGCTTCTTCGTCTTTACCCATGAAAGCGGCAGCCTTTGATGCATTGATAGCTTCTTCTTCTGCCTTATCCATACGAGCCTTGGTAGTTCTCTTCTTAGAAGACTTAGGTGCGTTTTCACCTGCTGCTTCCATATCTACCTTTTCAGCCTTTCTTTCTTCCAGACCTTCAGCCATAGCAGCGCAACAAGCATCCAGGATTACTTCTACAGATTTTGTAGCGTCATCGTTAGCCGGAATAACATAGTCGATAGTTGAAGGATCAGAATTTGTATCAACGATAGCGAATACAGGGATACCCAAACGGTTAGCTTCACGTACTGCAATGTTTTCTTTCAGAACGTCAACAACGAACAATGCAGAAGGCAGACGGGTCAAATCGGCGATAGAACCAAGGTTCTTTTCCAGTTTGGCACGCTGACGTGAGATCTGAAGGATTTCTCTCTTTGACAAGTTTGAGTAAGTACCATCGTTAGTCAGTTTGTCGATAGTAGCCATTTTCTTGACAGCCTTACGGATTGTCGGGAAGTTAGTCAGCATACCACCCGGCCAGCGCTCGATTACATAAGGCATGTTTACAGAAGCAGCTTTCTCAGCTACAATCTGTTTAGCTTGTTTCTTAGTAGCAACGAACAGGACTTTCTTTCCTGATTTTGCAATCTGCTTCAAAGCTTCAGCAGCTTCATCAACTTTAGCAACGGTTTTGTTCAGGTCGATGATATGGATTCCGTTGCGTTCCATGAAAATATAAGGAGCCATTGCAGGGTTCCACTTTCTTTTAAGGTGTCCGAAGTGGCAACCGGCTTCCAATAATGTATCAAAATTTACTCTTGACATTTTCTTAAATCTTTAAATCGTTTACTTTCTTTTTTGTTAATTGAACCAACTGTCTGGTAGTCTCTCCGCAAATCGCTGTAGGGAAAATCCAAACAGTTTAGATACTAAACGCTTTTTTAGTTGAGAGTTGAACAGTGAAAGTTGAAATAAATTAAGCAACTTGTCCGATCCAACATTCCACCAACTCTTAACGTTTACTGAACTGGAATCTACGACGTGCTTTCGGACGACCCGGTTTCTTACGTTCTACAGAACGTGAGTCACGTGTCATGAAGCCTTCTGCACGAAGTGTCTTCTTGTCTTCAGGATTGATCTTAACCAAAGCACGGGCGATAGCCAGACGCAGAGCCTGAGACTGGCCGGTGAAACCGCCACCGTTCAGGTTAACTTTGATATCATATTTTTCAGCAACTTCCAGCTTGTTCAGAGGCTGCTTAACTACATACTGCAGAATTGATGATGGAAAGTACTGTGCAAGGTCTCTCTTGTTGATAGTAATCTTTCCTGTACCTTCTTTTACGAAAACGCGGGCTACAGCGCTTTTACGTCTTCCTAATGCATTTACTACTTCCATTCTCTATTATTTAAGTGTGTTAATATCTATTACTTTCGGAGTCTGAGCTTCATGTTTGTGTTCAGAACCTGCATACACATACAGATTACCCAGCAGCTTCGCTCCCAGACGATTCTTCGGAAGCATGCCTTTCACTACTCTTTTCATCAGTTTTTCAGCACCGTTCGGTTTTGCCAGAATAGCAGCCGGAGTAATTTCACGCTGACCGCCCGGATAACCGGTATAACTCAGGTAAATCTTGTCGGTCATTTTCTTACCTGTAAATTTCACTTTGTCTGCATTGATGATGATAACGTTATCACCGCAGTCTACATGAGGAGTAAAGTTCGGTTTGTACTTACCTCTCAACAGTTTCGCAACTTTAGCACCGAGACGGCCTACGACCTGATCGGTAGCATCAACTACGACCCATTCTTTGTTCGCAGTTTCCTTGTTTGCAGAAATGGTCTTGTAACTTAAAGTATCCACTCTTAAATCTTTTTTAAAATGTTAACTACTAAAAAACAATTTTCCTAAGACCTATCCTTCCCGGACAAGAAGAATAAAGCCCTCAGAATTAAAAATTTATCACTAGTTGATAATAATCGGCTTGCAAAGGTACGGCTTTTCTCCAAACTGACAAAGATTTTAAGCTTTTTTTTCTCCTTATAAGCGGTTGATTTATCCGGTTTTACCTGCCCTGCAAATAAAAGGAGGATGTAACGCCGGTATCAAAAATCCTGCGTTACATCCCCATTCCGTCTGCCATCACCACATTACCGCGGTACCTTGCTACCTGATTATATTTTCAGGATATGTAGTAGGCATCTCTACCTTCTTCCATATTTCATGGTTCCAGGAATTGATTTCATTCCCATTTATATCGTTCTTCAGGAAATACTTGATATACATCAGTGTCCCATTCTCCTCCAATTCGAAATGCAGGTCATTTTTCTGACCGTCCAACTGAGGCAGATGGATGTTCTTCTCTACGTATTCGGTATATACATCCGATGATGTAAGCTTATAAGTCCCGGTACCGATGATGATAGCCCCCTGAGGCATCATGACCAGATTACAGAAACGGCCGTCTTCCGTAAGTATCTTCAAGGAATTGCTGGTCTTCAGTTCACCCGGAACATCCGGCGATACAGAACGATAAAAGCACATCTGCCATACTCCACTTAACGTTACCGGAGTCTTTTCCTTGACTTCCTGAGCCAGGGAAACGCCCAACGACATCAATATCGAAGCCGCCAATAAAAGGAAATACCGTGATTTCATAATAACGCAATAATTAAATGGTTAACGATTGAAACAAAAATACAAAAATTTATTAATAATCCATTAATTTTCAGCCGATAAATTCATTTTTTAAAACATATTTTCCACCATCTACCCGACCGTTTTTCATCTCCGCCACAACAAAAAAGTCCTTCCCGGAATACCGGAAAGGACTTTCATATGCCAATATGGATCGATTCTTTAGAATTCGGCGTTACGTGGAGTACGTGGGAACGGGATCACGTCACGGATATTCGACATACCTGTCACAAACAGCAGCAGACGTTCGAAGCCGAGACCGAACCCGGAGTGAGGACAACTTCCGTACTTACGGGTATCCAGATACCACCACATATCCTTCATAGGAATGTTCAATTCCTTGATGCGGTTCAACAGCTTGTCATAGTTCTCTTCACGTTCAGAACCGCCGATGATTTCACCGATTTTCGGGAACAGTACATCCATGGCGCGTACAGTCTTGCCGTCTTCATTCTGCTTCATATAGAAAGCCTTGATTTCTTTCGGATAGTCGGTCAGAATTACCGGACGTTTGAAATGTTCCTCAACCAGATAACGTTCATGTTCCGATGCCAGGTCGACTCCCCAATATACCGGGAATTCAAACTTATGGCCTTTCGCTACGGCATCTTCCAGAATCTTGATACCTTCGGTATACGGCAGGCGAACGAATGATTCCTTCAACACTCCCTGCAGACGTTCGATCAATCCCTTGTCGAACATGTCATTCAGGAATTTCACGTCATCATAACAGTTGTCGAGAGCCCACTGTACACAATATTTAATAAACTCTTCGGCCAAATCCATGTTGTCATTGATATCATTGAACGCCACTTCCGGCTCAATCATCCAGAACTCGGCCAGATGACGCGGAGTATTCGAATTCTCTGCACGGAATGTAGGTCCGAAAGTATAGATGGCACCCAATGCCGTTGCTGCCAGCTCACCCTCCAGCTGCCCTGAAACGGTCAGACTGGTCTGTTTGCCGAAGAAGTCATTATCGTAAATGATAGAACCTTTCTCATCTTTTTTCAGGTCATAAAGGTTCATGGTAGTAACCTGGAACATCTGTCCGGCACCTTCACAGTCGGAAGCGGTAATCAACGGAGTATGGAAATAGAAGAAGCCACGCTCGTGGAAAAACTTGTGGATGGCTATCGCCATATTATGCCGGATACGGAACACCGCGCCGAATGTATTGGTACGCGGACGCAGGTGAGCAATCTCACGCAGGAACTCCATGGAATGTCCCTTTTTCTGCAACGGATAGGTATTGTCACAAACTCCCAACACTTCTATTTCACGAGCCTGTATTTCGGCTGCCTGACCGGCACCGACCGACTTTACCAGTTCCCCGTTTACACTCAAACACGCACCGGTTGTAATCTGCTTCAACATTTCCTCGTCGAAGTTGGCCAAATCAACTACAATCTGCACATTATTTATAGTAGAACCGTCATTCAAGGCTATAAAGTTAACCTGTTTGCTACCACGGCGGGTACGCACCCAACCTTTAACATTGACCATAGCGCCAAAATTCTCGCGTTTCAGCAGGTCAACAATTTTTGTTCTGCGGATTGTTTCCATCATATTTCGTTTTTATGTATTTGGATACGTATGAGGGCAGACCTGGAAGCCTGCCCTTATACATTATATATATTATTCAAAAGACCCCATACGGAGCATATTCACTTCTTTTTCTGTCAGATAACGCCAGTCACCGCGACGGAGTCCCTTTTTGGTAAGACCGGCAAAATAGACACGGTCAAGCTTGATTACCCGATAACCCAGCGATTCGAAGATACGGCGGACAATACGGTTCTTTCCGGAGTGGATCTCAATACCCACCTGCGACTTGTCGGTCTCGGAAGCATAGCTTACGGCATCGGCATGGATTTCACCGTCGTCCAAGGTAATTCCGGATACAATCTGATCCAAATCGGCCTTCGTCACGTTCTTGTCACAGAACACATGATAAATCTTCTTCTTCAGGAACTTCGGATGTGTCAGCTTGGAAGCCAGGTCACCGTCATTCGTCAGCAGCAACACACCGGTTGTATTACGGTCCAGACGTCCTACCGGATAGATACGTTCCTTGCAGGCATCCTTCACATAATCCATCACGGTCTTGCGTTCCTGAGGATCATCCGAGGTCGTCACACAATCCTTCGGCTTGTTGAGCAGGACATAGACCTTACGCTCTATACTTACCGGCTGGTCATGAAACTTGACCTCATCCGAGCGTTTCACCTTGGTTCCCAGTTCAGTAACAACCTGCCCGTTGACTGAAATCACACCGGCAGTAATGAATTCATCAGCTTCACGGCGGGAGCAGATTCCGGCATTGGCCAGGAACTTGTTCAAACGGATCGGTTCATTCGGATCAGTAAGTACATCCTTATACTCGATCTGCTTCTTCATGCTATACTTGGCATTCGGATTATAATCGGACGTACGCTGACGGAAACCGCCTTGCGGACGGCCATAACCGCCTTGCCCTCCATTGTTGAACCGAGGACGCTGTTGGCGGAAACCGCTTTCACCGTTGTTATTATTATAACGTGGACGGAAGCTCCGCTGTTCGCCCTCTTCACCGTTATTGTTGTTATAACGCGGAGTATACGGACGCTGCGGACGACCGCCGTTATTATTTCTGTTTCCATAAGGACGCGGACGGCTTTCGTTCCGGTCATTGTTATTGAAACGCGGACGATAGCCACGCTGTTCACTACCCTCACCGTTATTGTTGAAACGGGGATTATAGGAACGTTGCGGACGGGCACCTCCCTCACTGTTCGAATTGAAACGCGGACGGCGTCCATATCCGCTACCATTTTCATTGCGGTTGTATCTGTTATAACCTTCTCTGTTGTAAGACTTGTAACCGTCACGGCTAGATTGGCTGTTTTCGCCCTCTTGTCTGTTTTCTCTTTCTGTCATAATTGCTTTCTGTTTATTGATTAATACTTTACCCTCTCGGGCGTTTTATATACACTTGACTTTTCCGGAACAGGCCGTCAATTACATACCCGTATAGTTATGCGGTGTAATTGCACGTAATTCCTTCTTGATATCCTCACTCACATCCAGAGTCTCGATAAAGTCCTTGATTGACGCTTCGGTTATAGCCTGGTTAGTACGTGTCAAAGCCTTCAGAGCTTCATACGGATGCGGATAAGCCTCACGGCGGAGAATGGTCTGGATGGCTTCAGCCACTACACTCCAGCAGTTGTCAAGGTCCTCATAGATCTTGTGCTCATTCAGCAGAAGTTTGCCTAATCCTTTCAATGAACTCTGGATGGCAATGACTGTATGTCCGAACGGAACACCGATATTACGCAGTACAGTCGAGTCGGTCAGGTCACGCTGCAAACGTGATATAGGTAACTTGGCCGACAAGTGGCTGAATATCGCATTAGCCATACCCAGGTTGCCTTCGGCATTCTCGAAGTCAATCGGATTGACCTTATGAGGCATGGCACTCGAACCCACTTCCCCGGCTTTGATTTTCTGCTTGAAATATTCCATGGAAATATATTGCCAGAAGTCACGGTTCATGTCAATCATGATTGTATTGATACGTTTCATTGCATCGAATATCGCACCCAGATTGTCATAGTTCGAAATCTGTGTCGTATATTCCTCACGTTCCAAGCCCAGTTTCTCTGATACGAACTTGTTTCCGAATGCTTTCCAATCAAATTCAGGATAGGCTACATGGTGTGCGTTGTAGTTACCCGTAGCCCCACCGAACTTGGCCGTGATAGGACATGCTTTCAAGACTGCCAGCTGGCGGTTCAGACGGTATACAAATACCATAATCTCCTTTCCAAGACGGGTAGGCGAAGCCGGCTGTCCGTGAGTCTTGGCCAGCATAGGAATATCTTTCCATTCCTCGGCATAGGCAGCCAGACGGTCAATCAGCTGCTGGAGCTGCGGATAATAGACCTCGTTCAAGGCATCCTTCACCGACAAAGGCACGGAAGTATTGTTGATATCCTGTGAAGTCAGTCCGAAGTGAATGAACTCCTTATAAGGTTCCAGACCGCCCAACCGGTCAAACTGTTCCTTGATAAAATACTCTACAGCCTTGACATCATGATTGGTCACACTTTCTATCTCCTTGATACGCTGTGCGTCAGCTTCCGAAAAGTTACGGTAGATGTCACGCAATGATTCGAAACGTGAAGCGTCCAGGCTTTTCAACTGCGGCAAAGGCAATTCACACAAAGTAATGAAATATTCAATCTCCACACGCACACGGTATTTCATCAGTGCGTATTCAGAAAAATAAGCAGCCAAAGCTCCCGCTTTGCCTCTATATCTGCCATCGATCGGCGATACAGCTGTGAGTAAATCAAGCTCCATCATATTTTATACGGTTTATCTAGATAATGTTCATTAAATGAGTGTGCAAAGTTAATGTTTTTTCCTCAGTTTGCAGGACTTATAAAGAAAAGTTTAGTATTTATTTCATAATAAATCTGTAACTTTGCACAGATTTTTATAACATATCCTTTTTTAAATTTTACATCATATGGAATTACCTAAAGACCCGATGATTCTGTTCAGTTTCATAAACACCCGGCTACGCGATGTTTACCCCTCACTGGACGCCTTGTGCAATGACATGCACGTCAATAAGGAAGAGATTGTCAACACATTGAAAACAGTAGGATTCGAATACAACCCCGAACAGAACAAGTTCTGGTAAGACAGCCTGTTCCGGCAACGTGAAACCGATCACTAACCGTAAAAACAAACAATAAACCTTTTTATCATTTCTTACACAATGGCAAAGAAACATTTATTAAGTGTGCTATTCATGGCACTCCTATGCCTGCCGATGCTGGCACAAATCCAGTCACCGGTACAATTCAAGGCTGAATGGAAAAAAATTTCGGCCAATGAAGCCGAAATCGTTTTCAGCGGAACCATTGCAGACGGATGGCATGTCTATTCAACAGACCTGGGGGATGGAGGACCTACTTCGGCCACATTCAATACCGACCAGATGGAAGGTGCAGTACCCGACGGACCACTCAAACCGGTAGGGAAAGAAATCAACCAGATGGACCCTGTATTCGGCATGAAGGTCAGATTCTTCGAACACGCTGCCCAATTCGTACAAAAGATAAAGCTCACCGGCGGAAACTATAAGATCAGCGGATACCTGGAATATGGAGCCTGTAACGACGAGAACTGTCTTCCTCCTACCAGCGTAGACTTCTCATACAGCGGAACCGCACCGGCTGCCGCCTCTACAGACAAGACCGCTGCAGGCGCTACCGAAACCGCTCCGACCGAAGAGGCTGCTCCCGCCGATACAGCTACCGCAGCAACCGATTCCGTCGCACCGGCAGCTGCAGCAAGCCTGGATGGTACAACCGACTATTGGACACCGGTCATCGACGAACTGAACAGTTTCGGCGAACAGAAAGGTGAAGACTCCCACTCCTGGATCTATATTTTCCTGACAGGTCTGGCCGGTGGTCTGCTGGCATTGTTCACACCTTGTGTATGGCCTATTATCCCGATGACTGTAAGCTTTTTCATGAAACGCTCCGACAACAAGAAAAAAGGATTACGCGACGCATGGACTTACGGTGCCTCCATCGTGGTCATCTACGTTGCATTGGGACTGATCATCACCGGTATATGGGGAGCAAACGCACTGAATTCATTGTCTACAAACGCCATATTCAATATCTTCTTCTGCCTGATGCTGGTGGTATTTGCAGCGTCGTTCTTCGGAGCTTTCGAAATCACCTTACCGTCCAAATGGAGCAATGCCATCGACAGCAAGGCTGAACAGACAACCGGACTGCTGAGTATCTTCCTGATGGCATTCACCCTGTCATTGGTTTCATTCTCATGTACAGGTCCTATCATCGGCTTCCTGCTGGTGGAGGTATCTTCTACCGGAAGCTATCTTGCACCTGCCATCGGTATGCTGGGCTTTGCCATCGCACTGGCGTTGCCGTTCACCTTATTCGCCATGTTCCCGTCATGGCTGAAATCCATGCCGAAATCAGGCGGATGGATGAATGTCATCAAGGTTACGCTCGGGTTTATCGAACTGGCTTTTGCCCTGAAATTCCTGTCGGTTGCCGATCTGGCCTACGGATGGCGTATCCTCGACCGTGAAACATTCCTTGCCTTGTGGATCGTGATCTTCGGACTGCTGGGTGTATACCTGTTAGGAAAGATCAAATTCCCGCACGATGACGACAACAATAAAGTGGGTGTAGGGAGATTCTTCCTGGCCCTGTTCTCGCTGGCATTTGCAGTCTATATGATTCCGGGCCTCTGGGGTGCCCCGCTGAAGGCAATCAGCGCCTTTGCTCCTCCTATGCAGACCCAGGACTTCAACCTATATAAAAATGAGGTGCATGCCAAATTCAATGATTTCGACGCAGGTATGGAATATGCCCGCCAGAACGGCAAGCCGGTCATGATCGACTTTACCGGTTACGGATGTGTAAACTGCCGTAAAATGGAACTGGCCGTTTGGACAGACCCGAAAGTAAGCCAGATCCTGAACGACGACTATGTACTGATCACCCTGTATGTAGACGAAAAGACCAAACTGCCTGAACCGATCAAGATTATGGAAAACGGTACAGAACGCACGCTGCGTACCGTAGGCGACAAATGGAGCTACCTGCAACGGTCTAAGTTCGGAGCCAATGCACAGCCGTTCTATGTACTGATCGACAACGAAGGCAAACCGTTGAATACCTCTTATTCCTACGACGAGGATATCGACAAATACATAGAATTCCTGCAGACCGGTCTGGAGAATTATAAGAAATAAGACGGTCTTCACAATAAAAAATAACGGCTGCCCCAGGTTGTATGGGCCAGCCGTTATTTTTTATGCTGTTCTCATATCATTCCCTGTCATCTTCCCAACCAGACTTCCGGATTCAGCTTCGCCGTTTCCTTACGGAGCTGGAAATGAAGTATCGTATTCCCGTCCTTGTCGGTATGGATCTGCCCTATCACATCACGCGTATTGACCTTACTGCCTTTCTTCACCAGAACCGACGACAGGTTGCAATACACCGAAATGTAACTTCCATGACGTATCAGGACATTGGCCAGACCGTTATACTGGAAAATGGCCGACACTTCACCGTCAAAGATGGCACGGGCCTGTGCTCCCGGCTTACCCTTGATATCCACACCTTTATTGTCCAGCCGTACATTCCGCAAACCTTCTACCTGGTATTGCCCGTAATGCCCTACTATCACGTAAGGACCGGTCACCGGAACAGGCAGACGGCCACGGTTCTGCTCGAATACACCCGACAAACGGCGGTCTTCCGAATCGACCCGATACGTCTCCACCTTCGAAACGGAACCTGTTTTTCCCTTGGAGGTCTCTTTTGCGGTACTTTCCTTACCGCCTTTTTTCCGGGCTTCCGCCTCGGCCAACTTACGGGCCTCCTCGGCCTTACGCCGGGCTTCTTCCTCCGCACGCTTACGGGCCTTCTCGACCTCGATCGCTATCAGACGGTCTATCTGAGCATTCAGCTTATCGGCCGAAGCTCTCTTCTTACGGATTTCATTCTGGATTCCACGCTGCTTCTTCTGCAAGGAAGCCAACAGTGTCTTACGCTCTTTCTCCTGCGCCTCCAGCTTTGACTTTTCCTCCTCGCCTTGCTGTAACAGCCTTTCCTTGGATTCCCGACTGGCCAGAAGCACTTTCTTTTTCTCTTCCACCTGCCGCTGCTTGCGCTGTACCTGAATTCCCTGCCGGCGCTGGAAGTCGGCATATTCCTGCACATAACGCATACGGCGGTACATCTGGCTCAGATTGTCGGCCGAAAAGATGAACATCAGCTTCTCCTGTACAGACTTGTTCTTATACATATAGGTAACCGACTTCTCATACTTGTTGCGTTTGTCGGCCAACTCTTTCTGCAATTCACGCAAATCCATCTGAACACGTTCTATCTCACGCTGGACAGTCTGCACATCAGCCTCGATAGTGGCAATATACTTTTTCCGTTCATCAATCTGCCCTGAAAGCAGAGCCAGATTACTCAACTGGCTCTTGACATCCTTCTTGGTAGACTGCAACAAGGTCTCCGATTCAGAAATCTGCTTCTGCAGTTCGGCATGCTGCTTCTCCAACTGGCGTATCTTGGGTGTACTCTGCGCATTCAGCGACAAAGCACAGCACACAAACACAGCGGTTAAAGCAATTATTTTCCTCATTGTTTTCCCAACATCTTTATGATATCTTCCATTCCGATCCGTGTGTACCGGGATGACACTTCCGTACGGGATTCCCATTCACCGTTGACCGACAGGCGCGAGAACTGCATATCCAGCTTCACCGGCTTGTCTACACCACCCACATCCAACTTCATCTGTCGGGGATACAGCTTATTGTCCAGTTCGGCGAAATCACTGTACTTCCAGTTCAGTACATAAGGTGTTCCCGATACCGCTATCGAACTCTCTTCCAGCAGTCCTTGTGCAGCCGATGTGCGGAACAGATAAGACAGCGTACGTGCAGCCTTTACACGCAAAGTGGCATCGTCACCGTCCAGAGTAACATGGAAAGCATCCGCATCTTCCGGCGTCAGCCGGGTCCGGTCGGGCAGGAAAACTTCATTCAGGAACAAGGACTGCAGGATTGTATAATTCAGTTCCGTATGCGCCCAACGACTGACTTCATCAAACGAAAGCTGTACATAGCGTTTGTTCATACGGTCGAGCACCAGCAGTCCGTCGGGTGAAATCTCCAGACGCGCCACTTCAATACCCAACAGCGGAGCCACCAGCAACTGGATAGACTCTCCCCGCTTCAGGCGGAATGTAGCCGTCACCTTCATAGGTTTCTGCCCGCCCAGATCAAGATTCAGGGCCACCTTACCGTTCAATGATTTCCATTCCGGCGAAAGTTCTATAATCTTTTCTATATAAGCCTGTCCCGTAAGACCGCCTATCATGGGCTGCCTTTCCAGTTTCCGGGTCGATGAACAGGAGGCGACTACAAGCGCCACGATAGCCGGAAACACGTATCTCATTAATTTTCCGATCATTCAGCAATGTATTTTCGTTGTGCAATCTTTTGTTTCAAACGTTTGATTTCCTGCGGAGTAGGCTGTGAAGCGACATCATCTTCAGGTACCTCAATGGCATCGGCCTTTTTCCAGTATTCCACGGCCTTGTCCACTTCACCCAACTTGTAATAAATATCTCCGCAATGTTCCACAATTACCCGACTCGTATCACCGCCATTACGCAATGCCTGCTCAATGTAGATACGGGCCTCCGTATACCTGCCCTTTTCAAACAAGATCCAGGCATAGGTATCCAGGTAAGTGGAATTGTCGGGCTCGGCCTTTACCGTCTTGTAGCTCATCTCTTCCGCCTTGTCCAGATGGGTACGGTCCTGCGAAAGGAAATAGGCATAGTTGTTCATCGTACCTATATTGTCCGGATTATAGACCAAAGAAGAATCGTATGCGGCATACGATTCGGCCGACATTCCCTTCTGGTGATAGATATCACCCAGAATAGCGTAGAAATCGGAAGCCACATTCTTGTCGCTCTTCTCATTGATCTGCTTCACTCCTTTATCGAATACATCCAGGGCCTCATCAAGCTCGTCTTTCTGATAATGGGCCAGCCCCAGGTAATAATAGAATTCAAGCGCATCGGGATTATAGACCAGGGCAGGTTTGGCAATCTCAATCACGTCGTCCAGCTTATTGTCACGGATGGCATAACTCAACAGCTGCAGACGGGCGGGCTTGTTTTCCGGATCCAGATCCAGCACCTGTTCCAGTACCGGAACCGATTCTTTCTCCATATGCTTGGTTATCATATATTGCGCGCAGAGCATGGCCAGATCGGCATTCTGTTGCGGTTCCTTCAGGATATTACGGAACAAGGCCACTATCTGCGTACTGTCTTTCGTAGTCTGTTCCGACTGCAGGATCAGCTGTCTCATGATATTCATCTTGGTATCCGACTCCACGTTCCGGTTCAGAAGAATCGTATCCAGCTGCACGTGGTAAAGGCTGTCCTGTCCCGTCTTCTGGTAATAGGATGCCATGGAAAGCAGCGCCGGTGCATAGCCCGGTTCCTCTTTCAATATACGCTGGTACACATCATACGCCTCCTGCGGCTTCCCGTTCTCCAGGTAGACATCACCCAGGATAGTCCGGTAACGCATGTCGTAAGGATATTCTGCGGCCAGACTGGCGATTTCAGTGAAAGCCTTTTCCGTATCTCCCAGATTCAGATACATCCGGAACTTCTCCATGCTGATCTGTTCCGACTTGCCGTCCAGCTCTTCCAGACGGTCCAAGGTGTTGACTACCTGCTGGTAGCTCTTGGTCTGATTATACAGGTCGACCAGCGACATCAGCGGCTCCAGACGTGTCGGGAAACGCTCAGCCATATCTTCATATACCGAAATGGCTTTCGGCAGCTCCCTTTTCGCCTCATAATAGGCTGCCAGTGTCTGCTTGTACCAGAAATTCGACTCGTCCGAACGGACCGCACGCTTCAACGCCTCTTCACCCTTCTTTTCCTGCCCCAGATACATGTAGAAACGTGATATTTCATACAGGGCCGCCGAAGATGAAGGATAGATATCCAGGCAATGGGTATACAGCGAATACGCCGCGTCATAGTCTCCTTTCTGCTTCATCCTCAAGGCCTCCAGAAAGAAATAGTCGTATTTACGGCGCTGTTCGGGTGTAAGCGGATCCTTGTCTTCCGATGCCGTCGTACGTTTTCCCTCCGGCATCCTGCCCGAAGTTCCGCACGCCACCATCCCCGACAGAAGCATACACCCCAATAATATATAGAGAAGTTTTCTCATCCCGATTCAAAATATTAGTTCACACCTTGTATCCGTCACACAGTTCCGGTATGTCCGAAACCGCCGGCACCACGTTCTGTCTCATCCAGTATCTCCACTTCCGTCCACTCCGCCTTTTCATACCGGGCAATGACCATCTGTGCAATCCGTTCACCGTCTTCGACCACGAAATCTTCGGGCGAAAGATTGACCAGGATCACACCGATTTCACCACGGTAGTCGGCATCGATAGTTCCAGGTGTATTCAACAAAGTAATCCCCTTCTTCAACGCCAGACCGCTGCGCGGACGGATCTGTGCCTCGTAACCGTCGGGCAAGGCAATATAAAGTCCCGTAGGTATCAGGCAACGCTGCAAGGGCTTCAGGGTGACAGGTGCATCCAGATTCGCCCTCAGGTCCATTCCGGCCGAAAGCGGGGTAGCATATTGGGGTAAATCGTGTTTTGACTTATTGATAATTTGTACTTTCATAACATTGTTATTCTTATTAAGTTGCGAATTTACATATTTCACGGGATTTATAAACCTGTTTACCATTTTTTAAACGAATCTTTTATACATTTGCAAGAGGCAACCACGTAGCTAGAAACAAATGAACTGGAAACAACTGATCTCAAACAAACGCTTCGGACTGGAATCGTTCCATGAAACCAGAAAAGAGGACCGCACGGAGTTCCAACGTGACTATGACCGCCTGATATTTTCCGCACCTTTCCGCCGGCTGCAGAACAAGACCCAGGTATTCCCTCTTCCCGGAAGCATCTTCGTACACAACCGACTCACACACAGCCTTGAAGTGTCCTGCGTAGGACGCTCATTAGGTAATGAGATAGCCGCCGTACTGTTAAAACGGCACCCCGAACTGTCCGATACACACCTGTCTGAAATAGGGGCCATCGTCTCGGCGGCCTGCCTTGCCCACGACATGGGAAACCCGCCGTTCGGCCATTCCGGAGAAAAAGCCATAGGAACCTATTTTTCAGAAGGGAAAGGATTTAGGCTGAAAGGTCTGGTAAGTCCCGCCGAATGGGAAGACCTTACCCACTTTGAAGGAAACGCCAACGCCTTCCGCCTGCTGACCCACCAGTTCAAGGGACGGCGTCCGGGAGGATTTGTCATGACCTACACTACCCTGGCCTCGATCGTAAAATACCCGTTCTCGTCCCGCCTGGCAGGGGAAAAGCAGAAATTCGGATTTTTCCAACCCGAAGAGAAGGATTTCGAACGCATAGCCGAAGAACTGGGAATGATACGGCTCAGCAAGGAAGGAGAACCGGTAAAATATGTCCGCCACCCGCTGGTATACCTGGTAGAAGCCGCCGACGATATCTGTTACCAGATGATGGATATAGAAGACGCACACAAGCTGAAAATTCTCACTACCCAGGAAACCAAAGAGCTCTACAGCCGCTTCTTTACGGAAAAACGGCTGAAGCATATTGAAAACATCTGCCGGATGGTGACCGACACCAACGAACAGATTGCTTATCTGCGCACTTCCGCCATCGGAGTACTGGTCAAGGCATGCACCAAAGCCTTCGTGGAAAATGAAGAGCTGATTCTGGAAGGGAAATTCGAAGGATCGCTCATCAAGCATATGGACCAGCCTGTCATCGATGCCTACGAAAACTGCTCCAGGACCGCTTTCGGGAAAATATACTGCGCCAAAGACGTGCTCGACATAGAACTGGCCGGTTACCAGGTAATAACAACTCTGGTAGACCTGTTCATCGAAGCCGTACGGTACCCCGAGAAAGCCTATTCCAAACTGCTTATCAACCGCATGTCGAAACAATATGATGTCCAGGCACCTACACTCTATGAAAAGGTACTGGCCGTACTCGACTATATCTCGGGAATGACCGACGTCTATGCCCTCGACCTCTACCGCAAGATCAACGGGAACAGCCTGCCTGCAGTATAATGTCAGAGAGATAAAAACGTTTTCTAATGCTATACAAATGAAAAACGACATGAAATTTCTTCTATTGTTACTTATTCTGTTTGGAGAACTACAATTGACCTGTTTTGCCATTGGGCAAAAAACAGGCAGCGATTATAATAAACTGCTGTACGGATTCACTGACTTACAAGATTCCGCCCAGACAAAAACCTGGTGGTTTCACGGGAAATACCCCTCTGACAAGAATGAAATGAGAAAGGATCTGGAATCATTCAAGTCGGCCGGCCTCGGCGGCGTAGTCTGGTATGACCAGGTACATGGTGATGTATCTTCGGAGACAGAAAAAGTATTCAGTAAAGAATGGTGGGACAATATTTATTTCGCAGCAAGGGAAACAAAACGGTTAGGGCTCGATTTTGAGTTTCATGTGTCCAACGGATTTGTAGCAGGCGGACCTTGGATCGGACCTTCGGCTGCAATGAAACGGCTCGATTGCATCGAATCTATCATTACTGGCGGAAAAGAGATTACTGTTAAATTAAATGTACCTCATAATCGATATAATTACTTCAGCGATGTAAAACTGCTGGCTATCCCTACTTCAGACAATGTAAAAGAGACAATGAAGATTTATTCTCCCAATTTTAAAGGAGATGCCTGCCGGTTATTCCAAAATGATTCGTTGTATACCATTTCCCCCATGCCGGACAAGACTCCAGTAATTATAGATTTGGATTTTCAATCTCCGGTTGTATTGCAAAATATATCTTACAAAATGACGGAAATGGGTAAGGCTACGACCAGTGCTACAAATGTTCCTGGCAAACCACAGGAATCTTTTGTCGGAACCGGATATTACCAACTTCATCCCATCGGGACATTACAATACAGTGAAGATGGAGAGGTTTATCATAAAGTCTGTAATTTGAAACCATTATATAAAGCCCACGAAAATTATAAACGGAAGACCATTTCCTTTTTCCCTGTAAAAGCCCGTTATTTCCGGATTTTATTGCAAGAATGGGATGGAAGTAATGAAGGGAAACCATTAAAGATCGGAGGATTCAGACTCAAAGCAGACCCAATGATCAATGAATACGAATATAAGACGGGACTCATATCCGACTACATTGAAAAGACGATGGATTCACCTTCTCTTAAAGGTATACCCCATGACAGTATCATTGATCTGACGTCAAAACTAGACCAGGATGGAATCTTAAGATGGAACGCTCCTACCGGGAAATGGAAATTATTACGTTTCTGTATGGTTCCGACTGGAGCGACCATCAAACATGGCCGGAAAGATATGCCGGGTCTTGAATGCGACAAAATGTCTGTCGAAGCAACAACATTACAGTTCAATTCCTATTTCAGGCAGATATTGGATTCATTGGACTATCATCATATCAATAACTTAAAGGGAATGACTATGGATAGCCATGAAGCCGGAGCACAGAACTGGACTGATGATTTTTTACGGGAGTTCAAAACCAGAAGAGGATATGATTTAACCCGATTCCTTCCTGTTATGGCCGGATATATAGTAGATAATACAAAAACATCCGAAGCTGTTTTATATGATGTGCGTCTGACTATCTCAGATTTGATAGCCGACCGATATTATGGAACTTTTGATAAGCTATGCCGTGAAAGGGGAATTGTCTTTACGGCTCAGGCCACAGGAAATGCCCAATGCATAGTAGCCATCCCGATTGTGGCTAAAAGTAAGGTCCAAAAGCCACAAGGGGAATTTTGGGTTATACATCCCAATGGAAATTATGACATAAAAGAAGCCTCCTCAGCCGCACACTTATATAATAAACCGATAGCGTCAGCCGAAGCTTTTACTGATGCCAACGCTACTACCATGCCTTCAGACTTAAAAAATATAGCCGATGCGGCCTATGCATTTGGAATAAATGAGTTTGTCATTTGTGCTTCCGCCCATCAGCCTGATGAACAAAAGCCCGGTAATCCTGCCGGCCGCTGTTATGGGTTTTATTCCAGAAACAACACATGGTGGCCTTACAGTCAGGATTTTTGGGACTATCAGACCCGAGTCAGTTATTTAATGCGTCAAGGTCGGCCTGTCATAGATTTATGTATCTATTTAGGCAACAATGCTCCGGTAAGGATATTAACGCATAGGCTCCCTGTCATACCTTCCGGATATGATTTTGATGCATTTACGGAAGATGCCTTGTTGACCCGTATGGAAGTTATCAATGGCAGAATAGAATTGTCTTCAGGACAGCATTATTCCATGATGGTCCTGCCAAGATCCGGTGAAATATCTTTGGATGCCCTGAAGAAAATTGCCTCTCTGACAAAAAAAGGAGCTTTGGTTTATGGAAACAGGCCAACAGGATCACCTTGCAAAAAAGATATAGGCAAAGAAAAACAATATTTTGACTTAGTGGCTGAATTATGGGATAGCCCCAATTACGGTCAAGGCAAAGTCTACTCCGGCATGCCGTTGGCGGAAGCGTTATCACAAGCTGGAATAACTCCAGATATCAAAGGGAAAAAATTATATTTCAGCCATCGCGAAACCGATGATTGTGACCTTTATTTCTTGAATAACCATACCGATCATACTATTGCTGATAATTATGTATTCAAGACCCGATATCATAAAGCACAATTATGGGATCCGACTAGTGGAAAACGATTTGCTCTTTCAATGAAAAATGGAAAGCTTCCACTGAAGCTATCCCCCAAAGAGTCCTGTATTATTGTATTTACTGATAAAGAGGAACATTTCAATTCCCTACCTCCGGTCTTTGACGGAAGTAGAAAGAAGGTACTCGACAAAAAATGGAATATTTATTTTGACCCTCAATACCAAGGTGCCGGAAAAATAGAATGTCCAACATTACAATATTGGAATGAAAGTTCAAATCCTGACATCCGTTTCTATTCAGGGAAAGCAACCTATAACACTTGGTTCAGATGGGAATATAAAAGTTCAAGAGCACTTTTACAACTTCCAGCCAATAACAACCTGGTAGTTGTCTATCTTAATGATAAGAAAGTAGGATCCATTTGGTGTTCACCTTGGAATTTAGACATAAGCGCCTTTATTAAAACAGGTAAGAACAATTTAAGACTAGAAGTCATAAATGCCTGGAATAATCGTTGTATCGGTGATTTATTACACCCCAGTAAAAATCAAGTTACTGTAAATCCAGAACAAGTCGTCAAAGCTACAGATCCATTAATAAATGCAGGTCTGGCTGGGGAAATAACATTATTGATAAAATGAAATTTTCAACAAATAGGTTGAAAAAGGAGCTCATTTGTTAAGGTACACATAAAAAACCCGCCATTGATATGTGAACTTTATCAATAACGGGCAAATCTTTATATTCTATGCTATAGGAATCCACTCAAATAAGAGTTGTCAGCACTTAGATACAACCGGATTAGCACCCGATGTGATGGTCAGCGCTTCCGGATGCTCCCTGATGAAGGATTCGATATGACGGATACGTTTTTCCTCCAGGATTTCATCCACAGCGATCAGGATTCCGGTTTCCTCTACGTCACCGAAACCGTCATTGATGGCCGTCCCGAACATACGCATCGTAGGAGACAACCCCATGTATGCGTTGACCAGCGGCGGAATGTTGTATCCCAGTTTACGGACTTCCGTATTCAATACCTTGTAATCTTCCTTGAACGTATCGTTGCAGAACAACTTTTCAAGAACCGCCTGATCCGTTTCAATCTGCAACGGACACATCGGTGTAATCAGCCCGTCCTTGTCATGGAAATGTTTTCTCAGGAAAAACAGGATCATATCACGTCCGAAACGGTTATAGCTGGGATACATGGTCATCTTCCCGAAGAAATACTTCACATTCGGCTTGATGACGGTAAGCGCGCCCAGACCATCCCACAAATTATCCAGTGCAAACAGTCCCTTGGAACCACGGCGGGTAGACTGATATTCCAATGTCACGAAAGAACGTCCCAGTTCAATGGTTGTAGGAAGATATTCCTTCAGGAACTTTTCCGAAAAATCAAACATATGGGCGGTAGCCAGAATCGGTTTTCCATGTTCGTCAAACTCCACTTCATCGCCCAACAAGTACCGATATCCTCCCAGAATTTCCTCTGCTTCCGGGTTCCATACCACCAACTGCTGATAAGGATACTCCATCAAATCATACTCGTCCAGGTCTATTGACTTGCCTGTACCACCTCCCGCAGCACGGAAAGCGATTTCACGCAAACGGCCTATTTCCTTCAACACATTAGGAGCGTTCTTCCAGTCAACGATATAAATTTCATTGTTGCTTTTGTTGGTCATCCTCAAACGCCGTTCGGGAGTCAGTTCCGATTTCAACAAAGCTCTGTCAATTGGTGCAATAATATCTTCCATATCAGTTATTTAATCTTCATTACTACAGTTTATAAACCACCTCACGCACATATTCAGCCCACTCGGCCGGTGTCTTTGAGCGGTCGAAAGTTTGCCATGGAATAGGTTTGCCAATCGTTACCCGGAATGTTTTGTGACGGTTCTTGTACATTTCATCCGCAAGATAAAGCATCGCAATGTTGAACTTGATGCCAAAAAACTTGCAGAGATTGGCCAGATTATAGAAAAAATTAGAATTCCTCCCTTCGAAATGGATAGGGACAACCCAACGTTCCGTCTCCACACTTTTGGTCACAAATGCCTTCTTCCACTCCAGATCCTTGATTTCGCCATGCTGTCTGCGGGAACAGAGTCCGGCCGGAAACATGATGATATGGTCATCCGAACGGAATCCGGCCTCAACCATTTTCGGGAAGTCGCGCGACTGTGATCCGGTCTTGTTGATAGGTATACACAACGGTGCCAGTCCATGCAGATTCATCAAAAGGTCGTTTACCAGATATTTGATCTTACCGTTGTAATGCTTGCCCAGAAGGTATCCGAGGGCAACGCCGTCTTGTCCACCCAAAGGATGATTGGATACAAAAGTGCACAGGCCCTTATCGGGAAGATTCTCTATACCATGTACATCCAGCTTGACGTCCAGATACTCCATACAGGCCTCAAGAAAATCCACTCCCGTCTTGTCGGCCGCACTTTTCAGGAATCCGTTGATTTCTTCCTGATGGACGATACGCTTCAGGTAAGAGACGATAAAACGTGGAATATGCTTCGCCTTATTCCCCGCCTTCTCCTTCAAAATTTTGTCTATATCTATTAAAAATATCGGACTGTTAGCCATTCTTCACTTTTGCAGTTTTCTTTGCAAATGTAACGTATCTTTTGATAATTTGCTCTTTTACACCAGAAAAATATACAAACAGGACAAAAAAAGTTACCGAATCCACAGCGGTACTGACAAATCTGCACACAGATTGTAATAAGTGTGCAAACGCAATCAGGCTTCCGGCTTGAACAACGGACCGAACAGGTCCCATAGTCCCATGTAGCGCAATATGAATTCAACCCCTCCCAGTACATGACCGGGCATGGTCAGATCCGTCAAGGTCGAAGAAGGCCATATCTGACGGATGTTTTCCACATTCGAATAAGGAACGAAGTCATCCTGGGGCGAATGATAGAGGAAAATCGGAGTCTGCGGCTTGACCGAAGCATTCACCAACGAATTTTTCCGCAAAGCTTCCACTATAGCGGCTACATCTGCATTACCGTTGAATGACGGCGGTGCAAAGAAATCCGGATGAAGTACCCGGGTTATATCCGTACCAAGCGCATCATGCCATTCCGACAAGGGCCGGGTAGAGAACATCTTGTTCAATCCGTTGTCGATAACCTCCGGAGCATACAGGTTCTCATCCTTTACATCCAACTGCTCCCCATAGGCCATGCCACGTATCAGATAAGGTGCATATCCAGAACGGGCATAAGGCAAGGAACTGCCTGCCGTGGAAGTAAATGTCTCCAGTATATTTTCCAGGTCATAGACTCCACCCCCGGCATACACCCCACGGATACATCCGGCCAGGCCACGGCTCTCCAGCTCCAACAAGGTAGCGACTGTCGCCTGTCCTCCCTGCGAATAACCCAACAGTTCTATGTCATCGTCCGATTCGGCAACCGACTTATATGCCAGATATTCCCGGGCAGCCTCGATCATATCGGCACAGGCCGTTCCCGTCAGCCTCGCATGCAGATAAGGATGTTGGCGGTCGGGTGTCTGACTGGAACCATACCCCAGATAATCGGCCATAACGACCACATGTCCGGATACGACAGGCATCATCTCATAATAGAAAAGCTGTTTCGAGGGAGCCTCCTCCATATCGAGCGTACCGTGCTGGATGCTCAAAAGATGGTCGTAGGAAACAGTCCCTCCAGGCATGGCAACCACCCCCGATGCCGTAACCGGATTCCCGTCTGCTCCGGTAGTCGTGTACTCGATGGCAGCCACATCCACGTCACATAGCAGGACACTCAGGAAAGCTTCAGGGATTTCAATTCCCTGGGAAGCCGCAAAACCGACCAATTGGGAGGCAATTTCCTCCTTGTCGAAATGCCTTTCGGCAAGGATACCGCTCAGGTAACGGTCTCCGGCAAGCGGATTTTCCGACGGCGTTTCATCATTGCTACAGGCTGCCAGAAAGAAAAGCAGCAACAAGACCAGCCATTTCCCGGCCAGGACAATACATCTGTTCATCTGTTTAGGTTATTTCGGTTATTTATGCTATCGATATCGCTGTAAATTTAATTATTTTCCACAAAAGAACAAACAGAAACAGACAGAAGTACATAACGATTTTTCAGAAAGATACTTTCAGGTTACGGATTATATCACTAATTTTGGACAAAAGAAAACGCAGATTTTATGAACAGAACCTTACTTGCCGTATTGGTCTTTGCATGTATATTCCATACAGCCACAGGCGCAACCGCCGACCCACAACCCATTTCTACCGACAACAGCTATCTGCTGGATAGCCTCAAGGTATTACTTGAGAACCGGCACTGCCTGCAGACCGGCAGCGAATTCTCGGTCCTCAAGCCTTTGGCAAGCCAAGGTGCCGGCATCATATTCCTGCTTATTTTGGTAGCCTGGATCACATCGGCCTATTTCTGGCTGAAACAGTTCATATGGTGGTTCAGGAACAAGAAAAAGAACATACTGACCTTTTCCAGCGAAATGCTGCTCGAAACGGCCGTACTCATCTTCGTTTCGGGAATGGCCATCTATTTCATGGGATATGCCTATGCCGGAACCGGAAGCAACTGCGTTACCCTCCTCCTGCGCTCGATGCTTTCCTCATTCGAAATGTTCCTGTCGAAATCGAACCTGATCGGCGTAGCCAAGAACTGCTCCGGCAACCCGGTCTACATGCTGTTCTTTGCCCTGATCCACTTTCTTGCCCTCACCACCAGTATGGTATTTGCCGTTACCTGCTTCGGCAAACGTATCGTCGACTGGTTCAGGGGTTGTGTCTGGCAACTCAACCTGTTCACAAAGCCGAAACTGAACGTATTCTGGGGGCTCAATGAAAAAAGTTTCCTTCTGGCAAAAGACATTTACAGCCGCACCGGCGGAAAGGAAAGGATCGTATTCATCGACTTTCCACAGGAAGAAGATGTGAAATCCAACGGATTGAGTTTCAGCGGACTACTCGGCCTGCTTTCGTACAAGACCAATATAGCGAAACAGTTGTCGGGCATACACTACATCCTGCTGAAAAGCAACGCACGTCCGTCGGAAGCGGAAACCGACAATGAAAATTTCCTGCGCAGCATGGGCCTCAGCAAAGTGGGCAAGTTCATGAAAAGCTCCGGCAAGACCGATTTCTTTCTTCTCACCGACAATGAGCCGGCCAACCTGCGTGCCTCATTAAAAATACTTGACAGCGATATCGGGACAAAGATAAACCAGCTTTACTGTTCGGCCCGGAGAACCAGAGTGACCAGACTGCAGGAAGACTGCTACCGGAGCAAACTGCATCTGCTCGACGATTCACATGAATCGGTGATGGAACTGTCCATGAGAAAGGATGACAGCGGAAGAAACTATGCCCACCCCATCCATTTCGTCAACATCAACAGCAAATCAGGCTACGTAGAATCCGGAAAACCATTCACGGCACTCATCATCGGATTCGGCTCTACCGGAAGGGAAGCATTACGTTTCCTGTACGAATTCTCCGCTTTTCCCGATGCAGAAAAGCACAAGGTACCTGTACGGCTGATTGTCTGCGATGAAAACATCAACCTGGTAAAAAGCGAACTTTCCAATGATCTGCCGGCCCTCCCGGGCATTGAAGCGGAAGGAGAAGTGGAATTCTGTCCTTATGGCAGCGGGTCGGACGGATTCTACAGGAAACTGCATGAAATTATCGGACAGCTCAACTATGTAGTCATAGCCACCGGTGAAGATGACCGCAACCTGGATATAGCGGCCACCCTTTATGAATTCGCCTTGCAGCACCGCCCCGACGACTTTCGGAACTTCAAGATATTCGTCCGCCTGTATCATACTACAGACAAGTTCAAATTCGACAAGACCATCAACGCCTATGCTGCAAACAATACGGTCATCGAATATTTCGGTAACCCCGATACCGTCTATACCAAGAACTGGATCATCGATGACGAAGAAACGGAAGCGGCCAAACAGTTCTACAAGGCTTATTGTGAAGCGGTAGGAGGCAGCAACCTCGGGTGGGACGAACGCAGAAACCGGGCAAAATCATTCCTGGAACGCCGTGAACTGGCCAGAAAGGAATCGCAGGACAAAGCAAACTACAAGCACCGGTATACCAAGGAAGTCCTGCTGGGCCTCAGAAACATGGAAAAACCGTTCCCTTGCCCGTCATGGCCGATAACCGCAGGCCCGGACGACAGTGAATCACTTACCGACTGGCATACCCGCCTTACCAACGCCTCCGTCTGCGAACACCTCCGGTGGAATGCGTCCCATTTCATGCTGGGTTATACGCAGATGTCGGAAGAGGAGAAGCAACTCTATCCCAGCGGAAAAAGTGAAAAGATCAGGAAACACCATTGCCTGACAGACTGGGACCGGCTGGATACGGGAACGCAAGGATATGATTACGCAGTAGTACAAACAACCGTCAGGTTATACGAAAAGCAGCAGAAGCAGGGATAAACAGCTCCACGGGTTATTGACCCTGCAAAACGCAAAGCTCCTGAAAGCGCCAAGTTCCTGAAGAAAAAAGGCCAAGTCATTCCAAAGAAAAGATCAAGTCATCTGCAGCAAAAGAACAAATTCTTTTCAGGAATATTCCAAGCCTTTTTCCAAAAATTCCAAGACGAATTTTCAGGCCTTCCGGTCATAAATAATAAATATTTACACAGCCTTTTCTACGCCCTCTGTATCCCGTCTCATAGTCTCAACTTTCTCAATATAGTTACGCGATCCCCGCATCACGACATAAAAACGCCCCTGAAAAAGGATATTTTTTCTGCCACACCCCTCTTCCCAAAAACACTTCCGAAAAAGCCGTACCCCTGTCTACAGGCCATTACAGGAGGGATTTTCATGCTATTTCCCAATAAGTATCCACCCTCCGGAATTCCCTTAAGGAAAGCCCCGGAAAATAAATTATCATTACAACAGGAAAAGCCCGGAAAATGGCTATATCGGCCGTTTTTCCGGCGATAAAAAATATTTACATACGTAAAACAGCTCCAAATTCAGCTCCGGAACGGTCCCCCAATATAAGTCCAACCGTCCGAAAGCCAGATTCCAGGAACAGTTAAAACAGGCGCAAATCACTATATCACAATATTTTACGGCGATTTTTACGGAATCACGCATCTATATTGAGAAAGTTGAGACTGTGAGACAAACCACCTGTTGATAACTTCTTTAAAGATTTTTCGGAAATCTATATAACAAATTATAGGGAAATATGTAATTTTACAACCTCAATCGGATATATAAGGTAAAAATTACAAACTTTCAGACAAAAAACAGGATGGAAACAGAACAGACATATCACATTCCCGTACTGCTGGACGAGAGCATTGACGGGATGAACCTCCACCCGGGAGGCATCTATGCCGACATGACTTTCGGAGGAGGTGGACACTCGAAAGAAATCCTCAGAAGGATGGATGAAACGAGCCGCCTGTTCAGCTTCGACCAGGATGAAGACGCTGAAAAGAATATCGTAAACGACAGCCGCTTTACGTTCGTGAGAAGCAATTTCCGCTACCTGCACAACTTTCTGCGCTATTACGGTGTTGAAGAAGTGGATGCCATCCTTGCCGACCTGGGCGTATCTTCCCATCACTTTGACGATTCGGAACGCGGATTTTCCTTCCGATTTGACGGCAACCTGGACATGCGCATGAACAAGCGTGCCGGAAAAACGGCAGCCGACATTGTGAACACCTACGAAGAAGAACGGCTGGCCGACGTGTTCTACCTGTACGGGGAACTGAAGAACAGCCGCAAGCTGGCCGCCACACTGGCAAAGGCCCGGACGCAGAAACAGATCGTCACGATAGGCGACTTTCTGGATGTGGTAAAACCGCTCTTCGGCCGTGAACGGGAAAAGAAGGAACTGGCCAAGGTTTTCCAGGCATTGCGCATTGAAGTGAACCAGGAGATGGAAGCCCTGAAAGAAATGCTGTATGCGGCCACACAGGCCCTGAAGCCGGGAGGACGACTGGTAGTGATTACCTACCACTCGCTGGAAGACCGTATCGTGAAGAACCTGATGAAGACGGGCAACGTGGAAGGAAAGGCCGAAAAGGACTTCTACGGGAACATACAGACCCCGTTCAGACTGATAAACAACAAAGTGATTGTCCCTTCGTCTGAAGAGATAGCACGTAACCCGCGTTCCCGCAGCGCCAAACTGCGGATCGCCGAAAAGAAATGACCGCCATGATGGAACAACAGGAACCGAAAGAACCGAAAATGGAACAGGGAAAAGACCAGGACCGGCAGCAAAACTCCGGACACATCACGTTCAAAAGTATTCTGGGAGGTGATATCCTGGCACACGATTTCCTGAAAAGGCAGACCAACCTGCTTATTCTGATTGTACTGCTCACAATCCTGTATATCGACAACCGGTATGCAAGCCAGCAGGAACTGATTGAAATAGACAGGCTGAAAAAAGAACTGATCGATACGAAATACGACGCACTGACCATCTCTTCCGAACTGACCGAAAGAAGCCGCCAGTCGCGCATAGAAGAATATATTGCAACCGAAGGAACCCCGCTCCAGATAGCGGCCACCCCTCCATACCTGATCAAAGAGAAAAAAGAAGATAAATAATTATGATTCCGGGACAGAAAAACATCATGCTGCGTTACACCTTCATTGTGGTAATCATGCTGGCGCTGGCTATATCCATCATAGTCAAGGCCGCCGTCATCATGTTTGCCGACCGCCAATACTGGGAGGACGTAGCCGACCGTTTTGTCAAAGAGAACGTCGTAGTACACCCGAACCGTGGAAACATCATATCATCCGACGGCAAGCTGATGGCAAGCAGTCTGCCGGAATACCGGATATACATGGACTTCAAGGCAGGAGGCATGGAAAAGGATACCATGCTGATGAACCATCTGACGGAAATCTGCAAGGGGCTGAACGAGCTCTTTCCCGACAGGAGCGTACAGGAATTCCGCAGACAGATCCTGAAAGGACGGAAAGCCAAAAGCCGCCACTTCCTGCTGTACCCGAGACGGATCTCATACATCGAATACAAGGAAGTACAGAAACTGCCGGTGTTTAACCTTGGCAAGAACAAGGGAGGTCTGCATGCCGAGACATACAACCAGCGGAAGAAACCGTTCGGCTCACTGGCCATGCGTACCCTCGGCGACATGTACCCCGACATGACACAGGGAGCCAAGAACGGACTGGAACTGACATACGACTCCGTTCTGCGCGGACAGGACGGTATCACACACCGCCAGAAAGTAAGGAACACCTACCTGAACATCATCGACAAACCTGCCGTAGACGGCTGTGACATCATCACGACCATCGACGTGGACATACAGGATATAGCCGAAAAGGCTCTGGTAGACCAGCTTGAAACCCTCAACGCCCTTTCGGGCGTGGCAATCGTCATGGACGTCAAGACGGGAGACGTGAAAGCCAACGTCAACATGACACGTGCCGGCGACGGGAAATACTACGAAATGAGGAACAATGCCGTAAGCAACCTGATGGAACCGGGATCCACATTCAAGACCGCCTCCATCATGGTGGCCATGGAAGACGGCTATATCACCCCCGATTATGTAGTCGATACGGGGAGCGGTGTGGTAGACATGTATGGAAGCAAGATGAGAGACTGGGGTTGGGCCACCCGAGGCGGATTCGGCAAAATAGACGTAACCCGCATCATGGAAGTGTCATCGAACATCGGTGTCTCCACCATCATCGACAAGTTCTACAAGAACAATCCGCAGAAGTTCGTCGACGGCCTGAAACGTATGAGTATCGACAAGCCCCTGCATCTGGGTTTCGTAGGTGAAGCCAGCCCCCGCATTCTGGGACCGAAAGAGCGGTATTTCGCCAAGACTACCCTGCCCTGGATGAGTATCGGTTATGAAACCATGATACCGCCTATCTACATACTGAACTTCTACAATGCCATCGCCAACGACGGAGTGATGATCAAGCCGAAGTTCGTGAAGGCCATCGCCAAGAACGGCGAGATACTGGAGGAATTCCCGACCGAAGTGGTCAACCCGAAAATCTGTTCGGACACGACTCTTACAATGATCAAGACCATCCTGCGTAAAGTAGTTTCGGAAGGATTGGCCAAACCGGCCGGCAGCAAGCAGTTCAACGTTTCGGGCAAGACCGGTACGGCACAGATCTCACAGGGAAAGGCCGGTTACAAAGCCAACGGAGTAAGCTACCAGGTAAGTTTCTGCGGTTACTATCCGTCGGAAAACCCGAAATACAGTTGCATCATCTCCATCCTGATTCCGCACGGACCGGCATCGGGTGGTTTGCAGGCCGGATCGGTTTTCAGCCGGATTGCAGAACGCATCTATGCCAAGTACCTGTACCGTGACCCGGCAACCATCAAGGATTCCACTTCCATCCTGATTCCGGACGTAAAGAACGGCGACATGATCGAAACGGCCTATGTACTGCGCAGCCTGGATATTCCCGGAAACAGCCGTACCGTGCCTTACACACATAATCCGTTATGGGGAAAAGCCGAATGTACCCGTTCGGCTGCCGACCTGAAAAGAGTGACACAGAGCAAGAAACTGGTACCGAACGTACGCGGTATGGGAGCGAAAGATGCCGTCTACCTGCTCGAAAGCCATGGTCTCCGCGTACGGATTACCGGAATGGGAAAAGTGAGGGAACAGAGCATAGCTGCCGGTTCCACATTACATAGAGGACAAACTATCACATTGACACTAAAGAACTAAGAACTAAGAATTGACATGAAACTGGAAGAAATTATCAGATCCGTTACCGTCTGTGAAACGAAAGGCGCCACAGATATTGAAATTACAGGTATCCAGATGGACTCACGTCTGGTAGAAACCGGCCATCTGTTTGTTGCAGTAAAAGGTACACAGACCGACGGACACGCCTATATAGAGAAAGCCATTGAAAAAGGAGCTGCTGCAGTGGTATGCGAAACTTATCCGGAAACCCTGCATGAAAATGTAACCTATGTAAAGGTGGCCGATACGGAAGATGCGGTAGGCCGGCTGGCTACTACATTCTACGGCGACCCGACCTCCAAGCTCGACCTGGTAGGCGTTACAGGTACCAACGGGAAGACTACAATCGCCACCTTATTATATAAGATGTTCCGGAGCTTCGGCTACAAGGTAGGATTGCTGTCGACGGTATGCAACTACATCGACGACGAAGCCATCCCGACCGACCATACTACCCCCGACCCTATCACCCTGAACCGCCTGCTGGGACGCATGGCCGACGAAGGGTGCAAGTATGCGTTCATGGAAGTCAGCTCACACTCCATCGCACAGAAACGTATCGGGGGACTGAAGTTCGTAGGCGGTATCTTTACGAACATCACCCGTGACCACCTGGACTACCACAAGACTTTCGAAAACTACCTGAAAGCCAAGAAGGCCTTTTTCGACGGACTGCCCAAAAGTGCATTTGCACTGACCAACGCCGACGACAGAAACGGCATGGTAATGGTACAGAACACCAAGGCCAAGGTAGCCACCTACTCACTGCGCACGCTGGCCGATTTCAAGGGGAAGGTACTGGAAGACGGATTCGAAGGGATGCTTCTGGACATCAACAACCGTGAAGTGAACGTGCAGTTCATCGGACGTTTCAACGCATCAAACCTGCTGGCCGTATACGGAGCCTGCTGTCTGCTGGGCAAACAGCCTGAAGACGTACTGATCAAGTTGAGTACCATGCGCCCTGTAGCCGGACGTTTCGATGCACTCCGCTCGCCGAGAAACTATACAGCCATAGTCGACTATGCACATACCCCCGATGCCCTTGTAAACGTCCTGAACGCCATCCACGAAGTGCTCAGAGGAAACGGCCGTGTCATTACGGTAGTAGGTGCAGGAGGAAACCGCGACAAGGGCAAACGCCCTCTGATGGCACAGGAATCCGTAAAACAAAGCGACAAGGTAGTCATCACCTCCGACAACCCCCGCTTTGAGGAACCGCAGGACATCATCAACGACATGCTGGCCGGACTGACCAAGGAAGACATGAAAAAGGTCATTTCAATCGTTGACCGCAAGGAAGCCATCCGTACCGCCTGCATGCTGGCACAACCGGGCGACGTAATTCTGGTAGCCGGGAAAGGCCACGAGAACTACCAGGAAGTAAAAGGGGTGAAACATCATTTTGATGACAAGGAGATATTGAAAGAGATTTTTGACAACGAATAACCAGTAAGATGCTATATTATTTATTCAATTACCTGGAGCAGCTCGGATTTCCGGGAGCGCGCATGTTCGGCTACGTGTCTTTCCGGTCGCTGGTAGCCGTTATCCTGGCATTGCTGATTTCATCCATTTTCGGCGAGTACTTCATCAAACTGCTGAAACGCAAACAGATCACGGAAACCCAACGCGACGCTTCCATCGACCCGTTCAACGTGAAGAAAGTAGGAGTACCTACCATGGGAGGTATCATCATCATCGTAGCCATCCTGATTCCCTGCCTGCTGCTGGGCAAGCTGGGAAACGTCTACATGATCCTGATGCTGATCACTACCGTATGGCTGGGCACGCTGGGATTTCTGGACGACTATATCAAGGTGTTCCGCAAAGACAAGGAAGGCCTGCACGGGAAGTTCAAGATCATCGGCCAGGTAGGTCTGGGACTGATAGTGGGTCTGACCCTCTATATCAGTCCGAATGTAGTTATCCGGGAAAACGTGGAAATACAGCAGGACGGACATGTGGTCGATGTGGTCCACAAGTCGCAGGACCAGAAATCGACAAAGACCACCATCCCGTTCTTCAAGAACAACAACCTGGACTACGCCGATTTCGTGGGCTTCATGGGTGACCATGCACAGACCGCCGGGTGGATCCTGTTCGTACTGGTGACCATCTTCGTAGTGACAGCCGTATCGAACGGAGCCAACCTGAACGACGGCATGGACGGTATGGCAGCCGGTAACTCGGCCATCATCGGTGCCACATTGGGTATACTGGCCTACGTATCGAGCCACATCGAGTATGCCAGCTACCTGAACATCATGTACATACCGGGAAGTGAAGAGCTTGTGATCTTCGTATGCGCCTTTATCGGTGCCATGATCGGTTTCCTCTGGTACAACGCCTTTCCGGCCCAGGTATTCATGGGTGATACAGGCAGTCTGACCATCGGCGGTATCATTGCGGTATTTGCCATCATCATCCACAAGGAGCTGCTGATCCCCATCCTCTGCGGAATCTTCCTGGTAGAGAACCTTTCGGTCATCCTGCAGGTAAAATACTACCAGTGGGGAAAGAAAAAAGGGATCAAACAGCGCGTGTTCAAGCGGGCGCCCATCCACGACCATTTCCGTACGACAATGGCACAGCTGGACCCGACCTGCAGATACCTGATCACCAAACCCGACAGCGTATTCCATGAATCAAAGATAACAGTCCGCTTCTGGATTATCACCATCCTGCTGGCTGCAATTACGATAATAACATTAAAGATAAGATAAGGTAAAGAGTTATGGCAAAGAGAATTGTCATTTTAGGAGCCGGAGAGAGCGGAGCGGGAGCTGCCGTTCTGGCACAGAAAAAAGGTTTTGACACCTTTGTTTCCGACATGTCTTCAATCAAGGACAAATACAAGAAAATGTTGGATGAACGGAATATCCGATGGGAAGAAGGCGGACACACGGAAGAGCTCATCCTGAACGCAGACGAAGTGATCAAGAGTCCGGGTATCCCGAACGACGCCCCCATGATCCTGAAGCTGAAGGCACAGGGGACACCGGTCATTTCGGAAATAGAGTTTGCCGGACGCTACACCAATGCCAAGATGATCTGTATCACCGGAAGCAATGGAAAGACCACTACGACATCGCTGATTTATCATATATTCAAGAAGGCGGGCCTCAATGTCGGGCTGGCAGGCAACATCGGACAAAGCCTCGCCTACCAGGTAGCCGAATGTAACTACGACTATTACGTGATAGAGCTGAGCAGCTTCCAGCTTGACAACATGTACAAGTTCCACGCGAACATTGCCGTGCTGATGAATATCACCCCCGACCATCTGGACCGTTACGACTACAAGATGCAGAACTACGTGGACGCCAAATTCCGCATCATCCGGAACCAGACCGACAACGATGCGTTCATCTTCTGGAACGATGACCCGATTATCCGCCAGGAACTGCACAAGTACGGACTGCACGGGAAATATTATCCGTTTGCCGAGCACAAGGAAAACGGACTGGCAGCCTTTACCGAGGCAGACAAGGTATATTTTACCGAGCCGATAGCCTTCAACATGGAACAGGAAGAGCTGGCACTCACCGGAACCCACAACCTGTTCAATTCCATGGCAGCAGGTATTTCGGCCAACATTGCAGGCATCAAGAAAGAATGTATACGCGAGGCCTTGAGCGACTTCAAGGGAGTGGAACACCGCCTGGAAAAGGTAGCTACGGTACGTGGTGTGGAATACATCAACGACTCGAAAGCCACCAACGTAAATTCCTGCTGGTATGCCCTGAAGAGTATGAAGACCAAGACCATACTGATTCTGGGAGGCAAAGACAAAGGCAACGACTACAATGAAATAGCCGGCCTTGTAAAGGAAAAATGTACAGGACTGATCTACCTGGGACTGCACAACGAAAAGCTGCACGGCTTCTTCGACAGTTTCGGACTGCCGACAGCCGATGTCCAGAGCATGAAAGACGCCGTAGACGCAGCCTACCGGATGGCCAAGAAAGGCGAAACCGTACTGCTGAGTCCCTGCTGCGCAAGCTTCGACCTCTTCAAGAGTTACGAAGACCGTGGCGACCAGTTTAAAGAATGTGTAAGAAACCTATAAAAAATATATCCGAAGATGGATTTGCTGAAAAATTTATTCAAAGGCGACAAGGTTATATGGATAATCTTCATGCTGCTCTGTCTCGTATCCATTATCGAGGTGTTCAGCGCCTCCAGTACACTGACCTACAAAAGCGGGGACTACTGGAAGCCGATTACCATGCACCTGATTCTGATGATGGTGGGACTTATCGTGGTGCTGATTGTCCATAACATCCCGTGCCGGTGGTTCAAGATGTTTATCCTGCTGCTTCCGCTCTCCTGGCTGCTGCTGATAGGAGTATTCGTCATGGGAGCGCTGACCAACGGTGCCAGACGGTGGATCGACCTTGGATTCTTCCAATTCCAGCCTTCGGAACTGGCCAAAATGGCAACCATCATCACGGTTGCCTTCATCCTTTCCAAGATGCAGGAGGAAGAAGGGGCCAACAGAAAAGCGTTCAAGTACATACTGTGGATAACAGGCATAACCTGTGCGCTGATCTTTACCGAAAACCTTTCGACCGCCCTGCTGCTCTGCATCAGCGTATTCCTGATGATGTTCGTGGGACGTATCCCGCTCAAGCAGATGGGAATGCTGGTAGGTGTGTGTATCGGAGTCATGATCATCGGACTGGCAACCGTCAAATATGTACCGGCGGAAGCCTGGGACAAGGTAGGGCTTCACCGTATGGTAACCTGGCAGAGCCGTCTGGAAAACCATTTCGACAAATCGGTCATTCCCCCCGAAAAATTCGACATCGACGGAGACGCACAGGTAGCCCATGCAAACATTGCCATAGCCACCAGTCACGTATTGGGCAAAGGACCGGGAAACAGCGTACAGCGCGATTTCCTGTCGCAAGCCTTTTCCGACTTCATCTATGCCATCATCATCGAAGAGCTGGGGCTGGTAGGAGGCGGAGTTGTGGCCTTCCTCTATATCTGGCTGCTGATGCGCATAGGGAAGATAGCTAGGAACTGCGACAAGTCGTATTACGCCTTTCTGGTCATGGGAATAGGTTTCCTGCTTGTCACCCAGGCCATGTTCAACATGCTGGTAGCCGTAGGCATCATGCCGGTTACCGGCCAGCCGCTGCCGCTTATCAGCAAAGGAGGAACCTCCACCCTGATAAACTGCGCCTACATCGGGATTATCCTGGGTATCAGCCGCCATGTGAACGAGCTGAAGAAACAGCGTGAAATGGAAGAGGCCGAACGGCAGAGACAGATTCAGGACGCAGCGGTAGTACTGCTGCAGAATGCAGCCGACCTGGCGACAAAGGGAAAGGATTCGACAGAAGATTTAAATAATAAGGAAAAGAACGACTTATAAAAAAATAAGAACTTTTTTTACAGGTTTTTCCTAACTTTGCGATAAATATAGAATGTCATGAAAGATAATTTGAGAATCATCATCAGCGGAGGCGGAACGGGAGGACATATCTTCCCGGCAGTATCCATCGCAAATGCCATCAAGGAACAGCATCCCGACGCGGAGATCCTGTTCGTCGGTGCCGAAGGGCGTATGGAAATGCAGCGCGTACCCGCTGCCGGATATAAAATCATCGGTCTGCCGGTTGCCGGCTTCGACCGCAAGCACCTGCTGAAAAACATCAGTGTCCTGATCAAACTGATGCGCAGCCAGATAAAGGCACGTCGGATCATCAAGGACTTCAAACCCTACGCAGCGGTAGGAGTAGGCGGATATGCCAGTGGTCCTACGCTGAAGATGGCAGGTATGATGGGTATCCCTACCCTCATCCAGGAACAGAATTCGTATGCCGGAGTGACCAACAAACTTCTGGCCAAAAAGGCCTGCAAGATCTGTGTGGCCTACGAAGGCATGGAACGTTTCTTCGACAAGGAAAAGATCATCCTGACCGGGAACCCGGTCCGCCAGGGACTGTTGAACCACAACATCAGTCGTGAAGATGCGGTACGAAGCTTCGGACTCGACCCGGCGAAAAAGACAATTCTGATCATAGGCGGAAGCCTGGGAGCCCGCACCATAAACAACTGTGTGATGCAGGGACTCGACAAGATCAGGAACTCGGGCGTACAGTTTATCTGGCAGACCGGAAAAATCTATATCAAGGAAGCCAGAGCAGCCGTAGCCGCAGCCGGAGAACTTCCAATGCTGCATACCACCGACTTCATATCCGACATGGCGGCAGCTTACAGTGCAGCCGACCTGGTCATCAGCCGCGCCGGTGCCGGATCCATTTCCGAATTCTGCCTGTTGCAGAAACCGGTTATCCTGGTACCTTCGCCCAATGTAGCCGAAGACCACCAGACCAAAAACGCACTGGCGCTGGTCAACAAGGATGCAGCCCTTTACGTCAAGGACTCGGAAGCCGGAATGAAACTGCTCGACACAGCCATAGAGACTGTAGGACAGCCGGAAACGCTGAAAAAACTAAGTACCAACATCGCCAAGCTGGCATTCAAGGACTCGGCCAACGTAATTGCCGCCGAAGTCTGCAAACTGGCTGAAAATTATAAGAAAGAACATGAACGTTAATACTTTGAAAGCTGTATACTTTATCGGGGCGGGAGGCATAGGCATGAGCGCCCTGGTACGCTATTTCCTGTCAAAAGGGAAAAAGGTGGGCGGTTATGACCGTACCCCAAGCGAGCTTACCGAAAAGCTGGCAGAAGAAGGTGCAGCCATCCATTACGAAGAAAACGTATCACTTATACCCGACGATTTCAAAGATCCGGCTACCACGCTGGTGGTATACACGCCGGCCATTCCGAAAGAACATAAGGAATGGGCCTATTTCCGTGAACATGGCTTCGAGATCCAGAAACGCGCACAGGTGCTGGGTATGCTGACACGGACCGAAAAAGGACTCTGTGTAGCCGGTACCCATGGAAAAACCACTACTTCGACCATGGCAGCCCACCTGCTGCACAATTCTCATGTGGAATGTAACGCATTCCTGGGAGGTATTTCCAAAAACTACGGGACCAACCTGCTGCTTTCCGACAAAAGTGACCTGGTGGTAATCGAAGCCGACGAGTTCGACCGTTCTTTCCACTGGCTGACCCCCTATGCAACAGTGATTACGGCAACCGACGCCGACCACCTGGATATCTATGGAACCCACGAAGCTTATCTTGAAAGCTTCCGTAAATATACGTCGCTTATCCGTCCCGACGGATACCTCATCATCAAGAAAGGGCTGGAACTGAAACCCGACGTACAGCCCGGAGTAACCGTGTACACCTATTCGAAGGAAGAGGGTGATTTCCATGCGGAAAACATCCGCATCGGGAACGGAGAAATCCGGTTCGATTTCGTATCCCCGTTAGGCAACATCAAGGACATCCAGTTGGGAGTACCGGTACTGGTCAACATAGAAAACGGAATAGCCGCCATGGCACTGGCCCAGATAGGTGGAGCCGACGCCGAAGAGATCAAGGCAGCCATGCCCACCTTCAAAGGAGTGGAACGGCGCTTCGACTTCAAGCTGAAGAATGACCATATCGCTTTTCTGAGCGACTATGCCCATCATCCGGCCGAAATCCGGCAGAGCGTAACTTCAATCCGTGCCCTCTATCCGGACAAGAAGATCACAGCCATCTTCCAGCCACACCTGTACACCCGTACACGCGATTTCTACAAGGACTTTGCCGACAGCCTTTCACTGCTGGACGAAGTGATCCTGCTGGACATATATCCGGCACGTGAGAAACCGATAGAAGGTGTGACCAGCCGACTGATTTACGACAATCTCCGACCCGGCATCGAGAAATGCATGTGCCGGAAAGAGGAACTGCTGGACCTGCTGAAAGAAAAGCGCTTCGACGTACTCATCGTACTTGGGGCCGGTGATGTCGACAACTATGTTCCACAAATTTGTGAATTACTGAAAGACAGATGATAAAAAAGATTCTCATACTCTGCATACTGCTGCTTGTGGCCGCTTACCTGGCGGTAGCCGTCACAACATTCAACGACAAGCCCGACAAACAGGTCTGTAAGGGTATGGAACTGACCGTGAAAGACAGTGTGGACTACGGCTTCATCACTCAGAAGGAAATCAAGTCCATCCTGAAAAAGAACGGTATACTGCCGGATGGAAAGGAGCTGGGAAAAATCAACGTACGCCAGCTGGAAAGGACACTGATCCGCCATCCGTTCATCGACAACGCCGAATGTTATCTCACATCGGGCGGGAAAGTATCTGTCAACATTTATCAACGCATACCGGTGGTCCGTGTGATGAGCAGCAACGGTGAAGACTACTATGTAGACAACAAAGGGAAAATCATGGTATCGCCGGGCAAACCGGTCCATGTAGCGGTAGCCACCGGATATATCGACAGGAAATTCGCCCAAAACGAACTGTACGAACTGGGATTATACCTGCAAGGCAATGATTTCTGGAAATCACAGATAGAACAGATCAACGTCACACCCAACAAGGAACTTGAATTGATACCCCGGGTAGGCGATCATGTACTCTTTTTGGGAAAACCTGGTGATTATAAAGAAAAATTCACTAAATTGCAGACATTCTACAAAGAAGCGCTGAACCAAGTAGGATGGAACAAATACAAACGGATCAGCGTAGAGTTTAACAATCAGATTATTTGTACAAAAAAAGAGAAGTAATATATGGCAGTAACAGATTTTATAGTAGCAATTGAACTGGGATCAACCGAAATCACCGGTATCGCCGGCAAGAAAAATCCGGACGGAAGCATTCAGGTTCTCGCCTATGCCAGTGAACGTTCTTCCGACTGTATCAAGAAAGGGGTGATCTACAATCTGGACAAAACTACACAATGCCTGAGCTCGGTCATCGGACAACTGGAAGAAAAACTCCAGGCACAGATCAAAAAGGTATATGTAGGTATCGGCGGACAGTCGGTAAGAAGCATCCGCAACACCGAAACCAAGCAGATGAACGAAGAGACCAAAATCTCACAGGCTCTGATTGACGGCATGATGGAAAGCAACCTCCAGCTCTCACTGATAGACCAGGAAATTCTGGGAGTGGAACCGCAGGAATACAAACTGGGCAACAACCAGCTCACCACCGAACCTGTAGGCATCCCTGCCGAACGTATCGAAGGGCATTACCTGAACATTATTGCCCGCAATACACTGAAAAGCAATATCCGCCAGTGCTTCCGGCAGGCCGGATATGAAGTAGCCGATTACTTCCTCTCACCGCTGGTTACAGCCAATACACTGCTGACCGCCAGCGAAAAACGTTCCGGATGTGCTCTGATAGACTTCGGAGCCGACACTACAACTGTTTCTGTCTATAAAAACAATATACTGCGCCACCAGGCCGTTATCCCGTTGGGAAGCAACAACATTACCAAAGACATCTGCAGCCTGCAGATTGAAGAAGAAGACGCAGAGCAGCTGAAGCTGCGCTATGCAAGCGCCTATACCGAACCGGGTGAAGACGAAGAGGAACTGAACAAGGAATATACGATAGACGGCAAGTGCACCATCCGTGCGCGGAAGCTGGAAGACATCGTAGAGGCCCGCACAAAAGAAATTCTGGAGAATGTATGGAACCAGATAGTGTTGTCGGAATACGGTGACAAGCTGCTGGCCGGCATCATCATGACCGGAGGTGCCTCCAAGCTGCCGAATCTGGACAAGGCCTTTACCAACATCACAAAAATCGACAAGATCCGTATCGCCCAGGGAGGCAATGTCGACCTGCAGGGAAATACAGAAAAACTGCTGGACGGCACCCACTACACGCTGATAGGAATTCTGGCTACAGGTAAAGAGAACTGCTGCAAGATAGACCCGCGCAAGGGGCATCAGCTCGACTTCATCGACGACCTGCAGAAAAAAGAGGAAGAAGCCCGCAGAAAAGCCGAAGAAGAACGCAGGAAGGCAGAAGAGGAAAGGGCTAAAGCCGAAGAGGCCGCACGTCTGAAACAACTGGAGGAACAGAAAGCACAACAGGAGAAGGAACGTGCAGCCAAGCGTCTGAGAGACTGCGAAGCACTGGTAGAAGAGGCACAGCGCCTGCTGAAACGCAAGAAATACAATGACGCCCTGTCGAAAGTGGAACAGGCCGTCGCTATAAATATAGCCGAAAAGGAAGAAGAGCTGAAACAGCTCAAAGCTACCATCCTGAAAGAAAAGGATGAAAATAATCCGTTCAAGAAACTGTTCCGCAAACTGCAGAACGGAGCGGATGACCTGATGAATGATTAATAACTTTATTCACCGCATAAAGAAAGGAGTGAATTATGTCTGACGAATCAATAATGCCATTTGATTTCCAGAAAGGAACACCAAGCTATATCAAAGTGATCGGTGTAGGAGGTGGAGGCGGAAACGCTGTCAACCATATGTACAGAGAAGGAATCCACGACGTGACATTCGTGGTATGCAATACAGATAACCAGGCACTCGACGAATCACCGGTGCCCATCAAGCTTCAACTGGGCAAGGAAGGCCTTGGAGCCGGAAACCGGCCGGAGCGTGCCAGGGCAGCAGCCGAAGAAAGCCTGGAAGATGTGAAGGAAATGCTGAGCGACGGCTGCAAGATGGCCTTCATCACGGCCGGAATGGGTGGCGGAACCGGAACAGGTGCCGCTCCTATCATTGCCAAGACAGCCAAGGATATGGGTATCCTGACCGTAGGTATCGTTACCATCCCCTTCCTGTTTGAAGGCAACAAAAAGATTGACCAGGCACTGGACGGCGTGGAAGAGATGAGCAAACACGTGGATGCCCTGCTGGTAATCAACAACGAACGTCTGCGCGACGTGTATTCCGACATCAGCGTGCTGAACGCTTTCGGAAAAGCCGACGATACACTGTCGGTAGCAGCCAAAAGTATCGCTGAAATCATCACGATACGCGGTAAGATCAACCTCGACTTCAACGATGTGAAGACCGTATTGAAAGACGGTGGTGTAGCGATTATGAGTACCGGATACGGTGAAGGTGAAGGACGTGTAACCCAAGCAATCACCGATGCTCTCCACTCACCGCTTCTGAACAACAACGACATCTTCAACTCGAAAAAGATCCTGTTCAACATTTCATACAGCGGAAAAAGCGATCTGATGATGGAGGAAATGAACGAGGTACATGAGTTCATGAGCCGGTTCAGCAAGGATGTGGAAACCAAATGGGGACTCTACATCGACGACTCACTGGGCGAAAAAGTGAAATTCACCATCCTGGCAACCGGCTTCGGCATCCAAGACGTTCCGGGTATGGAAAGCGTACTGAACAAACATTCGGCCGAAGAACAGAAACGCCGTGAAGAAGAGGAAGAGAAGGAACAGCGTCTGGACGACCGTCGTTCCAAGTATTACGGAGAAGGTATCACCCGGGGCAACAACAGACGCCGCCGTGTAAACATCTATATCTTCACTCAGGAAGACCTCGACAACGATGACATCATCAGCATGGTGGATACTACTCCTACCTACCAGCGTAGCAAAGCGGTACTGGAAGCCATCCACTCACGGGCCATTGCCGAAGAGAAATCGGCACAGAAACCGGACATGAACGAATCGGGCTCAATGACCATCACGTTCTGATTCCAGAGAAAAGAAAATGAACAAGAACCAAAATTCTAAACAAAATAAATAAAGATATGGATTTATTTGATCAGATCAGCAATGACATCAAAGAGGCTATGAAAGCCAAAGACAAGGTAAGACTGGAAACCTTGCGCAACATAAAGAAGAATTTCCTTGAAGCAAAGACCGCTCCGGGAGCCAACGATACCCTGACCGACGACGCAGCATTGAAAATCATGCAGAAAATGGTAAAGCAGGGAAAAGATTCGGCCGCAGTATATGAAGGACAGGGACGCGCCGACCTGGCTGAAGAAGAAATGGCACAGGTACGTGTAATCGAAACCTACCTGCCCAAACAGCTCTCGGCCGAGGAACTGGAAGCCAAGCTGAAAGAAATCATCGGACGCGTAGGCGCTACAAGCGGTAAAGATATGGGTAAGGTTATGGGTGTAGCCACCAAGGAACTGGCCGGACTGGCCGAAGGCCGTGCCATATCGGCAAAAGTGAAGGAACTGCTGGGATAACAGCATTTTCATATCCGAAAGGAAGCCCTTGCCCGGGAAAACGGACAGGGGCTTCCTTCTTTTCTGCACATCCTATACAGATTCAGAACAGTTCCTGAAGCACCGGAAGGGATTTCAGTTCGGGGAAATCGGGCAGATGCAGCCGGTAATACTGGTTGATGATGTCAAGGCAGCGGTTGCGCTCCATCCGGTTCATGGAAAAAAGATGCATCGTATCATAATTCATACGGATCAGTTTACGGATAGCCGCCGCTTCCTGCGGACGGACAAACATACCATGATACGGCTGCGAGGGAACAAAACATGCGTTCAGCAAATCAAAGAAGGCCCCCTCGGTATATCCTTCCACATTGGGGAACAGCCCCAAAAAACGGGACAGACGCATCAGAAAAACCAGATGGAAATTGGCAAAACTACCGTCGCAGGCATCCAACCATTGGATGGAATTGACCAGATACCCGAACAGAGCCCGGTTCTCGGACTCTTCCTTCAATGCCCTGTAAAGGAACTCGGCGATAAACAAAGCAATGGCCGACTTATACGGATCGTAAGGAAGAGACTGGAAAAGATACCACGCCTTGGCTTCCTTGATGGGGTGCAGACCCGACTTAGGCCGTACATCCGCCTCGAATTCAACAATAGACAAGGGCTGGAACAACACCAGGCGTACCGTAGATTTTCTGGAACGTTGCACCGGAACAAGAAAAGACATCCTCCCCTCCTGTTCGGTATAGATATGTACTATATTCTGTTTGTCGCTGTACTTCAAAGAATGAAGCACCACACCCGTATATTTCTGCAACATAACGGCCTCCAATCCATTAATTGATACAAAGATAACCCTTTTGAATGAAATTGGCGCATTTTGAAAAAAAACTGCCCGAATGTTTTGGTGGAATAAAAATTCTTCCTACCTTTGCATCCGCAAACGAGAGATATGCATCCTCGATTGCAAGTCAGGAGTTCCTCCTGAAATGAAGGATGGCCCGTTCGTCTATCGGTTAGGACGCAAGATTTTCATTCTTGAAAGGGGGGTTCGATTCCCCCACGGGCTACATAATAAACAAGATCACGAACAATATTAAAGATTAGTCGAGATGGCAAATCACAAATCATCTATTAAAAGAATCAGACAAGAAGAAAAAAGAAGACTTCACAACAGATATTATGCAAAGACTATGCGTAACGCAGTGAAGAAACTTCGTGCAACTACTGAAAAAGCTGAAGCTGTAGCTTTATTCCCAAGTGTACAGAAATTGTTGGATAAACTGGCAAAACGTAACATTATCCACAAAAACAAAGCTGCCAACTTGAAGTCTAAATTGGCTGCTCACATCAGCAAATTGGCTTAAGTTACCGCTTAACTCAAAAGATATTAAGGCTGGATCATGATGATCCGGCCTTTTGTCGTTATACCCGCATGTCCCTATTTTGCCGGGGGAAAAGTCCCATAGTCTATCTGTATTTTTTATCTTTTTTAGTCCTCTCTTTCCTAAGAATCTGATGAATTTTTAGTATCTTTGAACGTTTTAAAGTAAACTATAAATATTAGATTTTGGATAATGAGTGAAGAACTGACATCAAACAGCGGAAGCAGCTACTCGGCCAGTAGCATCCAGGTACTGGAAGGGCTGGAAGCAGTACGCAAGCGCCCGGCCATGTATATCGGTGACATCAGTGAAAAGGGTCTCCACCACCTGGTTTATGAGGTAGTGGACAACTCCATTGACGAGGCACTGGCGGGTTATTGTACACATATCGAAGTAACGATCAACGAAGATAATTCCATTACCGTACAGGACAACGGTCGTGGTATTCCGGTAGATTTCCATCAGAAAGAAAAGAAGTCGGCACTGGAAGTGGTCATGACTGTATTGCACGCCGGAGGTAAGTTCGACAAAGGTTCCTACAAAGTATCCGGAGGTCTGCACGGTGTCGGTGTATCGTGTGTGAACGCACTGTCTACCCATATGACGACCAACGTATTCCGTAACGGAAAGATCTATCAGCAGGAATATGCGTGCGGAAAACCTCTGTATCCGGTAAAGGAAGTCGGTACAACCAACCTTACAGGTACACGCCAGACATTCTGGCCCGACAGCAGCATCTTCACCGTAACCGAATACAAATACAGTATTCTTCAGGCACGTATGCGTGAACTGGCCTACCTGAACAAAGGCATCACCATTACATTGACCGACAAACGTGAGAAGGAAGAAGACGGCAGCTATAAACAGGAAATATTCCATTCGGAAGAAGGTGTAAAGGAATTCGTACGTTTCCTGAACTCCAACAATACCCCGTTGATTGACGATGTAATCTACCTGAATACCGAAAAGCAGGGAGTCCCCATTGAATGTGCTATCATGTACAACACCGGATTCCGCGAAAACCTCCATTCGTATGTAAACAACATCAATACCATTGAAGGAGGTACACACGAAACCGGTTTCCGTATGGCACTGACCCGTGTACTGAAAAAATATGCGGAAGACAGCAAGGCACTGGAAAAGGCCAAGGTGGAAATTTCGGGAGAAGACTTCCGTGAAGGACTGATTGCCGTAATTTCGGTCAAGGTAGCCGAGCCCCAGTTCGAAGGACAGACCAAGACCAAACTGGGGAACAATGAGGTAAGCGGTGCAGTGAACCAGGCTGTAGGTGAAGCTTTGACCAATTACCTGGAAGAACATCCGAAGGAAGCCAAAATGATTGTCGACAAGGTTGTACTTGCCGCAACGGCACGTATCGCAGCCCGCAAGGCACGTGAATCCGTACAACGGAAAAGTCCGATGGGCGGCGGCGGACTGCCGGGCAAACTGGCCGACTGCTCCAGCCGTGTACCGGAAGAATGTGAACTGTTTCTGGTGGAGGGTGACTCGGCAGGAGGTTCTGCCAAGCAGGGACGAAGCCGCCAGTTCCAGGCAATACTTCCTCTGCGCGGTAAAATCCTGAATGTAGAAAAAGCCATGTGGCACAAAGCTTTTGAAAGCGATGAAGTGAACAACATCATCCAGGCATTGGGCGTACGTTTCGGTGTAGAAGGGGAAGATGACAGCAAAAAAGCCAATATTGACAAGCTCCGCTATCATAAGGTAATCATCATGACCGATGCCGATGTCGACGGTTCACACATCGACACCTTGATTATGACATTGTTCTACCGCTACATGCCGGAAGTAATCCAAGGAGGACACTTGTACATAGCCAACCCGCCATTATACAAATGCTCGAAAGGTAAGATAAGCGAATACTGCTATACCGATGAAGAACGCCAGGCATTCATGCAAAAGTACGGTGACGGAACAGAAAACGGTATACATACCCAACGCTACAAAGGTTTGGGAGAAATGAATCCGGAACAGCTGTGGGAAACGACCATGAATCCGGAAACCCGTATACTGAAGCAAGTAAGCATTGAAAACGCGGCAGACGCCGACTACATCTTCTCCATGCTGATGGGTGACGATGTGGCTCCCCGCCGTGAATTTATCGAGAAACATGCCACTTATGCCAATATCGATGCATAAGCGGACATTTTATAAACATAATCATTAATTCAAATCCATCCTCACATCTTACAATGAGGGAAGCTCCGGGAGCCTGCAGGCATCCGGAGCTTTTTTATTTCCGCTTATTCTTTTTATATTCTTACAAACTCAAGAAGCCTCTACGACCCATTACAGAGCCGATTTCTAATTATTTCAACTTATATTTTCACTTCATAGGAAATAATATTCTATGTAAATTCATTATTTTTGGAAAAAACATAAACTAATACCTCGAGAAATATGAAACTGACATTCCGAATGCAGTACCGTACCGTATGGGGGGAAAACATACGTGTCATCATCAATGAAGATGAAGCCCATGCCATGGTCCTTTCTACACGTAACGGCATCGACTGGTCGGGTACCAGCGAATACACGCTACCCGAAGGCATGAAACAGATAACATACCGTTACGGTGTATTCCGCGGAGCCAACTGTATCCGCAAAGAACTGGGAGCTATCGCACATTCCTTTTATCCGGGAAACGCCCAACAGCAGCACTACATCATAGACGACTGCTGGCGTGACCTGCCTGCCGACTCATTCAAATACAGTTCGGCATTCAATGAACCGCATCCGTGTGCAGCCCCCGTGGCAATACACGATTATGTAGGAAGCTGCATCACTTTCCGCGCCCTCTGCCCAGGACTATACAACAAGCAACAGGAACTGGGCCTGATAGGCAGCTGTGATGTATTGGGCAACTGGGAATACTGTCGCCCGCTTCGTATGCAGGAAGTGCAACCTAACGTATGGCACCTTACCATTGACGCCTCATCGCTCCAATACCCGTTCGAATACAAATTCGTAGCTGTCGACTCCAAAACCGGATCTGTGACTGAATGGGAATGTGGCATGAACCGGACTTTCCACATCCAGCCGCTCATGCGCGGAGAAACCTACCTGCCCATGGAGACGGAGGTATTTTTCAACCTGCCGCCACAGAAGATTGCCGGTTCAGCTATCCCGGTATTCTCCCTCCGCTCGGAAGGAAGCTTCGGAGTAGGCGATTTCGGAGATCTGAAAACATTCATCGAATGGGCTGCAAAGACCCATCAGAAGGCTGTACAGATCCTCCCGATCAATGACACCTCCATGACAGGGACATGGACCGACTCTTATCCGTACTGCAGCATTTCAATCTATGCTTTCCACCCGATGTATACCGACCTCAGGCAGTTGCCGGCACTGAAAGACAAAGATCGGGCAGAAGTCTACGAAAAAGAAAGAATACGCCTGAACGCACTCTCACAGGTTGATTACGAAGCAGTAAACCATTACAAGCGGAATTACCTGAAGGATATATTCATGCAGGAAAAAGACCTGATTCTGAGTTCGGAAAACTTCCAGAAATTCTTTACAGAAAACAATGAATGGCTGCTCCCCTATGCAGCCTTCAGCTACCTGCGCGATATCTACGGTACACCCGATTTCAACCAATGGCCGGAGTACAGCACATACGATGCAGCAAGCATCAAGGAACTCTGTTCACCCGATAACGACTGCTATACAGAAATAGCTTTCTATTATTTCATACAATATGAACTCCATCTGCAGCTGCTGAAAGCCTGCGACTACGGGCGCAAGAACGGAGTGATCGTAAAAGGAGACATCCCTATCGGCATCAGCCGTACCAGTGTGGAAGCATGGATAGAGCCCTATTACTTCAACCTGAACGGACAGGCAGGGGCTCCGCCCGACCCATTCTCATCCAAAGGACAGAACTGGGGTTTGCCGACCTATAACTGGGATGTCATGGAAAAAGACAATTATCTATGGTGGCGCCGCCGATTCTCCAAGATGGCCGAATATTTCACGGCCTACCGCATCGACCACATACTCGGATTCTTCCGTATATGGGAAATTCCTATCCATTCGGTACACGGACTGCTGGGGCAGTTCTCACCTGCCCTGCCGATGAGTGAAGAGGAAATCCGAAGTTTCGGACTCAACTTTAACAAAGAATTCATGACCCAGCCGTTCATCAACGAATATATACTCAATACCATGTTCGGAGACAAGGCAGAAATGGTAAAGAAAACCTTTGTAGAACTGCAGCATGACGACATCTATGCCATGCGTCCGGAATTCGACACCCAACGTAAGGTAGAAGCTTATTTTGCAGGCAAGACAGATAAGGAAAACTGCGACCTGAAAGAAGGGCTTTACGCCTTGATCAGTGACGTATTGTTTGTTCCCGACCGCAAGAATCCGGAAATGTACCATCCACGTATCGCTGTACAGACCGACTACATATTCCAACAGCTCAACTGGCAGGAACAGGAAGCGTTCAACCGTCTGTATAACCACTATTTCTACCAGCGCCACAACGAATTCTGGTATACTGAAGCCATGAAAAAACTACCTATTCTCACCCAATCAACCCCGATGCTGGTATGTGGAGAAGACCTGGGCATGGTTCCCGACTGTGTGCCATGGGTAATGGACCAACTGCAGATCCTGTCACTGGAAATCCAGCGCATGCCGAAAGACCCGAAGAATGAATTCGGACATGTATACGCATATCCGTTCCGGTCTGTATGCACAATAGGCACCCACGACATGTCAACTTTACGGGGCTGGTGGGAAGAAGACAAGACCATTACCGAACACTTCTATCACAATGAACTGGGTTATTGGGGCGATGTACCTCAAAAGGCACCGGGATGGCTCTGCCAGGACATCATCATACGCCATCTGCAATCTCCCTCCATGCTCTGTATCCTGACCTGGCAAGACTGGACTTCCATGAATGAAGCAATCCGGAACCCGAATGTGGAAAGTGAACGCATCAACATTCCTGCCAACCCACGCCACTACTGGCGCTGGCGGATGCATATCACCCTAGAGCAACTGATGAAGCTGGACGAATTCAACAGCGAAATACGCCAGCTAATTGATGCAAACGGAAGATATTGAAAATTAATATTATAGTTTCTACTACCATAAAAAAGATCAAGGCTGTACCCCAACAGGATACAGCCTTGATCTTTTTATATCAGCCCAGACAAATCAGGCTTCCTTATGTTCCCTGATGATACCCACGCAGCAGGCACCCACAATCAGAAGCACGCCGGCCAAAGCCAGCATATTAATTTCAGGAGGAACAGATCCCGGAACCGCAAAAGACTTTAGAATCCATCCGCCGGCAACAGCCGCTACAATCTGCGGAACACAGATCGTCCCGTTGAACAATCCCAGATAAGTACCCATATGTCCCCCGGTTAAGGAATTGGTAAGGATAGTGAAAGGCAAAGCCAGCATTGCCGCCCATGCACAACCGATCAACAGGAAAGACACAAACAACAGATACTGATTATGTATGAACAAGACGGAAATAAAGCCGATACCGCCCAGAACCAGACTCAATGAATAGGCAAACTTACGGTTCCGGATGGAAGGGATTACCGCTGCCCAAATGACAGAACCTACCGCTTGTACAGCAAACAGGATTCCCACCCAGTCGGCAGCTGTCTGATATTCCAGGGATTGCGTGTCCAACACCCAATGGCTCACTCCGTCTGTCACCGACTCAACGGCAGGAGTACCGAACACATTGGCTGCAATGGAACCATTTGTATACGTCCACATAAACATAAAGGCAGCCCAACAGAAGAATTGCACCAATCCTACAGTCCAGAACGCCTTCGGAGCCTTGACCAGCAGTTTGAACATATTGGTTTTCTCTTCCTTTTCTGTCTTGGTGATACCATGATATTCCGCATACTCGGCAGGAGGAATTTCCTTTACCTTGACCGTAGTATAGATGACACACAGAATCAGAATTGCGGCACCTACATAAAAAGAAAAGATCACAGAATCGGGTACAACACCTTTAGGTGCAATATTACTGATGCCGATAGCGGCAAAAATAAACGGAAACAGATATCCGACCAGACTACCGGCATTACACAAGAAACTCTGGATGGAATAGGCCAGCCCCTTCTGTTTTTCATTCACCATATCGCCCACCATCATCTTGAAAGGCTGCATGGCAATATTGATGGATGTATCCAGAAACATCAATGAAAACAACCCGAACACCATTGCCGCCGAAACTCCCATGCCGAAACTTCCGGCATTAGGCAACAGGCACATCACCAGTACGGCTATCAATGCTCCGACAAACAAATACGGAATGCGGCGTCCGAAACGGCACCAGGTCCTGTCGCTTAAGGCACCGATAATAGGCTGGACTACGATGCCCGCCAAAGGTGGAAGAATCCAGAAATAACTTAGGTCGTGCGGATCGGCCCCCAACGTCGAAAAAATACGGCTTATATTAGCACTCTGTAAGGCATAGGCAATCTGCACACCAAAAAATCCGAAACTAATGTTCCATAGTTTCGAGAAGCTCAAATCAGGTAATTTTTTCATGGTATATAATAAATGTGTAAATGAGTCTTGCCCAACAGATAAAAGCCTACAGATTCATGACACGCTGTTCGAAACGGTCCTTATCACCTGCCGCCTTATTACGGATCTTACTGCGATAATTATAGACAGTAGCCAGTGAATAGCCTAAAAAATGTGCGATACGGTTGGCATCTGTAACCCCAAGCCGAATCAGTGCAAATATACGAAGTTCTGTATTTAAAAGCTCACCCTGTTTAGGATAAATTTTACCTTCATCTGTCAATAATTCGTTAAAATCATGGATAAAGTTCGGGAACAGATCCAGAAACGACTTGTCGAACTCATTGTAAAAGTTTTTTCGCTCGTCACGGATGAACTGTTCTGAACGGATGGTCTTGAAAAGCTCGTCAATCTTGGAAGCCATAGCCAGTTTCTCCAGCGAACGCCGATACTGCTCCAGTTTCTCCAGATACCCGACACAACGGTCGAGATAACGTGCGATATACACTTCCTTGATCTTCCCCGTCTGTTCCAGATTATGATTGGTGGTAACCAGCTGGCGGTTGGTATTGTACAGATGCCGCCGCATGACCGACAACTTCTTCATCCAGTAATAAAGATAGAATGTGGCAGCGATCAACAGAAAAGCCAGTACACTGACACTGATCAGCATATTTCTCGACAATCGTCTTTCATGCCTTTCTTTTTCTTTATTGGCCTTATCTATAATAGGATAAAATTCTGTCACTTCCATAAAACGCAGGCGAGCGTTACTGTCCACTGCATCCTCCATAGCACAGGCAAGATACCTATAAGCCCGCTCCACATCCCCATTCTCATAGACGAGCCTTGACAGCCTCTGCAACGCCGCATACTCCCGGACGGCACTCTGCAGATCGGCCATGGCTGTACGTGCCAGGTAATAGATCTGCTTGAGCGAGTCATGTCTGGCCTCATAAACCTCCGACATGGTATAATTCGCATAAGCCTGTTGCTGCAGTGTAATTTTCTGTGACAATGTCCGGTTCAAAAGCGAGACGGCTTCACCCGGCTTTCCTAAAAGCAGCTTTTTCTCGGCCAGCACAATATCCCTGTTGACTCCCGGTTCGGAAGTAGTCAAAATAGAATCACGGTAATCATCAGTCTTTTCCAGATACTTCACCTTTTCCCTCCTGCCGGCTGTATAGTCGGCCAGCCAGCCATAACAGGCACGGCATGCCTTATAATAATAAGTAAGGGAAGAACTGTCCTTCAGTTCTGCCGTATCTACAGCCTGCAAGGCAGTCAAAGCCTCATTATACATACCCATCACTCCCATTACCTCCGCACGGTTCACCAAGACCTCGTTCTTCAGATCGGGAGTCTGTAACATGCCTTGCAGATGCCATCTCCTCTTTACATAATTCAAAGCCGAATCTGCCTGATAATGAAGGTATTCATCGAACAACATACCACAGAGATCGTATTGTTTTTTCGTATCTGCCGTAACAGCCAACTGCTTTTTCAAGCCTTCAATCCTTTTTTCGCGCCCGGCATGACAGGCACTTTTCTGTACAATCAGCTCATCTAGAGCCGACAATATTTCCTGAACGTCGGAAGCGTCCTGTGAACTGACAGAAACCGGGATAAGAATGAGAAGTGAATATATAAGGCAGACCCAACTTTTTTTCATATATCAAGGTTTAAGTTTAAACATTAATTACCGGACTAAACCGTCCATGTTTCACAAAACTAAACAATTCCACGAAACTGACAATAAATAATAAATATAAAATCGACCACAAAGCTTTTTTTCAAGACAAACAGATCATTTTTACCAATACTGTAATCAGGCAAATTGTCGATTTTCAAAAACAAAATAAGACGGCAAAAAACTTAGAATACATTTATATTTTTCCCACAAAGAGGAAATCACATATCATTGATTTTCAGCATTATAATTAAAATTTATACTTATAAATTCATTCTACCGCCTATATCCGCATCCAAAAGAGGCTAAATTTGTCATAAACCAAAATCCAATCATCATGAAACAAACACTCATCTTTATTATGGCTCTTTTTTCATTTTTAGGATGGAGCAACCACAGCAAAGCGATTGACATCCAACAAATAGCTCCTACTTACTGGTGGGCTGGAATGAAGAATCCTGAACTGCAGATCCTTCTGCACGGAACAGATGTAGCTTCCTGCAGTGTCAGCATTACAGGAGAAAACATATTCCTGAAAGAAACCGTCAGACAGGAAAACCCCAACTACCTGCTGCTCTACCTTGATTTATCTAAAGCAGCTCCACAGACCTTCCAGATTACACTGAAACAAGGAAAAAAATCGAAGACCATTCCTTATGAATTGAAGCAACGTACCCGCAAAGGATGCGAAATCCAGGGATTTACAGCCGGTGATGTATTATACCTGATTATGCCCGACCGCTTTGCCGACGGCAATCCCGACAATGATGTTATACCGGGAATGTTGGAAGACAAAGTAAACCGTAACGAACAATATGCCCGCCACGGAGGCGACCTGAAAGGTATCGCCGACCATCTGGACTATATCTCCGATCTGGGTGTAACCGCCATCTGGCTGAATCCTACCCAAGAAAACGACATGCCTAACAGTTCCTATCACGGCTATGCCATTACAGACTATTACCAGATTGACCGTCGGTTCGGCGGAAATGAAGAATTCAAGCAGCTGGTTGACCAGGCACACGCCAAAGGTCTGAAAGTAGTAATGGACATGATCTTCAACCATTGTGGAAGCGAAAATTATCTGTTCAAGGACAAACCGTCCAAAGACTGGTTCAACTTCAGATCGGAATATGTACAGACTTCATTCAAGACAGCCAGTGTAATGGATATCCACGCCAGTGATTATGAACGTAAGATTGCTACCGACGGCTGGTTTACCGAAGTCATGCCCGACCTGAACCAACGCAACCGCCATGTGGCACGCTACCTTATCCAGAGCAGTATCTGGTGGATTGAATATGCAGGTATCAACGGAATCCGACAGGATACACACCCGTATGCCGATTTTGACTTCATGAGTGAATGGTGCAAAGAAGTATTGGATGAATATCCACACTTCAACATCGTAGGCGAGACATGGCTGAACAGCAATGTCCTTGTCTCTTACTGGCAGAAAGACAGCAAACTGGCTGCTCCCAGGAATTCGAATCTGCCTACTGTCATGGACTTCCCTCTGACCGACCTGATGAACAAGGCATTCGATGAAGAAACGACCGATTGGGCCAACGGCCTGTACCGTCTGTACGACTACCAGACTCAGGATTTCGTATTTGCAGACCCGATGAACCTACTGATTTTCCTGGACAACCACGATACATCCCGGTTCTACCAGAAAGAAGAAGATACCCGGAACCTGACACGCTTCAAACAGGCAGTAACCTTCCTGCTGACTACCCGCGGTATCCCTCAGATCTATTACGGGACAGAAATCCTGATGGCTGCCGAAAAGAGCAACGGCGACGGAACCTTACGCCAGGACTTCCCCGGCGGATGGGCAGGCGACAAGACCAACTGCTTTACCGCAGAAGGCAGGACAGAACTGCAGAACGAAGCATTCAACTACATAAAGAAACTGCTGAACTGGAGAAAAGGAAATGACGTAATAAGCAAAGGCAGTCTGAAACATTTCTCTATCAGTAACGGAGTATACGTATATGAAAGAAAATACGGAGACAGATCGGCCGTAGTCATCATGAACGGTACCGGGAAGCCACAAACGTTAACGCTTGCCCCCTACAAAGAAGTACTGCCTCAGACAACCGCCACCGACTTTATCAGCGGAAAAACCGTCACCTTACAGGATAAGCTGGAACTGAAAGAACGCGAGACTTTGCTCCTCACCTTCTAACCGGTTTATATAATTGGAACCCATTAAATAGGGTAAGGAACTATAATACAACGTAATATATATTATAACCATTTATATTTTTATTCTAAAAGGTTTAATGTTCTGATACAAATATTAGATTTGTAATAGATGCTAGAAAGGACGTTAACCTTGGCAAACCTAATATCGTGAAAACTTATGAACCTTAAAAGACACATTCTGTTTGCTGCAGTTGCCTGTTCAGCCTTGTTCGCCGATGCACAGAAACTGACGTCTCCGGATGGAAATCTTGTCATGAACTTCAGTCTGAACCAGGCAGGTTCTCCCACTTACGAACTCTACTTCAAGGACAAGGCGGTTATCAAGCCAAGTACACTCGGACTGGAACTCAAGAAAGAAGATGCCGACAAACAAGTGGATTTCGAAGCTACTCCGAGAACAGACATCGACCAGCTGGACGCCAAAACCAATCTGATGACCGGATTCACCGTACAGGATACCCAGACAAGTACCTTCGACGAGACATGGAAACCGGTATGGGGAGAGGAAAGCGAAATCCGGAACCATTACAACGAACTTGCAGTGACCCTGAACCAGGCAGAAAACGACCGCAGGATTGTTATCCGCTTCCGTCTGTTCAACGACGGTCTGGGATTCCGTTATGAATTTCCCCAGCAGCCTAACCTGAATTATTTTGTCATCAAGGAAGAACACTCCCAGTTTGCCATGGCCGGTGACCATACCGCCTACTGGATTCCGGGCGATTACGATACACAGGAATATGACTATACCATATCACGGCTGTCGGAAATCAGAGGACTGATGAAAGACGCAGTAACGCCGAATTCCTCCCAAACCGTATTCTCACCTACCGGTGTACAGACTGCACTGATGATGAAGACCGACGACGGCCTCTACATCAATCTGCATGAAGCGGCTCTGGTAGACTATTCATGCATGCACCTGAACCTGGACGACAAGAACCTGATATTCGAATCATGGCTGACACCGGATGCAAAAGGCGACAAGGGATATATGCAGACACCCTGCCATTCGCCCTGGCGTACCATCATAGTCAGCGATGACGCACGGAATATTCTGGCATCACGTATAACTCTCAACCTGAACGAGCCCTGCAAATATACAGACACTTCATGGATCAAGCCCGTCAAATATGTAGGTGTATGGTGGGACATGATTACCGGACGCGGAAGCTGGGCCTATACCGATGAACTGTCCAGTGTCAAATTGGGTGAAACCGACTACAGCAAGACCAAACCGAACGGAAAACACTCGGCCAATACAGCCAACGTGAAACGCTATATCGACTTCGCGGCCGAACACGGATTTGACGCCGTTCTGGTAGAAGGCTGGAACGAAGGCTGGGAAGACTGGTTCGGCCACAGCAAAGACTATGTCTTCGACTTTGTCACTCCTTATCCGGATTTCGATGTGCAGGAACTGCACCGATATGCGGCCAGCAAGGGTGTCAAGATGATGATGCACCATGAAACTTCATCGTCTGTCCGCAACTATGAACGCCATATGGACCAGGCATACAAATTCATGGCAGACAACGGATACAATTCGGTTAAAAGCGGATACGTGGGCGATATCATCCCACGCGGTGAACATCATTACGGACAATGGATGGTTAACCATTATCTGTACGCTGTAACCAAAGCCGCCGATTACAAGATTATGGTCAATGCCCATGAGGCAGTCCGCCCCACCGGCCTTTGCCGTACCTACCCGAATCTGATAGGCAACGAGTCGGCCAGAGGCACCGAATACGAATCTTTCGGAGGAAACAAAGTATACCACACTACCATACTTCCGTTTACACGCCTCATCGGTGGCCCGATGGATTATACTCCGGGACTTTTTGAAATGGACTGCAGCAAGATGAATCCTAGCAATACATCACACGTACGCACTACATTGGCCCGCCAGCTGGCACTCTATGTAACCATGTACAGCCCGCTACAGATGGCGGCCGACATTCCTGAAAACTACGAACGCTTCATGGATGCCTTCCAGTTCATCAAGGATGTGGCCATCGACTGGGACGAAAGCAAGTATCTGGAAGCCGAACCAGGTGAATACATCACCATAGCCCGCCGTGCCAAAGGAACCGGCGACTGGTATGTAGGATGTACAGCCGGCTACAACGGGCACACATCCAAACTGGCATTAGACTTCCTGACACCGGGAAAGAAATACGAGGCTACCATCTATGCCGACGCCAAGGATGCAAGCTGGGACAAGAACCCGCAGGCATATACCATCACCAAAAAGAAGGTTACCAGCAAAACCAGACTGAACCTGAAAGCAGCAGTGGGAGGAGGTTATGCCATCTCTATCAAAGAAATCAGATAAGTTTTCTAAACATACATGTAATTTGACGGTAAATCAGATTGTCTGTTTTCAATAGGTATTTCAAGAGAACACTAACTTCAAATTTAATAATATGAATACTAACAGTTTAATGAAAGGAACAAGCAAATTCCTACTACTATGGCTGGTAGGAATGCTGATCTCAGTCCAAGCCTTTGCGCAAGCCCTGACTGTAACGGGTAACGTAAAAGACAAGGCAGGAGAAGGTGTCATAGGCGCCAACATCATCGTGAAAGGGACCACCAACGGTACAATCACCGATTTTGACGGAAATTTCACATTGCAGGCCCAGAAAGGTGACATCATCGTAATCTCCTTTATCGGCTATAAGACACAGGAATTGACGGCAGCCCCTACACTGAATGTCATCCTGGAAGATGATTCGGAAGTTCTGGAAGATGTAGTGATCATCGGTTACGGTGTCGCTAAGAAAAATGACCTGACAGGATCTGTCACAGCGGTAAAGCCTGATGAAATGAACCGGGGACTGGTTACAAGTGCCCAAGACATGATGCAAGGTAAGATTGCCGGTGTAAACATACAGACCGCAGGTGGCCAACCGGGTGGCGGTGGAACAACCATCCGTATCCGTGGAGGTTCATCACTGAATGCCTCAAACGATCCGTTGATCGTCATCGACGGACTGGCAATGGACAGCTACGGACTGAACACGAATGACAACGCTAAGGTCAATCCTCTGTCTATGATCAACCCGAATGATATTGAAAGCTTCACTATCTTGAAAGACGCTTCTGCTACAGCCATCTATGGTTCACGTGCATCCAACGGTGTTATCCTCATTACTACCAAAAGCGGGAAAAAGGGGTCCAAGCCACGTGTTTCCTACAGCGGTAATGTATCTGTAAGCAAGGTAAAAAGTACCGTAGACGTATTGGACGGCCCCAGTTACATGCAATATATACAAAACATGTACGGCTATACAGATGAAGAATTCCTGAACAGCCCTGAATACGCATCGTTGGGATATACAGATGCCAACGGCAACCATGTATTCGCCAACACCGACTGGCAGGACCAGATCTACCGTACAGCGATAAGCACTGACCACAATATAACCATATCCGGAGGCTTAAAGAATATGCCGTACCGTGTATCATTCGGTTACACCAACCAGAACGGTATCTTGAAAGGATCCGACTATGAACGTTATACCGGAAGTATCAATCTTGCACCCTCTCTGCTGGATAACCACCTTAACATCAAGTTGAACGCAAAAGGAATGTATTCAAAGACCAATTATGCCGATGAAGGTGCGATCGGTGCAGCAGCTTCCATGGACCCGACCAAGCCTGTATACGACACCACCGATTTCGGAAAGAACTACGGCGGATACTGGCAATGGCCTTACGCTACCAACTATGACCCGCAATGGCAATATGGTGTCAACAACCTGGCTGTAGGAAACCCGGTTGCAATACTGAACCTGCACTCCAACAACGGAAAATCAAAAGTATTGATGGGAAACCTGGAACTCGACTACAAGATACACGGATTTGAAGACTTGCATCTGCACGTCAATGGAGGTATGAACATATCCAGCAGCGACAGAGACCAAAGCTATTCTCCTTATTTCTATAATACCGCCAACTACTACTACGGAAACTATGGATGGGATTCGAAAGATACATATAACCTGTCATTGAACGCATATGCACAGTATATGAAAGACTTTAATGAAGACCATCACTTCGATATCATGGCCGGTTATGAATGGCAGCATTTCCATATAGAAACCGATTATTTCTATTGTGGTTACTACCAGGACACTCACCTGGAGCATCCGGGGGAACAATATAACCCATCCGAAAATACATTGTACAAATCAGAAAACTACCTGGTATCTTTCTTCGGACGTCTGAACTATTCATATAAAGACAGATACCTGTTGACCGCAACATTACGTGGCGACGGTTCATCCCGTTTCTCTCCAGGAAACCGCTGGGGTGTATTCCCGTCTGTAGCTTTTGCATGGCGTATGAAAGAAGAAGCATTCCTGAAAGATGTGGACGCTCTGTCTGATATGAAATTGCGTCTGGGATACGGTATTACCGGTCAGCAGGAAGGTATCGGAGACTATACCTACTTCGCTTCCTATACCCCCAACTCACAAGGTGCATACTATCCGATAGTAGGCGATGGTACCACTTATCGTCCGGACGCCTACAACAAGAATCTGACATGGGAAAAGACAACGACCTATAATGCCGGTATCGACCTGGGATTCTGGAACAACCGATTGACGGCAAACATCGACTATTATTACCGCAAGACAACGGATCTGATCAATACCGTATTCATTGCAGCCGGTTCAAACTTCTCCAACAAGCTGACGAGCAACATCGGTTCACTGCATAATCAAGGTGTTGAAACGGCTCTGACCTGGCGTCCTATCCAGATGAAGGACTGGAGCTGGGAACTGGGATATAACGTAACTTGGAACTCCAATGAAATCGATGAGCTGGTAGCCAGCCAGGGCGATGACTATGTAGTTCAATATGGTGGTACAGCCGTAGGTGCAGGTAGCTCGGACGGAATCAAAGGATGGGCAGTAGGCCAGCCTTCTACAGCCTTCTATACCTACCAGCAGGTATATGACGAAAACGGACAGCCTATCGAAGGGGAATTCGTAGACCGCGACGGCAACGGTGTGATCAACAGCGATGACCGCTATTTCTACAAAAAGGCAGACCCGGACGTATTGATGGGATTTACCTCCAAACTGATCTATAAGAATTGGGATTTCAGCTTCTCTCTGCGTGCAAGCTTGGGTAACTATAACTACAACGCCGTGGAATGTAGCAATTCTAACCTGTCACCATCCAGCATCTATTCCGGTTCTACATGGCACAATGTACTGGATATAGCAAGACCAAAGAACTGGCAACAGGTTTCATCTACCGATGCATTGTCCGACTATTTTATCCAGAATGCATCTTACCTGAAATGCGACAACATTACATTGGGATATTCTTTTGACAAGATAGGAAAACTGCCATTAGGAGGACGTATATACTTTACAGCCCAGAATGTATTTACAGTCACCAAATACAAAGGGTTAGACCCGGAAGTAAACGGTGGATATGACAGCAACATCTATCCACGTCCTTTCATGGGTATTTTGGGAGTTAATCTTAATTTCTAATATTTTAAACTTGTACAAATATGAAACTCAATAAAATAAAGACATTTATAACTGCGGCATCCCTGACACTCCTGCTGGGAACAACATCCTGTGTCGGCGATCTGGATGTAGAGCCCATCAACCCGCAGCAAACAATGGAAGCAAACAACGACGCGCTGTTCAATAAAGTATATGCCAGCTTTGCCCTGACCGGACAGACAGGTCCCGCCGGAAGCGGTGATGTGGCTGACATAGACGAAGGACAATCCGACTTCTACCGCATGTCATGGTACATGAACGAATTTACCACAGACGAAGCACATTGGGTATGGGCTACAGATGCCGGCGTACCCGACCTGCTCCACAACTCATGGGGTGCCAGCAACGTATTTTCAGTGGGACTCTACTACCGTCTTTACTTTACAATCACCTTGTGTAATTTCTATCTGGAGCAAGTGCCTGATGACGGGACGGCAGAAACCGCAATGCGGCGTGCCGAAGTACGTTTCATACGTGCCCTGCAGTATTACTATATCATGGATGCATACGGCAACGCTCCTTTCATGACTACAGTAAGTTCTGACCTCGCCGAATATTACACACGCGACCGTTTCTTCACTTTCGTGGAATCTGAATTGAAAGACTGCGTAAACAGCATGGCTGAAGCAGGTCAGAACACATATGGCCGCGTCGACAAGGTGGCAGTATGGAACCTTCTGGCCCGTCTTTACCTGAACGCTGAAGTCTATACAGGTACAGCCCATTGGCAGGAAGCGATGGACTATGCCGAAATGGTTATCAATAACGGCTACTACCACCTCTGTACAAAAGGCGCTACGAATCCTGTAACCGGGGAAGTATATTCTGCATACCAGATGCTGTTCCTGGCCGACAACAATGAGACCGACGCACGCTATGAAATGATATTCCCTGTCATGTTCGACGGCCAGACAACGAAAAGTTATGGTGGCATGAACTTCCTTGTCTTAGGCTCGTACAGTTCGGATATGAGTGTCAATGTCCCTTCTGGTACAAACAACAGCTGGGGAAAATGTATCCGAATCCGCAAACAGCTGCTGGATAAATTCTATCCGACCACCGAAGCTCCTGCAGGCAACAATGTAGCTACAATGACTGCGGCAGCCAACGATGACCGTGCATTGTTCTACGGTGACGGTTTCAATGCTTCCATTGAAGATGAAAGCAGCCAGACCGACGGTTACGGGTGTGTAAAATTCCGTAATGTACGTTCCGACGGACAGTCCAACCCGGTAATCGACTATGTATATACCGACCTGGCTTTATTCCGTATGGCAGAAGCCTACCTGACCTATGCAGAAGCTTCTACCCGCCTGAACGGTCCAAATGCTGACGCATCCGGCATGATCAACGTGTTACGTAACCGTGCCAACGCCGCTACCCAGAACATCTATACGCTGGACAATATCCTGGACGAATGGTCCAGAGAGTTCTGGCTTGAAGGCCGCCGCCGTATGGATCTGATCCGTTTCGGACGTTTCGGAGGACAAGCTACCTATAAATGGGAATGGATGGGAGGTACCTATAACGGCGCTCAGTTTGGCAAGTATATGAATATTTTCGCCATTCCTGAAAACGATCTGACCAACAATGGCAATCTGACTCAGAACCCTGGTTATTAATTTTAATAAAACGATTGAAGTATGAAAAAACTGAATATATTGACCGGACTCTTTTTAGGAATTGGCTTGTGTCTGTTTTCTGCCTGCGAAGACGACAATGACTCCAATCCTATTGTACAGCAGCCGGAATCATTCGAACTGAACACGCCGGCATTGAGTGAAAACGTATACGACCTGGAAAAATCCTCGTCTATACAGCTTACCTATAAACAACCCGATTACGGCTATACTGCCGCCGTTACCTATTATGCACAGGTTTCCATGGATAATACCTGGGAAGAAGCTACGGAAGAGACCGAAGCTACCTATGTGGAACTGAACGGAAATTCAACCACTTGTGAATTCGAGGCAGACGCCTCACAGATAGACCGGGCGATTATGTCACTGGGAGGATACAATGAAGAAAATGTCCCGTCCGAACCGCTGACCATCTACATGCGTATGAGAGCGACACTGGGATCAGGATATGAATGTTACTCCAACGCCATTTCTCTGTCTGTATTCCCTTATTATATGCCTATCGTAGATGCAGAACCCGAAATATGGTATCTGGTCGGCGACTGTATCGGTGACGGAACATGGGGCAACACCAACACGGACAATATCGGAGTTTCATTGATTCCGATGTCAATTGTCGACGGTTATGAATACAATACCACCACAGGTCAAGGTGAAATCCAGTATACCGGCTACTTCCTGGCTGGAAAAGGATTCAAACTGATCAAGACTCCTGGCAGCTGGGATAACCAATGGGGTAACTCTTCGGCAGCCGGCATTGACAATCCGGTCAAGAATGACGGCGGTTCCTCTAACCTGCAGGTTCCAAGCAGCGGATATTATACCGTCAAACTGAATACGGAATCGGATGTACTTACCATTGAAGCCGCTGAAGCTCCGGATGTTTACCACATCATGATCCAAGGTGATTTCAACGGATGGACAGATGCGGCAATGACACCGGTAAATACCGTGGAAGGCATGAACAACCACATCTGGAAATACGAACTGGATGCCACATCAGGTGATACGACAGCCAAATTCAAGGTATCTCCGGGTGAAGCAGGAAGTGCCGACGGATGGGGTACCAACTGGGGTGGAACAGGTTTCCCGTACGGTATCGGATCCAATGGAGGAGCCAATATACCTGTTCCGGCCGGCCACTATACCATCCTCTTCAATGACATTGACGGATTCTACTACTTTTATACTTTAGAATAAAAAAGATTATAAAATAAAACATCTATGAAAAAGAAAGCATTATATATCTTGTTCCTTTCTGCCTTCGCCTTTACCGGATGTACGGAAGATTACACCGACTGGGCCGAACCACAAGGGTTCGAACAGGAAGAAGGCAGAAATGTTTCAGTGACAGCCACAGCAGCCTCTCCTATAGACATGGCAACTGTCACTACCGATTCTCTTACGTTGTTTACTCCGTCTGTAACTATGGGAGAGACAGACGCTGTATCTTCTTACCAACTGTTGTTGGACGGAACCTACAATCTGCCTGTCAGCATCGAAGGAAAGGCCAACACGGCCGAACTGGTCAGCGCTGTCATCTCCCTATACGGACAGGCCCCTGTAGAACGGACAATTCCGAGTACCGTAAACGCATTCATCTCTACCGGCAGTTCTGTAATGAAAGCCAGCGCATCCATCGAACTGAAAGTGACTTTGGTTGTAGACTTCAGCGAATTCATCTATCTGCCGGGTAACCATCAGGGATGGAACACAGCCAACGCACCGGCATTACGTTCTCCGAACTTCGACGGAGTCTATACCGGATACAGCTACCTGGACGGCGACTTCAAATTCAACAAGAGCCGTGATTCAAGTTGGGCCGACGGTGAATATAACTTCAACGATTTCTCAACTTTCAGTTCCGAAATCATTCAGGGAGAAGGTACGAACTTCAACGTTGCCGCACCTGCATTCTACTACATTGTAGCTGATGTGGCTAA
>ULQU01050347.1_pt1 | contig 58780 bp, 44 predicted proteins | sample 1954841 | NCBI WGS metagenome assembly ULQU01 (sample SAMEA4835664, study PRJEB28245) | human gut metagenome | biome: gut microbiome; material: fecal sample | place: Denmark | collected 2008
GATTACGGGTGCAAAGGTAGGGACTTTTTTTGAATATGCAATAGTTTAATCAACTTTTTTGTCATAAAAAATATTCATTCATTTTTACAATCCTAATCATCCAGCTAATAAACAACAATTTAAGAACAAAATTATGCTTGAACTTTTTGAAAAAAATCCAAGCATAATCTTATAGTATCAGTTAAGAGAATTCCAACCTTGTGCTTTTAATTCAACTTCTCCGCCATCACGTCCTACAAGGAAATTCCCAAGTTCAGCCTTTGTTATATGACCAATAATCTTTATGCCTTCCATTTCAGAGACCTTTTCATGATCTGTTAAAGGAACAGTAAAAAGTAATTCATAATCCTCACCACCATTCAAAGCAGCTGTTACTAAATTCATATTAAATTGCTCGGCCATAACAGCTGTCTGATAATCTATCGGTATTCGATCTTCATAAACACGACATCCCACATGACTTTCCTTCGAAATATGCAATAATTCAGAAGACAAACCATCCGATATATCCATCATCGCAGTTGGAAGGACATTTGCCTTACGCAGTTTTTCAATAATATCCTTACGGGCTTCCGGTTTTAACTGACGTTCCAATAAATATTCTTTTCCTGAAAAATCAGGAGTAAAGTCTTTCTCTCCTTGGAACACCCTCTTTTCGCGCTCCAGCAACTGAAGTCCCATATAAGCCGCTCCCAAATCACCCGAAACACAAATCAGATCTGTTTCATGTGCACCATTCCGATACACTACTTTTCCTTTTTCTCCTTCTCCAATACATGTAATACTAATACTCAAGCCTGTCAATGAAGCAGATGTATCACCACCAACCAGATCAACACCATAGACATCACATGCTAAACGGATTCCACTGTATAACTCCTCCATATCTTCAACAGAAAAACGCTTAGACAAGCCTATCGATACTGTTATTTGGCGTGGATATCCATTCATCGCATAAATATCAGAGAAATTCACCACAGCCGATTTATACCCCAGGTGTTTCAATGGAACATAAGTCAAATCAAAATGAACTCCCTCCAATAATAAGTCGGTTGTCACCAATGTCAATTTATCCTGATAGTCCAACACGGCTGCATCATCACCAATACCTTTTAATGTACTCTCATTTTTCAACTTTATATCTTCTGTCAAATGGCGTATTAAGCCAAATTCTCCCAATGTTGCAATTTCTGTTCTTGAACTCATAACTACCACAAAATTTTATTCTGTTGGAATGTTTGTATATGTTTTAATATCATATTATCAAAAGAATCCTTCTCTTCTTCCGAAAAAGAAATAAAGATCGGAAGATAGTATATGCAGCCTTTCAATTCTTCAGTTACATATTTATTATGTAATAACCGCACTGCATCTTTTTCCGTAGTCAATATGATCTTATTCCGGCCTTTTAACCGTTGAAAAGATTGTGTAATGGTTCGGATATCAGACTCTTTAAAGTCATGATGATCAGAAAAGATCAGTTCTTCTACCTGCCATTCACTTTTTCTTACCTCTGATACAAAATGTTTCGGATTAGCAATACCACTAACGACCAGTACTGCATCATCCGAAGTTGGAATGAAAGGAAGCTTCCGATCAACAGACAGTAAGGAACAAATCCGATCGTACTCCACATAAGAGAAAAAGACCTGCTGATGTGCCTTAAGCTGCATATTGGTTTCTGTAATCCGATATTCAATGGGTTTCAAATCCCTAGGAGTTTTCGTAACAATTACCGCATCTGCTCGTTCACATCCCGATATAGGTTCTCGCAAACGGCCTACAGGCAACAAACGATCATTATAGAACATCCTACCATAATCTGTCAATAAAATAGAGAAAGACGGTTTCACATACCGATGTTGATAAGCATCATCCAATAAAATAACCTGAGGCTTTTTAGTATCAGGCAATGACAATAATTTATCTATGGCACGACATCGGTTTCCATCCACAGCCATCAAAATCTCAGGATATTTATGAAAGATCTGATAAGGTTCATCCCCTATTTCTTTACATGTATGTTCCTTCGTTGCCAATATAAAGCCTTTGCTTGAACGTTTGTACCCCCGACTCACAACAGCTATCCGATATTTATCTTTCAGCAACCGGACTAAATATTCGACATGCGGAGTTTTTCCCGTACCTCCTACAGCTAGATTTCCTACACAGATAACAGGAACAGGAAAAACCTTTTCTTTCTTAATACCCCAATCGAATAACTGATTCCGTATAAAAACCCCTATTCCATAGAGAAAAGAAAAAGGCCATAACCAAAAAGTATATTTTGAAGAAATATTTTCCGACATATAAATATATTACCAACTATCTTGCGCAAAGGTAACTAATATATATTCATTTGCCAATTTTCTTTGCTATTTGCATTTCTAGTTCCCTTGCACTAAAACAAACTTGTTGGTAAACATCATTGATCAGTAAAGCATCCGCTCGATTAAAATCAGATTCACGTACAGTTACAAAAACACCTCCCAAATCAGCAGCTCCGGGACTTGATAAAAATCGATCAGGTTCTGCTGCCGTGTACTGCCACGGACGATGTTTTTTACGAACAACTACTAATAACGACCAAGCCTGTTTTTCATAATGAACAAAAAGATTCATCATCGGTTCTTCATCTTCTATCGAAACAGGTAACCATGTACAAAGTTTCTCAAACATACTTACTGCATCCGGTATCAAAGAAGAACGGATAACAAAACCATTTCGACTTCCAAGACTAAATGTATACAACGATGTTTCTTTTTCTGCCAACAAAAGCTTTACATGTGTTTCTATTTCCTGGTCAACCGGCATATCACCCCAAGGCACAGCCTGGAAATGGAAATGATCGGGAGCAGAAGCGCCACAACGTGGTCCATTATAGAAAAGCGTAAAGTCTGGTAATTGTCGAGATAATTCCAGCATATCAGCCAAACGAGACTGGATACGTTGTGGAGTATGTTCACAAGCTGGTATCGTTAGATGGTGGCGAAATATCGGATAAGGATTACATAAAATGAGATAACGATCGCCAAAAGGCAAACGTAACTGTTCCGAAGGCAAATGATCCGGACACAGAAAACAAGGTCGTTGCTTAACAGCGTCTTTATCCACTTTAGCAGTTGTCGATACACTTCGAGCGGGATTGTATTGCACACGGACGAGTGCATCACCCAATGACAACTCGCGTATCAATACATGATCCAGAACTTCATAATTCCGAGCAGCCAAACCCCATTCCTTTTTCTGGCGATCTAACATACGTAAGACCTCTTCTTGTAATGTTCTTCTCATAAGGCCTGTCTGTTTTGTTGTATTCTGGCTTCCAGTTCCCATGTACGGATACGATCTTTATATACATTATATTGATTCATCTTCTCACGACTCAACATTGCATCCGAATTATCTTCCCAACGACGACATAGATACAAAACATCATAAATACGCCCGATCTGATACTCCCGGCAAATCCGTAACCCAACAGCATAATCTTCTCCATAACTGGTATTCGGGAAATTAATCCGACGAATGAGCGGTGTATAAAAAGCGCGTGGAGCTCCCAAACCATTAATCCGAAGGGCATTATTCCGACCATTCTCTGGAGTCCATTCCTTATGATCAATTACTCCTGGCGAAATCTCTTCCAATTTAAAATTAGTCATCCGATAAGTTCCGACTACCATTGCACATTGTTGTTGATAAAAGGCATCCACAATTTGTTGCAACGTAGATTCACTGCTATACAAATCATCACTATCCAATTGAACGGCAAATTTTCCACATTGAGGATGATGAATACCCTCATTCCAACATCCGCCGATACCTAAATCCGTCCGCTGCGGAATCAGATGAATCAAACGAGGATCCGACTGATAACGCTCAATCGCTTCGGTCGTTCCATCAGTCGAATGATTATCAATAACAATCAAATTGAATGGGAAATTAGTCTGTTGATTTAAAACAGAACGGATAGCATCTTCTATCGTACGAACCCGATTCCGAACCGGAATGATTACCGATGCTTCTACCGGAAAGGATTCTTCAGAAAAATCGATCGTCTTGAACTCTGGTTTCAAATAAGCCCCAATCCGCTTCAGGTATTCGGTACACACCTGCTCCATCTCCAACTGTACTACTCGATTTCGAGGATCCACATAATCAAATATCTTATCACCACTTTTCCTCCAGTCGTGTTCTTCCGCCCGATACAGGAATTCATTGACATGTATAAGAGAGCCTTTCTCCGAAAGATGAAGACGCAATGCATAAAGCGCCGCATATTGCCAATCTTGTTGAATAGCTTGTACAGCCTCAATAAAAGCAGAAGAACGGATAAACAGTAATTTACCAAAATCAAAATCATTCCGCAAACTTCCCGCTTGGCACGCAATCAATGGATGAGGTATCAGTTGCCCATCTTTCTCATCATAATAATCGGCATACAGGCAATCGGCTCCCGTCGAGTCTGCTATTTCACACAATCGTTCCAATGCCCATGCACCAAGAATAATCCGATCAGGTGATAAACAAAGCAATATATAATCCGACAGATCCGAAACAACCAGATCGTTCAATAACTGGCGACTCCATGCCGACGAACCATGAGGCATATCAAAAAGAACAATATTTCTTACTAAAGACTGCGACTGGAATGTTTCCTCATTCATCTGTGCAACCACAGGATTTTGCCGCATGACAAAACAGGTGATACGTTTTTCCATGATTTTCTATTTTTAAGGCAAAAATAAGAAAGGATTTTGATTTTTCAGGCTTTCATCTCTATAATGAATACAACGGTTGAATCGGCAGCTTCCGGAAAAGAAGCCTCTAGTGATTTTCCAAACTTCGTAAATGAATAAGTTTGTCCATACAAATCCATCGGTTCCAGTTTAGCGACACTACCCGTCTGGAAAAAATCATCCGTAAAACCTTCATTCAACTGCCATGCCTGATTCTCGAAACGATCCCAGCAAAACAAATATCGTTGTTCTGTTTTCTCCGCATCCTGATTGGCAGCCATCCAATAACGACTTCCCATACAAACAGGGAATAACGGTATCTCTCCTTCTTCAATATCTTCTTTGCCTCCCGTTTGATGAATAAACAATGAATCACGTAATAAATGTTCCGGCTGATAAGGCGCCGAATAAGCATACATTTCTCCACTATCGGGTGATACACACAAACGAACCGATTGCAAATTGGGGAATAAAACAGGATGTGTTAGCGAGACTTCTACTATAGGATGAGATTCTAAAGGCTGAAAACAGGTATCATACACTTGCACCTGCTGTTTTACACACGGACGATGCAAAGTATCTTTTTCTATCACTCGTTCTGCCGTATAGATTTTTCCTTTGTACAATACGGCAGACAATAACTGCTCTTCATTAAAGTCCTTCCGTAACTTCTTCTTAAAAAGCAATTCACCATCAAACGTATAATAATAGATATCATCCACATTACCTAATACGATCAATTGCTTTTTTAGAGAATGGACCAAATAGCCAGCCACCTTGATTTCCTCTGGTTGGGTTATCTGACAAACCAATTCTCCTTGTCGATTGAAACGATACAAAATACCTTGACAAATCAAAAACAGATCGTTCCCGTCTTTTTGTATATCATGCGCGTCCGTCAAAGACTTCCCATTTATTGGTTTTAAGGGAATAGCTGTAACTGACTCAGCAATGTCCGATAACTCGCCTTTCCGATTCATATCGGTATCACGATCTGCCATCAGGCGTTCATAGCCAAAACCGCCACAAAGTAGCAACATAGCTGCTAAAATGATATATGTGATCTGTTTCATTTTCTTCAGATTTTACATATTAAAAACGAAAAGAAAACAGATTTAGTATATAGAACTACGAATAAGATCAAAAAAGCCGAATAAAAATTTTCCAGTTGAGAAACTAGAGAAAAAAATTGGGAAGAAGAGAGTTTTTGGCCTTTTCTTCTGAATTTGCTTCCCGATAATACCTACAAATGATTAAGTAAAAGCAAAAATCCGATACCAAGTTACCAAAAAGTGGTGATTGCGGTGCTGATGCCTTGAATGTACTTTTGCAACGAAAAAAATAACGCTAAAATAAAAATGAATCATACAAGGACTATCAGAGTTGTTTGGGTTTTGTTTATGTGTCTAATCTGTCCGGAAATATTGTTTGCACAATCAGATGCCGTCCTTTCAGGAAAAGTATCTTCATCTGAAGGAGTCGTTGATTTTGCTTCAGTTTATCTGAAAGGGACAGAATTGGGATGTACCACCGACGAAAAGGGACTCTTCCATTTAAAAGTACCCGAAGGAAAATATACATTGGTTGTTTCTGCCGTAGGATACCAGGCAGTAGAACAAGTTGTACAAGCTAAGAATGGAGAAAGACAACGATTGCATATCCATCTTTCAACCGATGTGAAAGAATTAGAGGAAGTAGTCGTGGTATCCAATGGTGTCAGTCGGGTGAAAAAGTCGGCATTTAACGCCATAGCCTTGGATACAAAAGCCCTGCAGAACTCTACACAAAACCTGAGTGAGGCGTTGGCACAAGCTCCGGGTATGAAGCTTCGTGAATCAGGAGGTGTCGGTTCAGACATGCAATTGATGATGGATGGATTCAGCGGAAAACATATCAAGATTTTTATTGATGGAGTTCCTCAGGAAGGAGTTGGTAGTTCCTTCGGCTTGAATAATATCCCCGTGAATTATGCAGAACGAATTGAAATATACAAAGGTGTCGTTCCTGTGGGTTTCGGAACAGATGCTATCGGAGGAGTAATCAACATTATTACGAAAAAGAATCTAAACCGCTGGTTTGTGGATGCTTCTTATTCGTATGGTTCATTCAATACCCACAAATCATACATCAACTTCGGGCAAACCTTCAAGAACGGTCTGACTTATTCGATCAATGCTTTTCAGAATTATTCGGATAACGATTATTGGGTAGATACGCCCGTAAAAGACTTCGAAACCGGTGCCATCAATAAAAAGAAAATTGAGCATGTCCGTCGGTTCCACGATAAATACCACAACGAAGCAATAGTGGCTAAAGTAGGAATAGTTGATAAACCATGGGCCGACCGATTGATGTTTGGTTTTACTTGGTCGAATATGTATAAGGATATCCAGACGGGAGTCCGGCAAGAAGTCGTATTCGGCGGTAAGTACCAGAAAGGTTATTCTCTGATTCCTTCTTTGGAATACCGGAAACAGAATCTTTTTGTGAAAGGATTGGACGCAACACTAACAGCGAATTATAATAAAAACATTACGCATAATGTCGATACTTCTACCTACGAATACAACTGGCGTGGCGAGATGCGTCCGTTAAAATCACCAGGAGAACAATCCTACCAGTACACCCGTTCTAACAATCAGAATTGGAACGGAACGTTGACATTGAATTATCGGCTGGGGAAAGCCCATACTTTTACATTTAATTATGTAATGAATTCTTTCCGTCGTGCCAACCAATCTATGTTATATGAAGATTCGGAAGCAAATGCTATCCCGAAAGAAACCCATAAAAATATCGGAGGTCTCTCCTACCGTCTGATGCCAAATGAGAAATGGAATGTATCTGTATTCGGGAAATACTATAACCAGTACAATGCGGGTCCGGTAGCGACTTCTACGGCACAAGACGAATATGTGAAGACTTCCAATTCTGTTAATGCATTAGGATACGGAGCAGCTGGTACCTACTTCATCGGAAAAGGTTTCCAGACAAAGTTGTCGTATGAAAAGGCTTACCGTCTCCCTACCAATGAAGAGATGTTCGGAGACGAGGATCTTGAAACAGGAGATATTTCCTTAAAGCCGGAAAAGAGCGACAATGTAAATGTCAATCTAAGCTATAACCAGACATTCAACCGGCATTCGGTCTATGTGGAAGGCGGCTTAGTCTATCGGAACACCCAGGATTATATCCAGCGCAGCCTGACCGACCTGAGCGGCGGAAAGTATGGAGCGACTTATGTGAATCACGGAAAAGTCTTGACGAAGGGATATAACCTCTCGGTCCGTTACGGATTCGGAGAATGGCTGAGCATAGGCGGCAACTTCACCCAGATGAATGTCCGCGACAATGTAAAGACTGTCGATAGTGGATCTAGTCAGGAAAGTCTGACTTATGGAGCTCGTATGCCAAACTTGCCTTACCAGTTTGCCAACTCAGACATTTCTTTCTATTGGAACAATCTGCTTCAAAAAGGAAATAAGCTGACGTTGACTTATGATAATCTGTATATGCACAGTTTCCCGCTTTATTCGGAAGCTTTGGGCAGTGAATCAGATTATGTGGTGCCGACACAGTTCGCGCACAACCTGACTCTTTCCTACAGTCTGCAGAACGGACGGTATAATTTCTCGGTAGAATGCCGAAACTTCACCAACGAGAAGCTGTATGACAACTTCAGCCTGCAAAAGGCCGGAAGAGCCTTCTATGGCAAGATCCGGGTTTGCTTCGGGAATTAATCAGGCATACCAATCAATCGAACAACAATAATCAGGAATCTTACAATAAACAAACATTAAATCGGAACAATATGAAAAGAAAACTTCTAACCGTAAGTTGTGCCGCCATTTGTATGTGCGGATTTGTGTTGACTTCTTGTAGTGAAGATGATCCGGTAAATCCGGGCAACAACGGAGATAATAATAACGACGGGACACCGACCAGCGAAGTTATTTCCAACTATGTAGTGGCTGCATCCGTAAACGATGCCAATTATCTACTGACAGCAGATACACTGACTGAAGGTACCATCTCAGCCAAGAATAACGGATTGACTACCGAAAGCGGAACCCAATGGATTTTCTATCAGGATAAGTATCTCTACCGTTTGGTTTACAACCAGGGGAATGCCGGTGTCACTTCTTCTTATATCCTGAATGCGGCAGGTAAAGTAGAAGAACGTGACAATACCTACGAGATCAAACGCTTCACTTCGTATGGTACCTATAAGAATTATATCATCACGGCTTCTGCCGGCGATTTGTCTCAGGAATATGCGGATGAGAATGGCTACCTGCCCCAAGGTTTTCTTTTCTCTTATCTGGATGTAGAGAACGAGACCTTCAAGACGAACAGCGATGTAGTCTTCTCGGAGAACTTTTTAGGTAACGGAGAGTATGTCACACTGGCGGGTATCCTCGAAGCCAATGATAAGATTTACAGTGTGGCTGTTCCAATGGGATTGAGCCAATATGGAGTGAAAGCCGAAGGCGGAAAATATGTGGTGTATGAAGATTTGATCAAACAGGAATCCGGAGGAAGCGGCAGCGGTGCCTACGAAAAAGGCGAATTGCAATGGACTCAATACCCGAACGAATGTTGGGTGGCGATCTTCGGGGATGAATCCTTCCAGAACAAGACCTTGATCAAGACCGACAAGATCAGCTATGCGTGTGGACGGTACAAATCGCAATACTACCAGACGATCTGGGCTGCCGACAATGGCGATATATACGTTTTCTCGCCCAGCTATGCCAAGACGATGACCGATCCGCGCCAGCAGACCACGCTTCCGGCAGGGGTTGTACGTATCAAAGCAGGAACGGATACATTTGATGACGATTATTATTGCAACCTGGAAGAACAGACCGGCGGAAAGTCGTTCTTGCGTTGCTGGCACATCGCCGACGATTATTTCCTGCTCCTGATGTACGACCGTCCGCTCACCGAATCCGGGTTCGCTGCCAAAGAGATGGCCGTCTTTAAAGGAGAAGACAAGACTTTAACCTATGTAAAAGGAATGCCTGATGCAAGTATTATCTCAGGTTTCGGGAATACACCTTATACGGAAAACGGGAAGGTCTATGTAGCGGTGACAACCACCGACGGCAGCCAACCGGCCATCTACCAGATTGATCCTGCCTCTGCTAAGGCCACCAAGGGATTGACTGTCGAATCGGAACAAATCTCAGGGGTAGGAAAACTGACGTACTACGTAAGCGAATAATCCGATGCGCCAGTTTTTTCATCAGATTCATCTATGGCTGTCCATCCCGCTGGGAATCCTGATCTCGGTGATTTGCCTTACCGGTGCGATCCTGGTGTTCGAGAAGGAAATAACACAGATGATGTATCCCGAAACCCAGACAACGCAGGCAGAAGGGCAACATGGCAAGAAACAACGCCCCGAATTTTTCCGCCAGGTACGTGCCCTGCATCGCTGGATGCTCGACGCGCCTGCTCAAAAGGGAGAGCCATCTGCTGGAAAGACGGTGGTGGGTATCACGACCGTGGCGATGATCGTCATCCTGATAAGTGGAATGATAATTTGGTTTCCGCGAAACCGCCGCACGCTAAAGCACCGCCTGCAAGTATCCTGCACGAAAGGATGGCGGAGGTTTTGGTACGACAGCCACGTCGCGCTGGGCTTTTACAGCACGTTGCTCCTCCTCATCATGGCGTTGACGGGCCTCACCTGGTCGTTTCCCGGCTACCGGGCTTTCATGTACGACCTCTTCGCCGGTCTGCCGATAGAAAACCTTCGCCGGTTCTTCTATTCCCTGCATACGGGGACGTGGGGCGGGCTGCCGACGCAAATCCTCTATTTCCTCGCCTCCCTGACTGGGGGAATATTACCGCTGAGCGGCTATTATCTGTGGTGGAAGAAACGGAAGCGGAAATAATTCGCTCCGGAACGGAAAAAGCAAAGGCCTCCGACGATACAAATCCTGGCGGATCGGGATCGTCGGAGGCTCTTTTCAATAGGAATCCTGGCGGATTGAAGCTGTCAAAGCTGCCCGACGATAGAAATCCGCGCGGATTGAAGCTGTCGGGCGTCTTTTTTTAACAAATCCTTGCGGATTTGGACCGTCCAAGCCGTCTGACAGTAAAAATCCTGGAAGAATGATACTAGATGGATGTCATCTAAAGAAAATCTTTGCGGATTAGACTTAAAAGTCACCACTTTTATGTTAAAACATCGACAGAATGTTACATTTTGCAGAAAAGGGGCTCTCCGCCCCTTCTTTTTTATTCCGCAAAGCCCACCGGATGATTCAAAAACGGCACTTGCGTTGCTTTCAATTTCAACTTTTGGGCGAGGACTTCCTTGTCCATCGTTCCGCGCGGCACCGTGGCCAATCCCATTCCGGCGCAAGCGATCGAAATATTCTGGGAAACGATTCCTGTATCCATTGCACCTGTCAACCGATTTTGTGGTGTATCGCCTCCGCGCATCTTCGACAAGTCGCTCACCAATACCAACGATACAGGCGCTACTGCGGCAAATTCCTGCCCTTTCGCCACATCTTTACGCAGGTCCTCACTCGTCACCGGTACCAACTGATTGGCTTTGGCATCATACAAATAAGCACCCTTTGCGGTACATACATAAATATCGACATCCTGATAGTTCAACGCGCTGGGCGCCGTGCGCATTCCTTTCTCCGGACGGTTCACACCGTTGGCCGCCCAAAGCAAATCCGAAAGTTGTTGCAGCGAAAGCTCCTTGTCGGCATACGAACGGCACGACTGGCGGTTGGCAAAAGCGGTCATCACGTCTGTTCCGCATTGTTTACTGGGGGCATTCAGCGAAATCCCCTGCAAATCCTGGGCGCTTGCCCCGAAAATGGAGCAAGCTGCCATCATGGCAAATACGAAGTTTTTCATTGTATTCTTCTTTTTTATGATTAAAACTGTTTTTTGATCGTCGTAAAGATAACACAAAAACAAGTATTTGCGCAAGAAACTTACCCGATTTGTATGCCATCAAGGAACAACTATCTGATGCGTACCGGCTGTCAAATCCACCGCCTTTCCATCCAGTACCAACTCGCCCGTACAGCCCAACGGCACCTTTACGGTCAGTTGGATCTTGCCCTCTTCGGTACGTTTCCATTCACTGCTGATTTCACCGGCTACAGAATCATAGGAACCTTTCGCCCACTGCATATCTGCCGGGAAATGCGGCGTGAAACGGATATGGCGGAATCCGGGTTGCTGCTCGTCGTAATTGATACCCGCCAACTGATTCATCATCCAGGCAGAGACATCGCCCATAAAGACATGGTTCAAAGAAGCATCGCGGAATTCCGGACTCAATGTCCAAGTCTCCGGTAATGTAGTATAACCCATCGTTTCTACCCAATATCCCCACGAAGGAGCTTCCCGTTTTGTAATCATCTTCATTGCATCTTCCAAATAACCATAGCGAGTGAGCATGGCAGGAACCGTCTTCGTTCCGATCAGACCGAAATCGAGGAAATAATTATTATCCGCAACCAGTTGATGCAACTTGTCTGCAACTGCTTGTTCTTTCCCTTCCGGAACCAAACCTAAATACAACGCCAGAGCCTGGGCAGCCTGCGTTCCCTCAGCATACGTAGCAGTCTCTGGATGGAAGAACTTCCGGTTGATACGTTCCTTCAACGCTTCAGCCTTCTCGGCATACGGTTTCGGATCTTTCCCCAAAAGCGAAGCAAAACGCGCCATCAGTTGATTGTCTAAATAATAGTAGGCCGTCGAGGTATATTCGTTGTTTGTCGTTGCTTTCCAATACACCCAGTCGCTCAATCCGAAGGTCAGGAATCCATCCTTCTCTTTTGTCTGGAGATACGCCAGGTAACGTTCCATCGTAGGATATAGTTTCTCGATACTTTCGGTTGTACCATAATAATTATACAAAGCATTCGGGATGATGAACATCACAGCATCCCACACCGGACCAGGAAATTCGCCATATCCCCAACCACTCGAAGGAATGATACCGGAGATGTCACCTTCAGCCCGTTGGTTATCGATAATATCGTCCATCCATTTCTCGTAGAACGTAATACCATCAAAGCCCAGTAAACCCAAGTCGATGGCGACATGTGCATCAGCTGTCCAACCATTCTTTTCCCGCTGAGGACAATCCGTAGGAATACTATGCAGGTTACTTCGATAGGCTTGCATGGTCGCATTCCAGATTTTGTTCAATGTTTCATTCGAACAACTAAACGAACCCACCGGTTTCAAGTCGGTATGCAGGAAGAGCGCAGTCAGACTCTCTTCCGTCAGCTTCACCGGCTTATCACTTTCCACTTCTACATACTGGAAACCGTGATAAGCAAACGAAGGCACGAAGATTTCCTCTTCGCCTGTTCCTTTCAGATAATATTCATCCATCTGGAATACCTCGCCCGGCTTCACCGGATGATAATACACGTTGATATTTCCCTGTTCCAGCCGTCCGTCTTTCTTCAACAACTCGCCATGCTTCAACGTGATGTGCGTGCCGGCTTCCCCTTTCACTTTCAGACGGCACAAACCGGCTATATTCTTCGGAAACGCATAGACATACAATCGATCACTGAAGGCTTTCATTGAAACCGGTTTCAATTCTTCTGTCACATGGATTCCCGGCATTTCCTGTGCCACCAGCAAAGCAGAAGGAGTCGCTACTTCCACGGCTGTCTGCCAAGCACTGTCGTCAAACGAAGCAAGTTTCCAGCCTTCCGGTTCCAGACGGGCATCGTAACGGTCGCCACTATAAATATTATTATAGGTATATGGTCCGCAAGCAGTTTTCCAAGAAGCATCCGAAGAAAGGATCTGTTGCGTTCCATCCTCATAATCGATCCGTAATTCACATAACAAACGCGGACGATCGCGCCAACGAGCCTCATGGAAATTCCATACGGCCACCGACTGCTCATTATACCATCCGTTACCCAAAACGGCTGCCACGGCATTTTCCCCTTTCTGCAAGAGAGAAGTAACATCGTGCGTCACATAGAGATTTCGCTTATCAAAATGCGTATATCCGGGATCCAAGAAATTCTCTCCTACTCGTTTCCCGTTGAGGAACATTTCATAATATCCGGCAGCAGACACATACAGCCTTGCCTGCTTGACCGGCTTATCCACCATAAATCCTTTACGGAACATAGGAGCTGGTTCGTATTCCTTGTCATTATCGTCGGTAATCCACTTGGCCTGCCAGTCGGCATTTTCCCCTTTTCCCAACTCAAAGCTTGCCACATCGGAAGTACGACAAGGATTTCCATCCTGATCCCAAACAGTAACCTGCCAGTAATAACGGGTTTCCGGTTTCAACTCGGTCCGTTCATCATATACCTTTAAATCCGTCGGTGATGTTCCGATCCGAATTTCATAACGAGAAGGGACAAACGTCGTATCTTCACCCGCATACTTCCATGTGAATCGCGGCATCTTCGTATCAATGCCAATTGGATTTTCCAAATATTCAGTCCGCAAACCGACTGGAACAATTTTTTCATTGGTCTGCACACAGCTTGCCAGCAATCCGGCAGTAGCTGTCAGCACTATTAAAATATTCTTTTTCATATCGAGAATTAAATCATATCCTTACTTAATTACTATACCTTCCGGAGCATCTATTTTCGAAGAGATAGAACCATCTGGTTGTTTTTCATGCCGAATCTTAACGATTCCTTTCGGCGTGGGGAAAGCTCCTTCCACCCATTCCAAATCCGCCAAATGCGGAACAATCCGAAGTACTCGGCAACCAGGTTCTAGCACTTCCACACCCAATACATATTCCGTCATCCACGATGTAGGTCCTGAAGCCCAGCCATGACACAAACTATGGCGGAAACCTTTATAACAGTAGGCTCCGAAATCTCCATGAATATCTTTCTTGCCAGCCGGTACCAGTTCATCGATCGGAGCAGCATTCGGCAACCAGTCCAAATTAAAGTCTTCCCAGAAAGTAGTTGCTCCCATATCCAACATCGCGCCCCAATACGAACGGATAATATCCAACGCTCCGGAATAATTTCCTGCCAAAGCCATTGAACGTAACATATAATATCCATAGAACGTAGAGAAACCATGTCCACCTTCCTGTGACAGGTATTTTTGGTCAGCCTCATTGGCATCCATCAGTCCCGCCCAAGCCAACAAGGCGGCAGCTTGTTTCATTCCCGGCTCTGTCGATTTCTTCTTCAAAGCCAGAAAAGGTTTTATCACTTGAGGCGCAGCCTTCCGTAAACGCGCTTCCGTTTCCAAACAAGTACTTGCTAATTCCGGCTCCTGCAATAAAGAACAAAGTTCTGCTCCATATTTCATAGCCTGAACCATCAATGCCTGCAAACCAGCGTTGATCGCTTCCGGATTCTCATTCGACGGCCAATCCAAGAAACGCATTCCGTCCAAATGTTCCCGGCCAGAAGCATCTACTTTCGAAATCAGAACCTTCAACAGGCCAACCAGATAATCTTTCTGCGATTGCAAATAAGTCCAGTCTCCTTGATACCGAAACCAATCCCGCTGAATCAACAACCACCAGATTGAATACGAACTAATCCCATTCATCCAATTAGGTAATGGAGTAATATTACGGGTTAAATCCAAACTCTTCGGAACCGCTTCATTATACCCAAAGACTGTATTCACAGTCATGACTTCCGGATGCATGTCTCCTATCCAAACCAGACGATCACGTTTAATGCCGTCCCACAAATATTCCTGTAAATTCAGATGGACCGTATAAGCACCCGTCTGCCAAATTTGATTAAGCCGCTCATCGTTACACCGAAACGAACCCTTATAAGGAATATCCCGGTAAGTAGCAATCGCCCGGATCTCCTTCAACTGTAATTCTACAGAATCATCCGGCAAATCAATCCGGACAAAACGAAAACCGGAATTTCCTACCTCTGCAACTCCCAACCAAGGCAACGATAACTGGAAATCTCGGACGGCATGATCGTTTGTTGCCCCGTTCTTCCCGTCGATCTCACACATCGCTTCGCTGACAGATTCGCCGAAACGAACCCGGATACGTACAGGTTTCTGACTAGCCGGCATACCTGTCACCAACTGGATTCCACCTTGAATTTCTTTTCCGAAGTCCAATAATAATGCCGGATGCCGAGCATCCGTACTTCGCATGACGCATACTCGGCTATTCGACAAATCAGCCTGTCCGTTTCCAGGCGACAATAAATAATGTTCATTTTCTATTTGCACACTATCTTGTTGCCATACAATCCGCACAGGAGATAAATATTCTCGGATTCGGCTATCTCTCTGTTGGGCAAAAGCCACTGTAAAAGCTAGCGATGCCCCCAAAACCAACCAGCTTTTCCTCATAGATCCTTTACTTTAGAGTCCAAAAGCCGGAACCAAATCGTCCAACTGCTGTTGGGTCATTCCTTCCGGATCTTCGCCTGAAGCCTGACGGGCACTGAAATATATCTGAGCAGATTTACTCAACGTATCAATGGCATCGAAACATTCAATCAAATCCTCTCCGACAGCCAGGATACCATGTTTTTCCCAAAATACCACATCATGATTCTCCAGCTGTTTGATGGTTGCCCGAGCCAGTTCCACAGTACCAGGTATTTCATACGGAACAATACCGATTCCTTTCGGTACAATGATTCGGCACTCCGGGATCATGCTCCAAAGTACTTTCGTTAGATAATCCGAATTTAAGAATCGCTTGCAATGTGTCATACCTATCAAGTCTGTTGGATGGGTATGTAAAACAACTTTATTATCACGACCTGTAGAGCGAACATAATTATGCATCATCAAATGTGAAGGCAACTCTGAAGTCGGTTGAATAGGCTGTTCTGCTATGATTTCATAACTCAAGCCATCGGCTGCAACCCGGATCAACGAACCGTTCTCAAACGGAGCCTGAGCCACATAACGCATGCGTTTTCCTGTTCCTGTAACGTAAAATACATGTCCGGCTAAAGCTTCCATCTTTTCAGGTAAAGCCTTGGCTGGAGCCAGTGCCGGAAGAGCCAGATCTTCTGACGTCAATAACGACGTTACGTTTACGGAAATATTTCCCCCATTCCGTTCTGCCCATCCTTTAGTCCATAAATAACCAGCGACCTCTGCTATACGGTCTATTTCTGCCATTAAAGCACAATTGCTTCTTAACTGTTCCATTTTTAATCAATTTATAATTTTATCCATTTATTTCATCCGGATAATTTTCATAGCGAACCGGATGTTATTTTAATATACGCCACTTTTTATCAAAAATACGCCAGCTTTTCACCAAAATACGCCGGCTTTTGATGAAAATACGCCGGCTTTTTTTGGTGATCCAATAACCTTATAAATTGGGGAAAATTAAAGAAAAGATTAACACACACATACCTGTTACCAAAACAACAATTGTCTTCTGGTCAACCCCTTTCCATTCCTTCAATAAGATTCCCCAAATATTACTAAAAATCACATTCAACGACATGAGGATACTCCATGAAAAAGCCAACATCACCGGAGAATCGGCAAAAAAGCTCTTTCCCATTCCCAAACCGAAAAACTGCGAATACCATAATACGCCGGCCAGTGCACAAAATAAGACATTATTCCACAAAACACCAGCCGAAACAGAGAAATATTCTTTCCCTGTATGATTACGTCCGTTCTGATAGATGCAATAAATGGCATTGGTCAAGAATCCACCTGTCGTCACCAACAAGATGACCGGGTTCAGAACAAACAGTTCATTAGCACCATGGCTCCGTACCAACTCAGAAATAGGAGAACCTGCTTCCAGACCTAAATTAAAACAAGCGCTCATCACACCAGCCAATAAAGCGACAGCCAATCCTTTTGTCAAAGCAAAATCCTTAACGGCAGCCTGTTTCTCTTCTTCTGTCATATTCCGAGCCCGCAGACTCCCGGCATATCCGATGATAGCAATACCTGCTAATGTGATACAAACACCCAGCAACAAGATAAGTCCTTCGCCATGCAATAAATCCTGCCCTCCGAGAATGGCAGGGAAAAGTGTACCGAATCCGGCACAAGTACCTAAAGCTATACTTTGCCCCAAAGCCACTCCCAAATAACGCATACTCAATCCGAAGGTCAATCCGCCTACGCCCCACAACATGCCATATACAATTGCCTTCAAACTACCTTCCATTTGAAACAAGTCCATCAGACCAATACCCTCTGGAAGTGCCAGGAAAGTACCTAACAGTGGAAAAACCAACCAAGCAAAAATACCTTGAACCAGCCAAAAGCTTTCCCAACTCCAGGATTGAATCTTGTTGATTGGAACATACGAACTACTCTGTCCCAAACTTCCTAAGGCAACGATCAATAAACCAACAAGAACATCCATAATTATCCTCGCTTACAAGTTATCTCGGCTTCGTATTTTTCGATATCCGTCATATAGCTTTCACCAACCGGAACATTATTCTTCAAACAGAACATATCCCAAACAGCATTCCATGGTAAGCTTTTGGCTTCTTCCTGCAAAGCCAACCGCTGGAACAACTGATCATTTGCTTCATACTTCTGCAACAAAGTAGATGGTTCCAACAACGCCTGTAACAAAGCTTTCTGGGTAGCCCGGACACCAATCACATACGCTCCTATACGATTGATAGTCGCATCAAAATAGTCCAAACCTATATGAATTCGGTTTAATGCATTTGAACGGACCAGTTCACGTGATAAATCCAACAACTCATCATTTAAGATGACAACATGGTCACTATCCCAACGAACCGGACGACTGACATGCAACATAATCTCAGGAGTAAACAACAACAAAGAAGATATTTTATCAGCAATGCTTTCTGACAAATGAAAATGTCCTGTATCCAAAGTAACCATTTTCTGGTTCTTCACACCATAACCCAAATAAAAGTCATACGAACCGACAGTATAGTTTTCCAAGCCAATACCAAAAAGTTTCGCTTCAATACAATCTTTCATATTCTTATAGTCAACGGAAAATATCTCATCCAATGACTGCTCCAAAATCTGACGATATTTTAACCGGCTGGCAGGCACTTCCTTACTTCCATCATGAATCCAAAGATTCATAATACAAGGATCTTGCTGGAATTTACCCATCTCTTCACTAATCCAACGGCAACGTTTGGTATGTTCAATCCAGAAATTACGTATATCATCCTGAGGATTAGCCAATGTCAGATTTCCACTTTTCGGATGAGAAAACGAAGTACTGTTAAAATCCAATTTCATTCCTTGTTCCTTGGCCCATTCCATCCAGCTTTGGAAATGACAAGGCTCTATTTCATCCCGATCAACAACCTTTCCTTGGAAATCGCCATAGATAGCATGCAAATTCAAACGATGTTTTCCCGGTATTAAAGAAGTTGCCTTTATAATATCTGAACGAACCTCATCAATGGTTCGCGCCCGTCCCGGATAATTTCCGGTAACCTGAATACCACCAGTCAACGCACCTCCCTGATTTTCAAATCCCATTACATCATCTGTTTGCCAGCAATGCAACGATAACGCTATCTGCTGAAGCTGATCCATTGCTTTTTCAGTATCTACACCTAACGAAGCGTAACGTTCTTTTGCCATTTCATAGGCCTGATTTATATTTCTTTCGTTTGTCATGATTGTAATTATTTTGAGGTTAAACTTAAAAACTTCTGATAAGCATCTTTATACATTTCAAATTCTTTCTGCGGAACAAAGATCTGAGGAGACAAGCTAGATAATATGAACCGTCTCATCTCCCAACGGTCACAGACAAGTCCGGCTGCACGAGCCTGCACCAATCCATTTCCTACAGCTGTTGCTTCCGATGGTCCGGCAACTACAGGCAACTGAATCACATCAGCAACCAATTGATTTAAGAAATCATTCTTAGCTCCTCCTCCAATAACATGCAATCGATGAATCGGGAACGGAGCGACTTGTTTCAAGAAGGTTAATACCTTGCGATAACTAAAAGCCAGACTCTCAAAAATACAACGGACATATTGACCAACTGTTTCGGGCTCCGGTTGATTACTATCTCTACAAAATTGAGAAATAGCATCTTGCATATTTTGAGGATTAGCAAAACAGGCCGCGTTAGGATTTACCAAACTTCTAAATGGTGTCTCTTTTTCCATTAAGGCAATCAACTCAGCATAAGAATAATCTTTACCTTCCCGCTTCCATTCTTCCCGGCAACGTTCCAACAACCACATGCCTGTAATATTCTTCAAGAAACGGATTGTCCCATCAATACCGCCTTCATTCGTAAAGTTCTCCTGATATGATTCTTCTGAAATAATAGGTTCTTCCGTTTCTATACCCATCAAACTCCATGTTCCACTACTCAAATAAGCAAAATTACGATCGGTTGTCGGGACAGCAGCTACAGCCGAAGCCGTATCATGTCCTGCTACTGCAATAACCGGAACAGATCCAACACCCATTTCCTTACTTAAAGAATCAGTTAATGAACCAACAACAGTTCCCGGGAAAACAATCTTCTCAAAAAGAGAAGTTGACACACCTGCAGCACACAACAACTCTGTATCCATTTCTTTCGTGTATGGATTTACCAGTTGGGCAGTTGATGCATCCGTATATTCACACACACAGTTTCCTGTAAGCAAATAAGAAAGCAAATCAGGAATAAACAAAGCCTTCGCCGCTTGTTCCAATGGAGAATAATGCTCTTCCTTCATCTGATACAGTTGAAACAAACTATTGAAGTTCATTATCTGAATACCTGTTCGCTTATATACATCCATCTGCGACATCCTTTGCTGGAAAAACTTTTCGGGCACACCTTCCGTAAACGAATCCCGATAAGCTCGAGGCAACGCTAATAAAACACCATCTGCCCCAATCAATCCAAAATCGACTCCCCACGTATCAATCCCAATTGAAGTCAAATGGATATTTTCCTTTCCACAATAACACAAAGCCTTTTTTATCTCTTTGTATATATGATAAATATCCCAATAATAACGCCCGTGAAGCTCCATAATTCCATTTGAGAACCGATGTATTTCCTTCATCTCAAATTGGTCTTTCGAAAAAGTCATCACAACTGCCCGACCACTGGTCGCACCAATATCAAATGCTAAAAATGTGTTTACTTCCATGATAATTTATCCGTTACTTGAAGATTTTTCTTATTTTTGGACAAAATTATCCGGTTTCCGGAGAAAAAATATTTAGATATTGATTTTAAACCTTTCAATTCTGATACAAATGAATACTCAGATGAATAATCAATTATGTTATTTGACATATAGTGCGAATGATGAAGCATGGGGAACCATTATCACAACAGCAGGTTTCCAACATATCTCACCTCATGCTTCCTATCCGCCATCCCAACATCCCAAGAATTATAACTTTTGTCCACAAAACGGACGTATCCTGAATGAATACCAATTTGTATATATAGTAAAAGGTAGTGGTACTTTTATATCAGATCACAGCAAGAAACGTTCCGTAAAAACAGGAGATTTGCTGATTCTTTTTCCGGGAGAATGGCACAATTACTATCCAGACATAGACTCCGGATGGGATGAATATTGGGTAGGTTTCAAAGGCAGTTATATGGAACATTTAATTGATAAGCACTTCTTTTCTCCCGAAAACCCGATACTAGAATTAGGAATCAGTAGTTCACTCGTCAACTTATATGAAGATTTACTACAAACAGCCAATAATGAAAAGGCTGGTTTCCAAGTTATGTTGGCGGGGATTTTACAACACATTACCAGTACGATCTTCTATAAATACAAAAACCAGTCATTTGCTGATGCTTACATCTTGGATAAATTGGATGAAGCACGTAGAATGATGAAATCAGAAATTGAACATCCGTCGTCACCTGAAGAAATTGCAGCTCAATTAGGATTAAGCTATTCCTGGTTTCGCCGGACATTCAAAGATTACACCGGTATATCGCCAGCTCAGTATCAAATTCAGTTACGCTTAATCAAAGCCAAAGAACTGTTAAGCCAGACAACGCTCAACATTACGGAAATTGCCTATCAGTTACATTTCGAAAATGGAGGACAATTTTCTACTTTCTTTAAGAAAAGAGAAGGACTAACACCCAAAGAATACAGAGAATGGATTTCGGCTGCTAACTCAAAAGAATAAATCGGCAGCCAATTCCATATCTAATATTTACCTGTTTTGATAGAAATTCAAGATGGATAATTTTGTAGCCATTGATTTTGAAACAGCCAACCGCGAACCTTCCAGCGTTTGTAGTGTTGGTATTGTCGTTGTAAGAGAAGGGAAAATACAGAATCATCTATATCGCCTGATTCACCCTACTCCTAATTATTATAACTATTGGAATACTCGTGTCCATGGATTAACAGCTGCCGACACAGCCCAAGCACCTGCTTTTCCTTTCGTTTGGGCAGAAATAGAACCGCTTATAAGCGGACTTCCACTGGTTGCCCACAATGCCGTCTTCGACGAAGGATGTCTAAAAGCAGTCTTCCGAAAATATGGTATGACTTATCCTGAATATAAATTCTATTGTACCTGCCGCGCTTCCAGACGTGTTTTCGGAAAAGAATTACCGAACCATCAACTACAAACCGTTGCTGCTCGTTGTGGATATCAACTGGAACACCATCATCATGCCCTCGCAGATGCAGAAGCCTGTTCCTGGATTGCCTTACGAATTATGGATTTGTATCTTAACAGCTAATTTCTTTTGCCACCAGTACAAATAAAACAGACAGATGACCAACGAAACAACCGTTGAAAGAGGTGGCGCAAACCCCATCCAGAAAAGCGTCGTCGGATCAATATGGCTGAACAGCCACGATAATGGAATACGAAATAAAAAGGTAGCAATCAGGCTATGTACCATCGGGAACCAGGAATTTCCTTGTCCGCTGAAATAAGAATTCATACAAAAAATAAAACTTACTAAAATACAATCTATGCTGTATCCTCTCAGATATGTTGCTCCCATACTTATAACCGCCTCATCTTCCGTAAAAATGCGAATCCAATTTTCCGGAAAAAATTGTGAATAAACACACATTGAAACACCAAACACCAATGCCATACCAATACCGGCATACAAGCAACGGTTCATTCGTTCTATCAATCCGGCTCCATAGTTCTGGGCAGTCATGGCTGCTACAGCAGATGATATTGCAACTGGTGGTAACATGGCAAATACGATAACCTTTTCCACAACTCCCAATGCTGCAGATGCAATCACACCCATTTGATTCACAATGACCGTGATTATCAGAAAAGATATATTTACCAAAGCGTCCTGCAATGCAATAGGAGCTCCCAATACCATGATGCGCCGTGACAAAAGACCATTCAAACGAATATCTTTCCGGGTAAACGGGAAACTAAATCCACGACGATGTAAAAACCACAAAGCAGTCACAAAACTGATTCCTTGGGATGAAATCGTTGCCAATGCTGCTCCGGCAGCCCGCAAATGAAAAGCTCCTACCAACAAGAAGTCGAGTACAATATTGATAATACATGCCAACAATACAAAATAAAGAGGTGTCCGAGAATCACCTAGCCCTCTCAGAATTCCGCAAACAACGTTATACCCAATGATAAACGGAATACCCAAAGAGGCAATTAAAAGATAAGCCTGTGTATCTTGCATGGCTTCTGCCGGCGTATGCATAACAGAAGTTATCGGATCATGACACAAAACCATCAAAGAAGTTAGTACAATGCCTATTAAGGCAAATAACCAGACCGAAGAGCCTATAACTGCAACCAACTCCTTATAATTTCTTGCTCCTGTTGCTATCCCGATAAGAACAGTAATTCCAGTCGTCAATCCTAAAATAATTCCGGTAACAGTTTGCATAACCTGACTGCCTATAGCCACTCCGGCTACACTGGCTGCATCATCAAATTGACCGACTACAAAAAGATCAGCTCCACCATATAAGGCTTGTAATACATTGGCTAGCAAATAAGGTAAAGCAAATTGGAATAATACTTTAACTACATTCCCTTGTGTCAAATCAAGCTCTTTCATTTTCTTTACAGGATTAATAATAACAATTATACATATAAACAGAAAGCCGGATAAGCTGATTGGTTTTACCCAGTCATCTTATCCGGCTTTTATATCGCCCTCCGATGAGGATTACAAAACGCTCCTTTTCGTTATGTTCTGCAAAGGTAGGACGAATCGCTGAGCTAATCAAATAATTCTGCTAGTTTCTGTTGTTTGCGATAAAAACCAGTTTAACAGTTCCCGGTTGGCTTCGCTGTCAATCTGCAAATCATGTTGTTCTTCAAAAAGGTCTAACGAATACGTTGTTTCCCCACAGATATCAACACCGATAACCTTTTCCTGTCGAAAGATAATAGCCAGCAACTCTTTCAATTCTGCTAAAGAAAACTTTCCCTGGTCCCAATTCGTAACAGCGGCTTTCTTATTCAGTACATCTTTATCTACAGAAATGTAAACGGGTTCATTAACATGCTCCCGTGAAAAGTTACGCCAGGCTTCTTCGTGTGAGAAACTTGCCTCGCTGTAACACTTTACCCAAGAAGAATAAGACATTGGTATAGCATGAATAAGACGTTCATCTGCTCCGACAATCAATACTTTCTGAAGAAAAGGATTCGTATCAATAACGGCTTTTACCCACGAGCCGCACGAAAGCATTTCTTCAAATAAAGAAGGTTGCATATCCGGATGATGATCAAAGACAACCAATGAAAAAGGTTCTCTGATTTTATCAGTCCAAAACTTACTTACATAATGATAATTTCCAGAGTCAATAAAATGAATACCATCCGGTGCAAATGGTTCCATCCGCTGCTTCAGTTTTAAGGCAGCTTCCTCATCACAATAACAATCCGTACCGTTCAAATCTGTACAATCAAGCCATTGGAAACGTTGATTCCGAATAAAACGTTCCTGCTCATATACATGCGTAAAATTCATCAAAAGGATATTCGGCTTCATTTTATCATTGAGTGATCAGAAAAATGCCTGCAGATTCCTTTTCTGCAGGCATAGTAATACTCTATTTCAACGATTTTCCATCAGAAAAGGCATTTCCAACCTTCTCTCCCAGTACCCGATAATGATGATGAATCGGATCATAAGTAATTGGCCTTAGTTTATCAAGGTCAATCTTGCCATCTTCGCCTAAAACAGTTTCATCTGCCGAAACATTAACGATGCGTCCCACCATATGGCAGGTCTCCGGATCATAAGAAACCAATTCGCATTCCAATGTCATAGGCAATTCTTCAATAACCGGTGCATTGACAAATGAAGACTTTATCGTATGAAAGCCAGCTTTCTCTACTTTATCAGGTACTTTTTTACCCGACACAAGACCAACGTAATCACAGGCAACTACCTGATCAGCCGTTGCCATACTCACTGTAAAGGCTTTTGAAGCAAGAATATTTTGAGTTGTCTGGTGCTCTTCCGCCAAACAAATCCCTACCATATTATCTGTATAAATACCGCCCCAAGCTGCATTCATAGCATTGGCTTTTCCTTCTTCATCATACGCGGCTACAATAAAAACCGGCATCGGATACAACCACGTTTTAACACCAAAATTCTTTCTCATCTTTATTTCTCCTTTTTATTTATAGATGATATAAAAATAATCATCCTTTTATTGCTACTTTTATTACACCATCTTGCCTGTTTTCGAAGATACGATAGGCTTCTTCAATTTCACGCAACGGGAAACGATGCGTAATAAGAGGGGTCGTATCGATCTTTCCTTCTGCAATCAAATTCAAGATCTCCGCACAATCGCATCCGTCAACTCCGCCTGTCTTGAATGTAAGGTTCTTCCCATACATGTCTGGCAAAGGTAATATTTGCGGACGATCATACAGGGCAACTACTGTTACTATGGCATTCGGACGGGCACACTTCCAGGCCAAAGTAAAAGAATCATCAGATCCGGCTACTTCAATTACCACATCTGCTCCTCCATGATCGCTTTGCTGACTGACAAACGACTGACAGTTTTCTGGTTCAACAACAAGTACCTCCGGATAATGTTCTTGCACAAAACGAATACGTTCTTCCGATTTCTCACAAACGATGATCTGGCGCGGATGTTTCAACATCACACAAAGCAAGGTACAAATACCTGTTGGTCCTGCACCAATAATCAAAACCGTATCTTCTGGTTTGATTTCCGAAATACGGGCAGCCCAGAACCCGGTGGCCAGGATATCGCCAACAAACAAAGCCTGTTCATCTGTTACTTTATCCGGAATACGATTCAGCCCCTGATCAGCATACGGTACCCGAACATATTCAGCTTGTCCGCCATCAATACGGCAACCCAATGCCCAACCACCATTCGGATCCTCACAGTTATTGACATAACCATGACGACAGAAGAAACAATCGCCACAGAATGTCTCAACATTCACCGTTACACGGTCACCAGGTTTTACCGAAACCACATCTGGACCGACTTCCTCTACAATACCTACCATTTCATGTCCTACTGTAATACCAGGTACAGCCCGCGGCACACTTCCATGTTTGATATGTAAATCGCTGGTACAAATACTCCCCAACGTTACACGAACCAAAGCATCCCGGCTATCTTTCAACTGAGGCTTCGGTTTCTCACACAAGGCAAATTGACCTTGCTCCAAATAAGTATAAGCTAACATAATTTCTTTTTCGATTTATCTTTCTTACGAACAAAGATAGTACAACCCTTTATAACCTCTAGAAATCCCAAGAGAATTAAAATCATTTCTCATGAGAATCAAAAACGAAACTCACGAGAATTATTTTCAAATCCCGTTAGATTTTATTTTGCTGTTTGCTGATCTACAAAAACCAGACGGTTGGTATCATATCCTCTGGCTAGCAATTTCTGGAGTAATTCGTCCCGAAGGGTATCGGGTATTGTCTTGTCGCGGCTCATGATCCAAAGATATTTATCCGAACTACTTCCAATCAATACATATTGATAGTCGGGATCTATTTCCAGTACATAATAATCAGCATAAAACCAAAGGAAGAAAGAAACTTTCAATTTTCCCGGATCATTCGGATCAGGTTGCTTGGCTTTTCCTTTGATTTGTTTCAGTTCTCCGTCCTTCCAACCTTCATTCAAGACTTCTATTTTACCATCTTCGCGCAACGAATATGTTGCCGATACATGGGTCATTTCCTTCTCAAAGCGATGATCATAACGGGCAATTTCATACCAACGCCCCATAAAACGATTCAGGTCTAACGACTGTACTGTATGATTATCAATCGTATCCATCGGATTACCTTTAGAAAAGCCACAGGCACTTATGCCGAAACAGGTACACAATAAAAGAAGCAGATTTTTCATAAGCAATGATTTAAACAGGATTCATTGCTGGCAAATATAAAAAAAGATCTTGCTACTTCATACTGTAACAAGATCTTTTCTCAGAGGTTCCTGGCGGATTCGAACCGCCGTAAACGGTTTTGCAGACCGCTGACTAAGCCACTCATCCAAGGAACCGATAATATTTTAATTTACACAAAAGACTCTCATCCGAAACTCGAGGTTCCTGGCGGATTCGAACCGCCGTAAACGGTTTTGCAGACCGCTGACTAAGCCACTCATCCAAGGAACCAAATCATCAACAACCAGGTTGTTTTTCTTTTGCGATTGCAAAGGAACGAAATTGTTTTGAATCTGCCAAATTTTTCCTCGACATTTTTATAGAATGATTATTATTGGCCTTTTTTTCTGCCTTTTAGTATTCCTAGTATTTTTCGCTGAACGAGGAAAAGAAGCATTATACCGACCCGATTATTTGAATAACTAGAAAAAAAAGAGTTAATTTGCAATCGTATATTTTTAATGGATAAAACAAATCATGATTTATACAGAAACTGAAATTCCAGGCGTGTGGATCATTGAACCGAAAGTATTCAAAGATGCTCGCGGTTATTTTATGGAAGCATTCAAACAAGAAGAGTTTGATGCGCATATTGGTCCTACTCGTTTCATACAAGACAATGAATCTTGTTCTTCCAAAGGTGTATTGCGCGGACTCCATTATCAGCAGGCTCCTTATTCTCAGGCAAAACTGGTACGTGTCATTAAAGGATGTGTACTCGACGTTGCAGTTGATATACGTAAAGGTTCTCCTACATTCGGTAAACATGTTGCCGTTGAACTGTCTGAAGAGAACAAACGTCAGCTATTCATTCCGCAGGGTTTTGCCCACGGATTCCATGTACTGAGTGATGAGGCGATCTTTACTTATAAGGTGGATAATCCTTATACACCTTCCGTTGAAAGAAGTATCCGGTATGATGACCCGGACATTCAGATCAACTGGGGAATCGAATCTCCCGAAGAAGTCAATCTTTCAGAAAAAGACATGAAAGCTCCTTGGCTAAAAGATGCCGATATTAATTTCACCTTTTAAGAGACAACCAACATGAAGACTTACTTAGTGACAGGGGCAGCCGGTTTTATCGGCGCCAACTTTATCAAATATATGCTGGCCAAGTACGACGATATCCAGATTGTTGTACTTGATTTGTTAACGTATGCCGGTAATTTGGGAACGATCGCCAGCGACATCGACAACAAACGTTGCTTTTTTGTCAAAGGAAACATCTGCGACCGCGAATTGGCAGATCAGCTGTTTGCCCAATATGCATTTAATTATGTAGTCAATTTTGCCGCCGAAAGTCATGTGGACCGTAGTATCGAGAATCCGCAACTCTTCCTGCAAACCAATATCCTGGGTACACAGAATCTGTTGGATGCTGCTCGCCAAGCTTGGACAACCGGCAAAGATTCAACCGGATATCCGACATGGCGCACCGACGTTCGTTTCCACCAGGTTTCTACCGATGAAGTATATGGCAGCTTAGGTGCTACGGGATTCTTCACCGAAACAACACCTCTTAACCCGCACAGTCCATACAGTGCTTCCAAGACAAGCGCAGATATGTTTGTGCAAGCTTATGCCGATACCTACAAAATGCCAGTCAGCATTACTCGCTGCTCCAACAATTATGGTCCTTATCATTTCCCGGAAAAACTGATTCCGCTTATTATCAAGAATATTCTGGAAGGAAAGAAACTGCCGGTTTATGGAGACGGATCGAATGTCCGCGACTGGCTGTATGTAGAAGACCATTGTAAAGCCATCGATCTGGTGATTCACCAAGGTAAAGCCGGTGAAGTTTACAATGTAGGCGGACATAACGAGAAGACCAATCTGGAAATTGTCAAACTAACCATTCGTACCATCCGCCAGTTGATGGAAGAAGAACCTCAATACCGGAATGTATTGAAGAAAAAGGAAATGGGTGCAGACGGACAGCTTTCTATTGACTGGATCAATGATGATCTGATTACATTCGTCAAAGATCGTCTGGGACATGACCAGCGATATGCCATCGATCCTACTAAAATCCAGAGAGAATTAGGTTGGCTTCCGGAAACCAGCTTCGAGACAGGTATTGTGAAAACCATCCGTTGGTACCTGGAAAATCAGGCATGGGTGGAAGATATCACCGGAGGCGATTATATGCAATATTACGAACGGATGTATAAAGGCCGCGAACTTTAAAATCAGATTACAATGGATTTCCGTTTAAAGGTGTTTTACAGTGTAGCTACCAATCTGAGCTTTACCAAGGCTTCACATGAGTTATTCATCAGTCAGCCGGCTATCAGTAAGCATATCCGGGAACTGGAACAACGCTTTGAGACACCTTTGTTCGAACGAAACGGAAACAAGATACAACTGACGCGTGCGGGAGAATTATTGCTCTCGCATGCCCAGTCGTTGTTGGCTGCTTACCGACAGTTGAACTTCGAAATGAATTTGCTGACCAATCATTTTTCCGGAGAACTCCGATTAGGAGCCAGTACAACGATTTCCCAATACGTTTTACCTCCGTTGTTGGCCAAATTCATGCAAAAGTTTCCCTACATCAAACTTTCTTTGCTAAGCGGAAACAGTAATGACATCGAGCGAGCCCTGACCGAAGGGAAAATAGATTTAGGACTGGTCGAAGGATGTGCCCACTTAAACACTTTGCATTATGAGGCATTCATGAAAGACGAGCTCGTCGTTATTACGCACACCTCTTCTTCTTTGGCAATCCATGATAAGCTGACTCTCGAACAATTCCGTTCACTTCCTTTTGTATTGCGGGAGAATGGTTCCGGCACACTGCAAGTATTGGAATCAGCCTTATCCGAACATAAAATAAAATTATCACAGCTAAATATCTTAATCCAGTTAGGAAGTACGGAAAGTATCAAATTATTCCTGGCCAATTCCGATACCCTCAGTGTTGTATCTATCCGTTCCGTTGCCCGCGAGATTGTAGCCGGAGACTTCAAAGTGATTGATGTTCCGGACTTAAAGATGGAGCGAAAATTCAGTTTTGTCCGGCCTTTGGGAAGAAATAGTGGGTTGGATGAAAACTTCATTCGCTTTGTTCTCCGCAACGCTACTTGATATAACTTGAGGTTATAAGCTATAAAAATTTACCGTTCGCTTTTATGAATAAGTTACTCTACCTTTGTCCTCCGAAAACAAGTAACATCATAAAAGTAAAAAGATATGTTTAGTGAAAAAAGAGGAAACGTACTTCACGGAATTTTGCTGATCGCCTTATTCTCCTGTTCAGCATTCTACATTGCAGAATTTGATTTCATCAAGAATCTTTCTTTCAGTCCACTGATCGTTGGTATCATCTTAGGTATGCTGTATGCCAACAGCCTGCGTAACCATTTACCGGAGACTTGGGTTCCAGGTATTCAGTTTTGTACCAAACAAATCCTGCGTGCCGGTATCGTACTTTACGGATTTAAACTGACTTTCCAAAGTGTCCTGGCTATCGGTTTACCGGCCATCCTGATTGATTCGATTATCGTCATTGCGACAATCCTATTGGGAATCTTCCTGGGGCGTGTATTAAAAATGGATAAAGATCTGGCATTATTGACATCCACCGGAAGTGCTATCTGCGGAGCTGCTGCTGTTCTCGGCGCCGAACCAGTCGTGAAAAGTGAAGCACATAAAACGGCTGTAGCTGTATCTACCGTAGTTATCTTCGGAACAATCTCCATGTTTATCTATCCGGCCTTATATCGTGCCGGCATCATCGACCTGACTCCTGAACAGATGGGTATTTACACCGGTTCTACATTACACGAAGTAGCACACGTAGTAGGTGCAGGAAACGCGATGGGAAAAGAAATCTCTGATGCTGCCATCATTGTGAAAATGATTCGTGTCATGATGTTAGCGCCGGTATTAGTCGTTATGAGCTTCATGCTGGCTCGTACGGCAGTTAAAGCAGTCAACCATGCAGGCAAAGCAACGAATGAACGACGTAAAATCACTATTCCCTGGTTTGCTTTCGGCTTCCTGGCTGTCATCGGATTCAATTCATTGGATTTATTACCAGCACCGGTAGTCACTACCATCAATAACATTGATACTTTCATGTTGACAATGGCGATGACGGCTCTCGGAACAGAAACCAGCATCGAGAAATTCAAGAAAGCGGGAGCCAAACCGTTCTTACTGGCAGCGCTACTTTATATCTGGTTGCTTGTTGGAGGTTACTTACTAGCCAAGTATGTAACACCAATCTTAGGCTGATAAACTTCATTCAATGGTATTCGAAAAAGAGAAATAAAGGTAAAAGTACGCCTTTATTTTTCTTTTTGAACAACAAAACTGACAAACAGACCATTTAAGTTATAAAAAAAGCACAGCTAATTTAATAAATTAACCTACCTTTGCACAACTTCAAGTCGGCCAGAATTTAGATAGTGATTATCTATAATTTTGGTCATTTTTACGTTAATAAGGAAAGACATGGATTATGCAATAATTGCAGCGGGCGAAGGTTCTCGCCTTGCACAAGAAGGAATTAAATGGCCCAAACCGCTTGTTCGGTTAAATGGAACAGCTTTAATTGACAGATTGATTGATATATTCTTGAAGAATGATGCATCTTCAATCCGGATTATTGTCAACGAAGAGATGACAGAAGTGCAGGAACACCTGAAAGGATTAAAACTACCGGTGCCTTTTCACCTGTTGGTGAAGTCAACGCCCAGTTCGATGCACAGCTTCTATGAATTAAGCCGTCAGTTTGAAAGTGATCAGCTTTGTCTGACAACCGTTGATACCATCTTTCGGGAAGAAGAGTTCTCTTCGTATATTCGTGCATTCATATCAAATTCAGAATTAGACGGACTGATGGCTGTAACAGACTACATCGACGACGAAAAGCCTTTGCATGTGCAGACAGATGACCACATGTTTATCAAGGCATTCCTTGATCAGACAGAAACACCCCAATATGTTTCCGGTGGAATCTATTGCCTGCGGCAGCCCGCTATTCAGATTCTTTCTCATTGCATAGAGCAAGGCATGTCGAGAATGCGTAACTATCAGCGCCAGCTCATCACGGAAGGCCTGACAATAAAAGCGTATCCTTTCAGCAAAATCATTGATGTCGATCATGCAGACGACATCCGGAAAGCAGAACAGTTTATAGCATCTAAATAAGCAGTTTAAAATAACATGGAGGAAATGACTATTGCCGGTATCCGTCGGGGAAACCAGTTTTCGCCCAACCATATCGGAAACGATGCGGCTATCTTCAGTCTGACCGCAGAACACTTAGGGAAATTAGGTTGCAAGGTCAACGAATACATTGAATCAGACTTATTATTGCAAGACTTGAAAGAGAAGGCAATCTTCAATATGGTCCGCGATTGGAAATCGATTCATAAACTACAGGAACTGGAAAACAACGGACATATCGTGATCAATTCGGGATATGGCATTGAGAATTGTACACGCGAGAAGATGACACGCCTCTTGCTTGACCATCATATTCCGCATCCTACGAGTTTATTCTTATCTACCCAGGCTGATCCGACTCAAATGCTTGAAGAAGCCGGACTGGATCATTGCTGGATCAAGCGAGGTGACTTTCACGCGATCCATCGCGAGGATGTAACGTATGTACGCAACCGGGAAGAAGCCAAAAGTATCTTAAAGGAATATTCCATTCGTGGTATTCCAACAGCAGTGATCAACGAACATCTGGTAGGCGACCTGGTGAAATTTTACGGAGTTACCGGAACTGATTTCTTCTATTGGTTCTATCCTTCCAACCAACATCATAGCAAATTCGGACTGGAAGTTATCAATGGAACAGCTAAAGGTATTCCTTTCAATCAAGACTATATGCAACAAATCTGTAACGAGGCTGCCCGCGTTTTGAATATTCATATCTATGGCGGCGACTGCATTGTCTCGGAAGAAGGAGAAATCCGTATCATTGATTTCAACGACTGGCCTAGTTTTGCTCCGTGCCGGGAAGAAGCAGCTCCTTATATCGCCCGTCGGATTTACGAATTAATCACGAAATAAACCGGATGACAAAACATAGAATCATGACAAGCAATACAAAACAAAAACCAACCCTCGAATCGACACTCAAGTCGATGGATACCGAGGAGTTTATCGATATACATTTTTATCGGCCAATCGGATATCGATGGGCTTTGTTCTTCAACAAATTCGGTATTTCTCCCAATACCGTTACCATTGCCAGTATCTTTATCGGAGCGGCAGCTGGAGTCTGTTTTTATCCGCATAACCTGACGATTAACATCATAGGTATGTTACTGCTGATCTGGGCAAATTCGTATGACAGCGCCGACGGTCAGCTGGCACGGATGACGGGTAAGAAGACTCCGCTCGGACGTATTCTGGATGGTACGGCTGGCGATATCTGGTTTATCTCCATTTATGCAGCCATTTGTGCACGACTCACACCACAATGGGGCATCTGGATCTGGGTTTTCGCCCTGATAACCGGTATTTTCCACAGCAAACAGGCAGCGATGGCCGACTATTACCGGAATATCCATCTTCTTTTCCTCAAAGGAAAGGCCGGAAGCGAACTGTCTCACTCTCCTGCTCTAAAAGAGAACTACAAGAAGATGAGCTGGAAAAAGGATTTCATCTACAAGTTGTTCGAAACCTTTTATATCAATTATACTGTCGGACAAGAACGGCTGACACCGAAGTTTCAACGTATGATGCAAATCATTCGACAGGATTATCACGACCAAGCTCCCGAATGGTTTCGGACAGCTTTCCGGGAAAAGAGTCTGCCGCTCATGAAATATACCAACATGTTGTCGTTTAATACGCGCGTCATTGCTTTGTTCATTTCCTTGTTTATTGATATGCCGTGGTTATATTTCACTTTCGAAATCATCGTTTTGAATGCGATGCTGGTCTATATGATCAAACGTCACGAACATATCTGCCAAGGATTTACTCAAGAATTAAAAGAGCGTTGTCAAACAAACTCATGATAAAAAAGAACGGTCATGCTTACAATAGATAAGATAAAAGGAATCATCTTCGATTACGGAGGAACTATCGACAGCAACGGACTGCACTGGGCTGAAGTTATCTGGAAGGCTTACGAAACCTATCAGGTATCCGTCGCAAAAGCCGACTTCCGAAACGCATTCGTTTATGGCGAACGGACTTTAGGAAAGAATCCACTGGTCAAACCCGAACATACGTTCCTCGATATGCTGCGTATCAAGATTGATCTGCAGCTGGAATGGCTGAAAGATGAAGGACTCATCACTCCAGCCGACGCATCTTCGCAGAAAAAGGAAGACATTGCCCAGTGGAGTTATGCAAATGCACGGAAACATATCAACATAGCCCGCCCAATTCTGGAACAATTGGCACAGAGATATCCGTTAGTCTTGGTGTCCAATTTCTACGGAAACATCGCATCCGTCTTGAAAGATTTCCAACTGGATCATCTTTTCCAGACAATCGTTGAATCGGCTGTCGTAGGGATCCGAAAACCGGACCCGGCAATCTTTCAGTTGGGAATCGATGCGCTTCATTTCGCTCCCAACGAGGTTGTAGTCGTTGGCGATTCGTTTGATAAAGACATCGTTCCGGCAACAACTTTAGGATGCCAGACTATCTGGCTGAAAAGTATCGGGTGGAATCCTTACAAGGGAACAGAAACGGCCGATGCCATCATCACTGATTTTCCACAAATCAAGGAGATATTCTCTCTCCGATAAAGGTTTAGGAGACAAATCCTTTCCATCCAAGAAAAATCCGGACTGATTGTTATTCTTTCATCAGTCCGGATTTTTTATGTCTTCATCCGAGCGACTAACTCTTTTCCAACGAGAAACTAATCACAATCATCCGACTTATTATCTTTCCTCCGGTCGGAGGAAGCATATCCTTCGGACGGAGGAACAGTGTCCTCCGATCGGGGGAAGGTTGTCCTTCGGTCGAAGGAAAGATAACTATTCGTTAGTTTGTAGTTAGCAGCTCGGCAGATTCATCTTAATACCTCGGTTATTAAGCATTAGTCACTCCGCAGGGAAGAACGGACAAGCTTGGTATTCTCCACAAAATAATGTACCTTTGTTTGCCTGCTCTGGCAGGGAGAAACAAAAACAAAACGTATGTATTTCAAAGATATTATCGGACAAGAGGAAATCAAAAGGCATTTGATACAGACGGCACAATCGGGAGTGTTGCCTCACGCCCAGTTGTTTACCGAACCAGGTGGAAGTGGAGCTTTTGCCCTGGCCCTTGCCTATGCCCGTTATGTGAATTGCTCCCGACGGACTGACACGGATGCGTGCGGACAATGTCCTTCGTGTTTGAAATACGACGAACTGGCCCATCCGGACCTGCACTTCGTATTTCCGATCGTTGCCAAGAAAGAGCGGAAAAAGGAAATATGCGACGATTACCTGCAGGAATGGAGAGCTTTCCTGCATGACCATACTTATTTTGGTATCGATCAATGGCTGGATGCCATGGATGCCGGTAATTCGCAAGCCTTGATCTATTCGAAGGAAAGCGATGAAATCATCCGGAAGCTAAGTCTGAAAATCTATGAAGCGGACTATCGGGTCTTATTGGTCTGGCTTCCCGAAAAGTTACACGTTAGTTGTGCCAACAAACTGCTGAAACTAATCGAGGAACCTCCAGCTCATACCCTGATTCTGATGGTATCGGAACAGCCGGATTTAATCCTCGGAACAATCCAGTCGCGCACACAACGCATCAATATTCCACGGATTTTGCCGGAAGACTTGGCCAAAGCCATGCAAAGCCGCTATGGTTTGTCGCCCGAGGATGCTCATTATGTCTCGCATCTGGCGAACGGGAATTACCTGAAAGCCGTCGAAGCAATCAGTGTGAACGAAGAGACGATGTTCTTTCTGGAGCAATTCAAGACCGTAATGCGTAACTCGTGGGCCCGAAATGTAAAGGCCATGAAGGAACAGGCCGATATACTGGCTTCAATCGGAAGGGAAAAACAGAAGAATTACCTGGCATATTGCCAGCGACTGGTGCGCGAAAACTTTATCTACCGTTTCCAGGCGCCTGAATTGAATTATATGAATCGGGAGGAAGCCGCTTTCGCCGTCAAGTTCTCACCGTATGTCAACGAACGTAACGTTATCGACTTGATGGACGAACTGGCGAAAGCCGAACTACATATCTCCCAAAATGTCAATCCCAAGATGGTTTTCTTCGACCTTGCCTTACGGATTACGGTATTGATCCGCCGCTAATCAGATGGTTCTGATATGATCAGCCAGGAAAGAAACGCCCAGCTGCCGGCGAACCTCGTCAATAATCTCGATGGTGATCAGGGAATTCTCGTGGCTGTTTACTTCTGATTCCAGCTTACCTGCCTGCACCAGATTGATAAACTCGGCCACCTCATAATAATACTCGTCTTTATCCGTTATGGCAGAAATATCTTCGACCGGTGTCAACGGACCTTTTCCCGACGAAACCACCGGACGTGCCTGCCATGTCACCCGATTAATCTGGTTGATCTTATCCAGCATGAAGTTCCCGTCCTCACCTTCTATTTCCGTAGGTAAAGACGAATTGGCAATCTTCGAATACAGAACCGTTGCACTCATTCCTTCATATTCAAAGTTCACGGCACCTTGTCCGTCGGTTCCGGTAGAAAGAACAACACCCGAAGCACTGATCTTATTCGGCCGACCGAACAAGACAACCATCGGATAGACCGTATAAACGCCGATATCCATCATCGCACCATTCGACAATTCAGGTTTAAAGGCATTCAAGACAATTCCTTCCTTAAACTTATCATAACGGGAAGAATACTGGCAATAAGAAGCGAAGTAACGCCGGATCACACCTGCTTTGGGCAACGCTTCGCGTAATACACGGAAATTAGGAGTCAGCGTCGGCTTCATGGCTTCCATCAAAGTAACACCATATTGCCGCGAAGCAGCGATCATCTGCTTCACCTCATAAGCGTTCGAAGCCATCGGCTTTTCGCACAGCACATGTTTTCCGTGCTTCATGCACAAAATACTTTGGGAAGCATGTAAATAGTTCGGAGTTGCGATATAAACCGCATCGATCAGCGGACTTGCCGCCATTTCCTCCAGCGAAGTAAATGTATAGGGAATATCATATTTGGCAGCAAATTCATTGGCTCTTTCCTGCGTACGCGAACAAACCGCAACCAACTCAAAACGTTCGTCTTGCTTCGCTCCGGCAATGATCCAGTCGGTGATAAAGTTCGTACCAATGACTCCAAAACGAATCTTATTCATACATAAAATGATTTATAGGATTTTACAGACAAGACATTCCAGAATAAATAAACCAGGCTTCAGATAGGATATATCCAAAACCCGGTTTACATAATCCTTTTGTATCTTATGTATAGATGAATTACTTGCGGAAAGGAGCTTTCACTACCTGAGCCTTCAGATTACGGTTACGAACCTGGATATAAATCTCAGAACCAACTTTCGAATAAGCTGTCTGAACATATCCCATACCGATACCTTTCTTCAAAACCGGCGACATTGTTCCGGAAGTAACAACACCAATGGCATTACCTTCGGCATCCACAATCGGATAACCATGACGAGGAATACCTTTATCTACCAATTCAAAGGCACACAACTTACGGGTAACGCCTTCCTTCTTCTGACGTTCCAATTCGGCACGGTTCGTGAAGTTCTTGCCATCAACAAACTTCGTGATCCAACCCAAACCAGCTTCAATCGGAGAAGTTGTATCATCCAGATCATTACCATACAGGCAGAAGCCCATTTCCAGACGAAGCGTATCACGGGCACCTAAACCAATCGGCTTGATACCTTCCGGCTTGCCAGCTTCGAAGATAGCATTCCAGATTGTCATCGCATCACTCGGATAGAAATAAAGTTCGAAGCCACCGGCACCGGTATAACCCGTATTCGAAATGATCACCTGCTTGCATCCGGCAAATTCACCCGTAGTAAAGGCATAATACGGAATAGCCGACAAATCAACTGGAGTCAGGCGCTGCAATACTTCCAAAGCCTTCGGTCCTTGGATAGCCAACTGAGCGATATTATCTGACGCATTTTCCAATTCGGCACCTACTGTATTATGACTGACACACCAGTTCCAGTCTTTCTCAATGTTAGCCGCATTTACAACCAACATATATTTCTCCGGTTCATAATGATAAACCAACAGGTCATCAACGATACCACCCTGTTCATTCGGGAAACATGTATATTGCGCTTTTCCTAACGGAAGCACGGAAGCATCATTCGACGTAACCGACTGGATAAAAGCCAATGCATTCGGACCTTTCACCCAAAATTCGCCCATGTGAGACACATCAAATACACCGACACCATTTACCACCGTCATGTGTTCGTCGATAATACCTGTATATTCAATCGGCATGTTATAACCTGCAAATTCATGCATCTTGGCACCCAGTGCGATATGCACGTCTGTAAAAGGAGTTGTTTTCATTCTTTCACGATTTAGATTTATTCTATATAGATAATATTGTTTACAAAATTACTTGGTTGCCACCAATTCTGCAATCTTGACAACCGTTTCCATACTCTTCTGCAAAGAAGGAATAGGAATATATTCATAACGTCCGTGGAAATTATGACCTCCGGTAAACAGATTCGGACAAGGCAAGCCCATAAACGACAGGCGTGCTCCGTCGGTTCCTCCACGAATCGGCTTGATCTGCGGTTTCACACCGACAGCTTCCATCGCTTCCGAAGCCAGATCTACAATGTATTTCTTCGGTTCCACGATTTCACGCATATTATAATACTGATCGTGCATTTCCAAAGAAACCATACCCGGATACTTTTTATTCAACTGTGCAGTGATCTGCTCCAACAATTGTTTCTTCTGTTCGAACAACTCACGGGAATGATCCCGGACAATGTACTGCAAAACGGCCTGTTCTACGCTACCGACCATTGTAGTCAGATGGAAGAATCCTTCATAACCTTCTGTTGTTTCCGGACGTTGATCTGCCGGCAACATGGAAGCAAATTCAACAGCCAGCAAAGAAGCATTTACCATCTTGTCTTTTGCTGTTCCCGGATGTACATTCCGTCCGCTGAAAACTACTTTAGCCGCTGCTGCATTAAAGTTTTCATATTCCAGCTCTCCGATTTCTCCACCATCTACCGTATAGGCAAACTCACAGCCGAACTTTTCTACATCAAAATGATCTGCTCCGGCACCAATCTCTTCATCCGGCGTGAAACCAATCCGAATCTTACCATGTTTGATTTCCGGATGTTCCTTCAAATAAGCCACCGCTGAAATAATGGCAGCCACTCCGGCTTTATCATCAGCACCCAACAAGGTAGTTCCGTCGGTAACAATCAAGTCTTGTCCGATATATTGTTCCATTTCCGGGAACATACGCGGTGAAAGAACAATATTCTCGGCCTCATTCAATACAATATCACCACCTGCATACGAAACGATTCGCGGTTTAACACCTTCGCCCGACATATCAGGACTCGTATCCAAATGAGAAATAAATCCGATTGTCGGTACTTCCTTATCTTCCATATTCGATGGTAAAGTAGCCATCAGATACGAATTATCATCCAAGGAAATCTCTTCCAAGCCCAAGGCATCCAGTTCTTTTACCAATGCTTCGGCAAAGACACGCTGGCCGGATGTACTCGGAGTAATACCCGATTCTTCATCCGATTGCGTAGCAAAAGTCACATATTTTAGAAATCTATCTACTACTGTCATCTTTATGTTGTTTTTATAAGAAATCGATTTTCATTTATCAGGGCTAAAATTAGGAAAAGCGGATGAATTAACCAAATAAACCGAATGACAGCTCGACCGAAAAGAGGAAAATTAAGAAAAGATAAAGGAAGGCAACAGAAAGCATACAAACGGATACAAACAAAAAAAGGATCTTCTACCGAAGATCCTTCCTTTTGCGGGGTGAAAGATGGGGCTCGAACCCACGACCCTTGGAACCACAATCCAATGCTCTAACCAACTGAGCTACATTCACCATCATAATCTTAAACGAACCTCGCCGCCTGCGGGGTGAAAGATGGGGCTCGAACCCACGACCCTTGGAACCACAATCCAATGCTCTAACCAACTGAGCTACATTCACCATATTGGTCTTCAGCAGACGCTGTTTCTTTAAGACGGTGCAAAGGTAAGTATATTTTTTAATTCTGCAAACTTTTCGCGGATTTTTTATTCCAATACATTCTTCGAAATCCAAACTAAAGACAAAATGAATACGGTAAACCAAACGATCCAATAACTGCCATAAAGCAGAAATGTCTTCAGAATCGCTTTGCCCCAACTGCTCCGCGAATAAACCCGGCGAACAGCGATGATACTATATACCAAGAAGTAAATCCATAAAAGTCCATAAATCGCACCCAGATGACAACCCTGCCACAAAAGGATCAGCATGACCGCCGAGATAATCAGCAATACAGAATGCAGATGCAAGGCAAATACCAGATGCGACATATAGCCCAACTTCTCTTTCCGAAAAAACAACATCAACAACAGGGCAAAGATCGGGATCAGCAACAAGGCTATCAATGGCCAATTGGACGAATACCAGGAAACCAAACGATTGTATTTCCATTCCGAACGCAAGTCTTTCAACTCCCGCTTCTGTTTCTTGGTAACATCTACTTGTGCCTGATGAACCGAATCCTTTTCCAACACAAAAATGGAATCCGATTCCTCCCAGACCTGAAACTCTTCCTGAAAGATTACTTGAGCCAACTGTACCCGAAACGTATCCTGATAAGGAGATTCCAATAGACGCAACATAGGTTTGTATGATGACAGCATAGCCGTATCCGTTACAGTCCAGATAACTGTATCCTCCAGACCGGATTGAGCCATAACGGTTTCATACGAAGTCCAACTTCCTGCTTCTTCCGTATTTTTCAGCACTTCCCATTCGGCCATTTCCTCGGTATGAGCCTGCATCTTTTTCCAGTCATCGAGCAACGAAAAGGCAAAGATGAAGAACAAACAGGACAAGAACATGAACAGGCGCAACGGATGCACGTACGAATTAATCTTTCCGGCATTAAACTCCCGCGTCAGAAAACCCGGACGACGGAATAAATAATATAAGGTAAGCCATACTTTGCTATCGAACTGGTAGACGTTCTCGAAGTATTGCTGCAGGTATTTCCAGAAAGGCTGCTCGATATCCAACGCATACTGGCCGCATTGCGAACAATACATGCCTTTCAGTTTCTTTCCACAGTTCTTACAATAGGTATAAGCCGGAGTCCGTTTCCGACGAACACGCTTCAGGCGACGGTATTCGATCTGACGCGACAACGCCTCTTTCTGCTTCCGGATTTTCTCTTTCCAAATATCTAACTTCATTCCTCTTTCCTCCCTTTACACATATTCCGTAAAATCTACATGGAACAAATGGATCGCACACCATACTAAAGTACTGATAAACACACTGCCCAGAATTAGCATATAAAGCACATAAAGCAAACCTGTTTTTATAAAGGCCTTAATCCAACCGGTTCGTTCATATACCTGATAAATAGCGATCCACATATACAACAGAAACAGACTCATCAAACCTAGTGAAACTTCCTTCGTATAAGGTGTCTTGACATAATAAGCCCACAACAGATTCACCGCCACCAGCAGCAAAAGCACCGAATGTAAATGCAGGGCAAAGGCATAATGCTTCATGTAAGGCATCTTTTCTTTCCGGAAGAACAGTTTCAGTAAAAAGGCGAAAACCGGAATCAGCAGCAACAGGATAATGGGCAGATAAGTCGAGTACCACGACACAAAAGCCCCGAAGTTCATCTCTGTCTCGATCTTTTTCAGTTCTTTTTTCACCTCATCCGGTTCCGAACCGAAATAAGTATCGTCTTCTGCCAAAGCATATACGCTATCCTGAGCCGTAATCGGCAACAGATAACCTTCCTCGATCAGGATTTTCGGAACCGAAAAGCGCAAGGTATCTTCCGAATCCGATGGCAGCTGCTCACTCATGCGTCGCAATATTTTCTGCATGATCGAATCTCCACAGAAATAAATGGTGGTATCTACGGCCGCTTCACGTTCTTTCTCATTCAAATCGTCATACCAGAAATCGATCACATCTTTGGATAAATCCATCTGGAGAACCACATCCTCAGCCGATATTTCAGCAGATTCGCCTACTTCTCCTTCAACAGACCAATTTATACTATCCAGCGAACTGGGAATCAAGGCAAAGAAAAACAGGAAAAACAAACACGACAAGAACATGAACAAACGCAGTGGATGTACGTACGAATTGATCTTGCCAGCATTGAATTCGCGTGTCAGAAAACCGGGACGGGTAAAAAGATAGTATAGCGTAAGCCATACCTTGCTATCAAACTGATAAACATTCTCGAAGTATTGAAGGATGTATTTCCAGAAGGGCTGCTCGATATCCAAGGCGTATTGCCCGCACTGATAACAATACATGCCGTCCAGTTTGGTACCGCAATTCTTACAATAGGTATATTGGGGAGTTTTTTTTCGCCGCACACGTTTCAAACGCCTATATTCGATCTGGCGGATGATCTGCTCTTTGTGTTTTTGCAGCTTAGAGAAGACGAGATCTGTTTTTCATCGTTAAAATCAACTTAGGTTTATATTTTCATGGCTGCCAATACATGAAAAAGTTTTAATCGGTAATCTATTTTCTCCATTCTCTTCAGATCACAGAAAAATCACCGATTAAAACTTCCTACAAGTCATATCTACTTATTTATAAATCTCTTTTTTCCCTGCCAACAACGTGTTTCGCATCAGTGAAATAATCGTCATCGGTCCTACTCCACCCGGAACCGGACTGATATACGAACATTTCGGAGCTACTTCGTCGAATTTCACATCGCCGCAAAGACGGAAACCACTCTTACGGGTTGGATCGGGTACACGTGTTGTACCAACATCTACAATCACGGCTCCTTCTTTCACCATATCTGCTTTCAGGAATTCAGGAACACCCAAAGCTACGATGATAATATCTGCCTGCAAACACATCTCCTTCAGATTCTTCGAACGGCTGTGACAAACCGTTACCGTACAATCGCCCGGATAAGCTTTCTGCACCATCAGCGAAGCCATCGGCTTACCCACAATGTTGCTACGGCCTAAAACTACGCAATGCTTGCCCTGAGTCTCGATATGATTCCGCTTCAACAGTTCCAGAATACCAGCCGGTGTAGCCGAAACGAAACATGGCAGACCGATCGACATACGTCCGACATTGATCGGATGAAAACCATCCACATCCTTGCGGTAATCGATAGCCTCGATTACTTTCTGTTCAGAAATATGTTTCGGCAACGGAAGCTGAACGATGAAACCATCCACATCCGGATCGTTGTTCAGTTCATCCACCTTACGAAGCAATTCTTCTTCGGTTACGTCCGCTTCGTAACGGATCAAGGTTGACTTGAAGCCAATCTCACCACAAGTCTTCACTTTGCTGGCAACATACGTTTCGCTACCACCATCATGCCCCACGAGGATCGCAGCCAAATGCGGCACTTTGCCGCCTTCCGCCTTGATACGGGCCACTTCTTCTGCCATCTCCTGCTTCATCTGAGCAGCAGTAGCCTTTCCGTCTAACAATTTATATTCCATGATATCTGATTTATTTTATCTTCTGAATCCGAATCCCGGCATCTTCGGGAGTTTCATATTGCCTGATTTGGCATTAGTCAGCATACGCATCATCTTGCGAGTCTCATCGAATTGCTTCAGCAGTTTGTTTACTTCCTGGATAGAAGTACCACTACCTTTGGCAATACGCTGGCGACGTGAACCATTCAAGATAGCCGGATTCTTCCGTTCTTCCGGAGTCATTGAATAGATAATCGCTTCAATACTCTTGAATGCATTATCATCGATATCCACATCTTTCAGGGCTTTTCCAACACCCGGAATCATAGATGCCAGTTCTTTCAGGTTACCCATCTTCTTGATCTGCTGGATCTGGGCAATAAAATCATTGAAGTCAAACTGATTCTTGGCGATTTTCTTCTGCAGACGCTTAGCCTCTTCTTCGTCGTATTGTTCCTGAGCACGTTCCACCAACGAAACGATATCACCCATACCCAAGATACGGTCGGCCATACGTTCGGGATGGAATATATCCAGCGCATCCATCTTTTCGCCGGTTCCAACGAACTTGATCGGCTTATCTACAACTGTACGGATAGACAATGCCGCACCACCACGTGTATCACCGTCTAACTTCGTCAAGACAACACCGTCGAAGTCCAACCGTTCATTGAATTCCTTCGCTGTATTGACTGCATCCTGACCGGTCATGGCATCTACGACAAACAAAGTCTCATCCGGATGGATGGCCGCCTTGATGGCCGCAATTTCCTTCATCATCTGCTCGTCGATAGCCAGACGTCCGGCTGTATCGACAATCACCAGATCGTTACCTTTTGCCTTTGCTTCCGCAATAGCATGCTGGGCAATTTCTACCGGATTCTTATTTTCTTCTTCCAGATAAACCGGCACACCAATTTGTTCGGCCAATACCCGCAACTGTTCGATAGCGGCCGGACGATAAACGTCGCAGGCAACCAGCAACGGCTTCTTGTTTTTCTTGGTCTTCAACATATTGGCCAGCTTACCGGTGAACGTAGTCTTACCCGAACCTTGCAAACCCGACATCAGGATGACTGCCGGACGACCTTCCAGATTCAGTTCGGTAGCAGTACCACCCATCAACTGAGCCAGTTCGTCGTGTACGATCTTAACCATCAATTGGCTCGGCTTAACCGAAGTCAGCACATTCTGTCCCAAGGCTTTTTCTTTTACCTTGTCGGTAAATGTCTTGGCAACCTTATAATTGACATCGGCATCCAACAAAGCACGACGTACATCCTTTAATGTTTCCGCAACATTGATTTCAGTGATTTTCCCTTCACCTTTCAGCAACTTAAACGAACGCTCCAGGCGTTCACTCAGATTGTCAAACATACAAATTATCTATTTTTTTCGATTATCCAACTGGGAAACGTGTTTCGGGGCATTCCCAAAATCCGCTTCTTTATTTTTAATAGGGAACAAAGGTACTAAAAAGCGTGTAATTATCGATACAGAATACGGAAGAATCTGAAGGTAGCCTATTTAATACCCAACAACAGGATACCTCCCTAAAAGATCGGGGAGAAGAACTTTCGCCCTTCTCCCCTACGCCTTGAAATTCGATCTGTCCTCGTTTCCCAACGAAAGCAAATCATGATTACTATGAATACCTAAACAAACTGAAAGTCTGTATAGGGGGGTTATCCCTTAGTTTCACAACTCTAGGATAACCATATTGTATAAAAAAGATTATTAATTATATATTACAAAAACGTATTTCTTATTCGTTTCTCTATTTTCCCAATTACTTTTTATCGTACTCTAACCTTCACGCGCACATTTCCTGTCTCATTTTCTGCATAAACGACATAAATACCAGAAGGTACTGTCAACTGACTGGTTGTATTTCCAATATTGTCGCGACTTGTCACCATCCGTCCTGACATATCATATACTTGTACACGCTGCAAAGGTTCCTCCGGAGAGGACATAACCAACAACTGTCCCGGAATAGGCGAGTAAACGCAAATATCGCTTTCTGCTGAAATCCGGTTTTGAGAGGTCAGCGTAAAACGGCCATGACTCGGACCTGTCACCCGGAAGGTATAACTATCGTCATCCAAAGGTGTACTTTGCTTTGTCACCGCATCATACAGGTAAAGCTTCTCTGCAAATTGGGAAATACCACGAATGGTCAGCTCTACTTCTTCTCCTTTGGCCGCATAAACGCCCAAAGGCACATTTCTGATCGACTGTATCGTGTTGAATTGTGCTGCCACATCGCCTGCCACGGTATAAACCATCGGCGCATCCAGTTCTGAGTCGAGCAAGAGCACGGCATCTTCCGAAGCCTCATACGCATCATGCCCTTTGTCGGATGTCAACAACCGGGCCACGCTTCGTGTCTTGCCCCGCTCTGCCGTCAAGGTCAGGATCGGGTTGGAGGCAGAATAAGACTTTGTATAGACGTTATCTGTAGTCGTAGGCTTTGCCGCCATCATGGCTGTTGTAAATTCAATTGTTTTATCATCACCTACATTATCACTCAGTTCCACAAAGAAAGCGGTCATTGGGGCGACATAGCTTTGAATATCTCCATCAACATAACCAGTCCAAGTCACATCCGGTGTTCCTACAGAAGTAGCAGTTCGATTCAATGTCCAAAACTTCTTTTCAAGATTATCATTCACTTCAAAGAACTTCTCCATATCCAAATAGGTCATATAAGGATTACCAACCAAGAAATGCGTGCCGTCGCCATCCACTTCTGTATCAAGAGCGATTACAATATCTTTACCAGTTTCACCTTCTACTTTATCCATCAAATCATTGGCATTATCCCGGCTAATATTTTCTCCATTTGACAAATTACCTGCAGCTTTTGTCTCATAACTATATTGTGTATCCGCTTTAGGTAGACGAACTAATGCTTTATCACTTGTATTAGCTTCAGGCAAATCTTCCACTCTTGCGTAGAAGCCTTTACCCTCGCTATATGGAACCCATACATCGTTGTACTCAATACTCCAATTGGATTGTACCGCCGCTACATCTGCTGCATTATTTGCATTATGAGCGTTACCTTCTGTGACATAAGCAATCGCCTTATTCCACGCCTTCTGATAGAACGCTGGGCTCCAACGACTATTCGTATTACCACCTTCGTTTTTACCAGAATAAGTAATATCCGTAAAAGCCTTTGTCTCCTGTCGACCATTGCTGGATGGCGCATACATATCACCCGCATAAACACCTTTGAGAGGAGAAGACATCCAATAGGGCTTACCAGCCTCCATCTCAAAATCCACCCACGCCTTCTGGTAATCCAAATAATGCTGGTTCATCAACGTCGCCTCCGGCTTGAAGTAGATTTGTTCTACCTTATTAATATAATAAGGAACAATGTCCCCATTCGCATTGGCTACCGCCATTTCGTAACGAATAGAATCGGAACCATTTTCAGTCCATGCATTTAAGAATTTACGACCATTATTCTCGTTTTCTTTCGGTTGACTTAAAACCAACTCTTTATTTCCCGGAATAGTAATCTTTGTAAAATAAAGAGGAGAGAAAGCCTTTGTAACATCATCAGAGCCATTGGCATCTGTATCAGCTCCTGTTCCGTTCCAACCTTCAAAATAAAGTTCATTTTTCGTCGATTGGTTCCAATTACTTTCATCATACCAATTATCCGAAACTTCATCTTTCCATGTCAGATATTCAGGAACAATCTTGACTGGCAAGGAGATCAAGCCATCACATTCACTAGCTAACGGATTATCCAATTTATCATACTGGACAAAAGGTATTAAGAGTTCATAGCGTTGTCCTTCCTGCAAATATTTTTTTGCTTTTTCAAGTAAACGGATGGAAACTATTCCGGAAGTCTCTTTTAATATTTTCATCGATATCGCCAAACCTATACCCGGATATTGAGCTTCTATATCATTCAACATGATAGAATCGCCAACAGAACTTTTTGCTAAACCTAAATATTCTGCATTGTCAGCCATAACAATCTTATCTCGTAATGGAACGTTTAACACAATCACATCACCAGTTGTAGTAGATCCCATATTCGGATGTCCTAACCGTAAAGAGACCTCTCCTTTGAACGGATAAGTAATACCATTCAATGTAAATCCCGGGTGCAATTCCGGCACATCAGTACTATACAATGGAACCGGCGCAGCGGTAATTTCCGTACAATAAGACGTATTAGCCGCACCCTCTGTAATAAAGGGCATAGCAACCAATGAATCTGCGGAAAGTAGCCAGCTAAAGTCTTTTTTATCAGTAACTAATTTAGCATCTTCCGGATTCAATAATTCCAACAACTTCTTCCGAATAGCCTGTTTAGTACCATCGGCAGGATTCCAAGAATTTACATTCGCATAGGTAATTTCACCAGGAAAACTCTCATCAGCTCTAACATGCGCCAGCATGCTCTTCAGATCGTAACCATCAACTGAGATCTCCCAATATTTCGCATAGCCGCCACCTAAAAACCAGTCAAAACTATACTTGACCTCCTTCAAAGGTTTGCCATCATCTTTACTCAATAACTGAGCGGAGATTTTTCGTTGCGTACCGGCACATGCACGAGCCGAAAGGGCCGTTTCAGCTTCTACTGTAATCTGGATAGAGCCATATAATGTAAATGGAGATATTAAAAGACATGGATCCAATAAATTAAAAGTTGCGGTAGCGGCTGTTTCAGGATCCCAACTCTCCACGGCATTCGCTCCTTGCAACACCACATGATATTTACCAGTAGCAGTACTAGTCGTACCATCCGCATTTAAAACGCTTTCCCCATTATGTTTTAAATCTGTATTTCGTACATCGACTGTATATAAATACATAGTACCATCTACATACCACGGTACTCGAATACGAGGTATTAACAAATGCGTATAAAGTTCTGTAATTGCTTTATCATAAGCCACAACCTCATTAGGAAGCATATTTGGTAAATCTGATATGCCCGCAATATTAGTTATTGTATAATATTTGGACTTTTGTAATTCAACACTTACTGTTATTGATTTTACATCAGCAGTAGATAACCAATCTGGTTTAGGTATATCATATTCTCCATACACAGCATCCCAGTTATTCAATAAGTAATTAAAATCCTTAACTGCACGCAAATTAAATACTCGTTCGTATTTTAATGCCTCCTCTCTAGATTTAGGATACGTATAATTAGGAGTACTATTCGGAGATTGTGTTGTTACAATCGCACGAAATGCATAAGTTGCCGTATGGGACGGTATCTGTAAACTCTTATTAATTCTTACCCAACGATAATGATCAACATCATTTTTATCTTCTGGAAGTATAATAGGATCAGGTTCTTTTGATGGATCATCTGTCACATCTTTAAGAGTCATGCTATTATCATCCTGAAATCCTTCCACAAAAGAAAAATAAGTATTTCCTACATAACTATTTTCTGTAGCAGTAGTTGGCTTACCAGGATTCGCTCCATTTAAACCTAAACGATACTTAATCAGATTTTCATCAAGCACAGCTCCATTATAGATATGTCCTTTCGTAACAACGGGTTCCCCTTCCGTCCACCCCATGTTGCGTAATAAAGTCTCATAATCTGAACTAACCGTCAATGAGTCTGCCTCACAAGCATCCAAACGAATAACTTCGATGTTTGGAGTTGAACGCCAAACCTGAATATCATCAATAGCATAGTCAGCACCATTAGAGTTTGGACAATTATTTGAAACCTCCAAAATATAGGAATCATATTCTGCTTCCTCTGGAGAATCAAAAGAAAAAGAGAAATAAACCTGTTGCCAGTTGGCCGGTCCATATTCTTCACCTTGATTTATAGTATTTATATCTATATTCTCAGGACTATTATTAATTTTTCCTGAATAGAACTTTGTTAATATAGTCTCAGAATTTCCCTTTACTCCCTTTAATGTAAAACCAATATCCGCATGAGTCGCTGTCGTTTGATGAGCCATATCGCAAATCCAAGCTGTAAATACCAGGCTTGTACTAGGACAAAGCTTTTCATTCAAGTTTATTTTAGTAATAACTCCAGGATCATCCGATGCGTCCAAATAAAGGAAATGACCTAACTGAGTCTTATTTGTTTTATAATAGGTTCGATCCAAAATATATTTATTATAAACCTGTTCTTGATAATTATCACGTCCTTGACCTGAGAACCAGTCATTATAAAGCCCCTTATCATTATTAATAGAAACATATCCATGCGAAACATTTTTATTTGAATCTTCGTAATAATTAAGCGAGCGATATAACCCATACTCATTTCGGCCTGCGGATAGTCTTTTTCCTTTTCGACTCATAAATCCTCCAGGATAAGCATACGCATAAACCGAATTAGCATTACTTATAGGGGCATTAAGAAAATTATTAGATGCATTTAGGTTACTGAATGAAATCAAAGCATCATCAAAAGACACCTCACTTATTTTCAAATACCCATTTTTTTCTAAATAATCTTCTGTTCGATGTTTATAATTATCTTCTTTTAAATCAACCTCTGTAACAACTTCTGCATTAGGTTCCAAATAAATGGTAAGAAACGATACTGGATACCAATCAGAACTTCCGTATTCGACCTCCGCAACAACATAAACAATCTGAGTCTTATTATCGTCTATATCAACGCCATCAGATTGTCCAAACGTATGATCCCAAATATTAGAAGTTGTATAATATGATTGTTTTAAGTTACCATTAACATCATAAACAGTCCACCGTACTTGGCTTGCTTCTAATGTATTATCGCCAACATAATAATTAGAAAGCTTCTCACTCAAACGATAATTGGTTCCATAAACACCGGACAACGATTTCAAAGGCGTGTGAATCTCATAGACATCCAAGAAATATTTACCCTTATCCGCATCATTTTTTAATTTTAGAAAAGTTTCATTATCCGAATACCATCCTGAATACCCTTCATCACCGTTTAACAATGTTCTTCTAGCCGTTAAATCCTTAGATCTATCGGAAGCATTTTTTATCACATATTTTTTCTGTATAGTAATCAACGGGGAAGTCCAATTATTGTCATTTTCACTCTTCGAAAATTTATTAAATGTACTTGCCTCCAAAATAAGCGTATCTGGAATGTCAGGAAAATCTTTAACATTCAATTTAATAGATGAAACTTTCAAAGTTGGAGCCTCATTTTCAGATCTTATCCAATACTTTCGATTTAAACTAGGCGTTAATCCTGTCTCATTGTTGTTGTTATTACCATTAGATATTTCAGTAATAGAAATATTGTTTCCTTTTTTAACATACCAAGAAATATAACCATCAATTGATTCAGAAGCATCCTCTTGAAACCTGACGGTCTTTGGTTCATTTATTTCCACATATAAAGTCTCAACACTTTGACCATATTGAGATGGATAATTAGAGATAATCGTCTGCCCCCACCCTTTCAAGCCGGCACCAAACGCCATCAGGACCACCAGCGACAGCAGGCGGGCGGCCTTTACTATATTATTATATGTATCTCGTCTCATCATTAGTTTCCTCCTTACTTACCATTTGTTAACTCTACCGTATACGGGATAACGATCCGTCCTGGTGTACCATCTTTCGTGTAATTAACCGCTAAAGTCAATTTTATCGTTGCGGATCCAGCCCCGGCCAACTCTTGCGTCGTAACCGTTATTGATGCGGATGGACTATTATCATCATGGTCAATCGCCAACTTTGAATTGATCGCGACACCGCCTTGACTGTCCGGATCATACAAGAAATCATTATCATTCGTTGCTAAAATTGCTTCCGTATATTGCTTTCCTGCTTCCTGTCCACCTGATGGCGCATAATCCAAGGCAACATTCGTGAAATCAGCCTCCTTATCCAACGCAAAAGTGAAATCAATCGTAACATCTCCCGCATAGTTGACCTCATAATGTAAAACAGAAATAAATGCCTCATCCTTTGGATATTTTATCGTCAATGGAAGCCCACCAATCGGCATTCGAGACCCCTGAACCGTTACTGTTAAATCCGTCTCAATGACAGACAAAGGGATATTCAGCCAATCATTCCGACGCATGAAACTAAAATCCAGCTTCTTTAGACTTGGATCACGATCCGTTATATCCGTCGCAATCCACATACTGCCACCAGATCCTTGCGCATTTTGCTGCTCAGACCTTGTCTCAAACTCATAGAATGTATAGCTACTTTTTTGTCCGGATTCAATTGTTTGCCCTGTATCAAAATTCAACTCATGCGCTATGCTTGATACTGTAACTCCACCTTCCTGTGTCGGGAATAACGGATTAAAAGATTCCTGATCATTTTGTGTCAAATTATCCAGCGAAGTCGCACCGGAACCATAAGGCACCAAAAAGATAGAGCCACCTCGACGGAACTGCCCCACCTCTATTTTATTCAATGTTAAATCTTTAGTCGTCTGGTTATTTATCGAGACCGTTACTTTACCTAACATTCTGAAAAGTGTGATGTCCAGCGAACCATCCGCCTCCACGATCTTTTGCTCACCATAACTACTCATAGGGATATAAGTCTTTTCCGTTGCCGTTGCATCAAACCGGCTTATATCATTCCCCAAAATAACCGCTTTTTCTTTCAGCCCATCAATTGTCAATCCTTCTCCAGAAATCAACTCCTCCATCAAAGCCGTTCCGGCTGTACCACCGTTAATATCCAAACTACTCAAATTAGCGAAAGCAAAAAAAGTATAGGCACCCGCCGGTAATTCCACAGAGGCAGATCCCACACGGGTTGAATTATTAAACGTCTCCTGTGAGTCGTTATCAATAGTAATTTTTTTTGTATCCACTCCCGTCGAAAGATAGTCATACCACATACCATCCTTAAAGATTACGACAATACAGTCCTGGATATACCGCTCATATTTTTCCAGTGTTACATCATCATCCACATCCCAATAAGGATCACTCGCCTTTGTTGTCGCCCCACGTGTAGAAGGGTTTAGCGACAGCGTCACCGTATAAAGCTGTTCCGGCTCCACCTCCGGCCCATCTTCCTCGTTCGAGCAGGCGGGTAATAAGAAGAGGGATAGCAGCAGCATCATTGCCGCCGCTATCCGGTTATTTATATAATGATTTATCTTCATACTCATTCCTCCAATTAAAGTTCCCCACTATTAATACGGATCACCCAGTCTTTCACCTGGATCTTATAGCAAGCGTAGCCCACGACAGGATGTGGCGGATCCGGGATCTCTGGATCCGGATCGTCCGGTCCATCCGGCTCGTCAGGATTATCCGGCTCGTCGGGATTATCGGGTTCGTCGGGGTTATCCGGCTCATCAGGATTATCGGGTTCGTCCGGCTCATCAGGTTCGTCGGGGCAATCCGGACAGATGATCGGGGTCAGGAAGAAGACGATCGAGTACTCGTCCTGGCGGTCGAGGTACTCTTGGGCGGATATGTCGTGCCCTTCCATCTGCGTCAGGAGCAGGTAGTTGCAGAGGTTGACGTTGAGGACGTCCTCCTCCCAGCCCTTATGACGCACGATAAGGCGGTAGTTTTGCTTGTCCATCAGGCGCATGGTGTTCAGCTCGGCCACGGCCACATATTGGTTCGCCGGCTTGCCGTTGATCGTATCGCCACCGGCGATGTCGATGCTCTTGGCGTAGTAGGGCGTATAGGTGATGGCAGGATCGTCGAGCAACTGGTTGTCGTAGTCCATGTAGCCGTTGTCTGCCACGATCTGGAAGGTAAAATCTTTCACGTCCATGCTGTAGCCTTCCGTATCCTGCAGCACGACGCGTAGTTTGTTGGTATTCTTGGCCAACGAAATCTCTTTCTCTTCATGCACAGCCCCGGTAATAACCAGCGTATCCAACGCATGCCAAAGCGGTTCGAGTTCGTTGGGTTGTGTCGCATCCGACTCTCTCAAGGTTTTCACGCGAATATCTTTTATCGTAGAGGTACCCGGCGTCAGTTCGGGCCACTCGTAAGAGCCTTTGTCCAGCCCTGCCCAAGTCAGGAGGTAGTACGTGCCCGGTTCCAAATCCATCCGGATGTTATTCGCTTTCAGTTCATCGCCTTCCACATCCCGCCGCATCAAAAAATTACCCTTGTCGTCGCAGATAAACAAAGCGGCTTTATTCACTTCATGCTGGAAGGCGTCGGCGTATTTCATATTGTAATCGTACACGAAGCGCAGGCGATACTCGCAAAGGGGTAGCGAGTCGTCGTGAATATAATCGCATGCGGCCAGACCCAGCAGGGCCAACGCGCCGATCGATCTGGTGATGTTATTCAAATATTTCTTCATATCTGTATTTATAAACTTGTTTTCTGCCAATGACATATTGGATCTGTTAGTAGTTATCCCCTCGCCCCGTTTCTTGAGCGAGGGGATATTGATTATTGAAACAACTAGATTACTTGCTTAATTAGAGGATGATGCCACTGTTGGAACGTTTTACCCAATCTTTGACATAGAGTTGGATCACGATATAGATCTCCGTGTTTTTATCCGGATTGTTTGGATCATCCTTACCCGGCGTGAATGGCAACGGATCACCCAAATCCTTTATACCACTCACTTGCAACTGGTAAACATTATTACGAACAATAGCAAACTCCATGACACCCATTGTACTATTATCGGCAAGAGGATCATGTTTTATCCAATACTTATAATAGCTTTTACCACCGAATTCACCATCGGCATAGTAAGCGATATTATAGTTCTTTGCCAACTCCTCACGAACCTTTATGGCCGTTTTATTCGTTCCTGTCGTAACATCACTTGCCAACTCATCCATGCTTGGAACATAGGCGATACCATTTGTTGACATATGTGAAGCCTCAACAAACTTATCCCACGTTAATGAGGTTTTCACGTCGCCAAACTGGTATCCTCCCTCATCTTTAATACCGTCTAATTTCCCTTGCAAATACTTCTTGAACGCCACAACCAATGGGCCACCGGACATATCCGAAACTACTTTCTGAACGTCATCTTTACTTGTTATAGAAGTCCAGTCACCACTCTCATTGAACATCGCTTTTACTATATTCTCATTCGATCCTTCCTTAAGCCCCAACGCGGCAATTGTCCGCAAATCCGCGCTCAACACTCTCGATGGTGTTATCGTGCTACCACCTTCTGTTGAAGACGTTCCGGTACGAGCAAAGTCAGCGACCAAGAAACTACTGCCTTTCTTGTAATCGACTTCCGAGGAAACCGAGCCGTTTGTCTCTTCATATTGGCTGACATGCTCCGGCGCGTATTCCGCCTCAAAGATCACGCCCGTAGAGAAACCATTCTTCTGTTGGTTGGCTGTCATCGTATTTTCTTGCGTATAGAGAATAGGAGTAAATACCGACTCTGCCGTAGAGACCAAGTTATTTCCTTCATCGTCAACCACTTTATTAAAGTTCATAAATTCAGCGGTATTCATGCCCTCATGGAAGTGATTCTTATACAATACACCATTCAAATTAATAGGAACTGTATTTTCGGCCTTCTCCACATAATTTGAGTTCTCTAATACATAATAAGGATCACCATTGTTAATAGATATCAGGAAAGAGGTATTATCATCACTAGCCGTAAAAGTCTTTTTCTTAGTCCAAGGATCCAATACATAATTGAAACTAGAATTAACGCCACTTACCCAAACTTCATCGCTCAAATAAGGATACTGGTGAGAATTAGTTATGTTGTTTATATTACCATCCACGGCAGCTGTGTTTGCGGTTACACGCTTCAACAGATAAGTTCCGCCAATCAATTGATTAATCACCTGATAGCCGGTGATCTTAACCTTGTCCGTTGTATTTGAATTGCCAGTAAGCGACGCTCCTTCTTCCTGAACCAAATCCGCTTTCAATTGCATATCGATACGAGCAGCCAAACGCTCCACATAAGCCGTCGTCTCGGCTGGGTGGTTCGGGTCGGAGTTGGCAGCTGTCACATACAAGTCAGAACCGCCCGCTTCCGCTTGCCACATTTGGTGTGTCGTCATGATAAAGCTGTTTGCCTCACCATATTTATTCTCACCCGACCAAACTTTTGTCTGTAAATAATCCCGCAGTGCGCCTAACGTTTCAAAACCTAAATCCTTACCCGCATTGGCGACCGTCACGACATGATACCAAGCCTCCAATTCCGGCACGCTTAATTTTACGGTAGCCACCGCATCATGATGCTTAATAGCCCCCGTAGCCGGTTGGAGATCTTTCGTATAACCGGAAGCGATCGCTGTCGATTCCTCTCCATTTACGATAGTCAAGTCGTTGCTGGTCATTTTAGCAGAATAACCATCACCACATGGGATCAAGAAAATATTCACGTCATTGACAGCACTCTCCTTATCGCTATCTTCCAAGTCGCCATTACCATCCTCTCCCTTACCTTCATCATTCGCTTTCGTCACAGGATTAAAAGCGGAAGTTACGTTCACAGTCACATAAACTCCTTCGCCTTGCTCCTCACTCTCATTGTTGTTATTCGGCCCATCAGCCAATTCGTCCGAACACGACACCGCCGCGCAAGCGAAGGCGAGTGCCCATAATGTACTTTTAAAATTCATCATAATTACTATTATTAGTTATCTGTATTCATATTTCTTTTTTATCATCCGGGGCTTTTACCCATCCCATAGGAGACGCACTCCAAGATCAGCGGGTGACCACCTTCCCCATCAGCGGGTGATGTCGAGCAAGGACAGCGGGTGATCCGGTTCCCCATCAGCAGCTGTCCTCCTTCGGGATCAGCGCTGATCTCGGAGGAGAACAGCGCTGGTCTTGCCTGAGAGCACGGCTGATCTGCCAGCAGGTCAGCCTATGCCCGGCGCACGGACAGCCTTCATCCGCCTGTCTCTTCCGTTTTGATGCGGTCGAAAGTAGCTTTCGAACGGATTTCCTGGATGGATTTTCCCGCCGTATAAACCACCTTCATCGGGCGCATCATCGTCGAGGCATCATACTCTTCCGGGGTAGTCGCACCCGAACTGCTCAGTGCCACCCGAAACGAACCCAAGTCGCCCAGATTAACGCTTCGCCCTGCCTTCAGGTTGGTCGAAATGATATAAGCCAACCGGTCCAGGCACGCCTTCACATCCGCACGGGTCAGTGCCGTCTGTTCGGCTACTGCTTCGCACACCTCGTCAAAACTAATATTTCCATTATTCAATAACTGGGGGTAATAGAGTTTGGCATCCTCAAGTGCCCCTTTCGAAAAGTCCTTCCGTGGGACCAATTTGTACCGTATTCCCATAAAGCATCACGTTTTAAAGTTCAACATCTATTGTTGTCCATCAATCTGACGGATATTTTCTTCGGCCTGAGCTGCCACAGCCAGTTCATGCCGTAGTTTTTCCAAGAGAGCTTTTGCCTCGGTCAGCTTTCCTTCCAACATCAGGATCGAAGCCTCGGCCAGTTGCTTTTCGGGGCAGTCGTTCGCCTTGGCCAGGTAGCGTTTCGCCTTATCGAGCTGGCGAGTATTAATGGCACTGATCGCCGCATTCAGGTTAGAAACTGGGTCGTTCGGGTACAAACGAACGGCAATCTCAAACACTTCGTTGAATGGTTCGCTGCCTGCCTTATACGTTTCGGCCACCATAAACATCTCGTTCAAACTCAATTTCGAAGGATCAGACTGGATAATCTGTTTCGCCTCGTCTACCGAGAATTTACGGATGTTGTAATCCACCCGATAGTCAGAATGGCGCAACGATGGATAAACATCACGCAACAAAACCTTATAAGAAGTACCCTCGTTCAGCGTTTTCAGTTTCCATTCGCGGGCATCCCAGTCCGCCGGTTCGTCGGCACGGATGATGGCCAGCAATTCTTCTTTATCCGGCAAGTTGCCTTTTTCCACGGCAGCTTCCAGGCCTTCCCAGTCTTCCGGTTCAAAATCGACCGACAGTTCCACGCCCGAGAGGTCATAGCGGTCTTTCACATAATTCAGCAAGGCCTTGGCGCGATTTTCGGCCAGATAAGCATTCCCTTTGTACGTGCCTTCGGGAGAAGCATATCCTTTGATCGACAAGCTGGTAATCGTTGCATACGGATCGTTCTTCACCGCTTCGACCGTCTGCTGGATCTTCTTCAATTCGGCAGAGTTGTTACGATAGTCGGGATTGATAGTAATCTGGTTTACCGGGAAATCCAGATAAGCACTACCGTCCAAATGGCGAGCCTTCACCGCTTCGGGAGCCGGTTTCACATACACCAGCATTGGGTCGATAACGACAGGCTCGGCAAAATTCAATGCGAAAAGCGGGCTTTTGTTCTGGCTCAATGCCTTCCAACCGCAACCGCAATCGTCCATCACCATCGATACTTCCGCTTTTTCCATCCAATCAGCATACGGCGTATGGACCAGGTAATCTACCTGTTGTTCTGTATCATTATAGCGTCTAATTTCCACTTCCTTCTTATCAGTCCGTTCCATGCGTTCGTACAGGATGTGGCGCACTTTCCCGTTGATAATAATCGGGTCTAACGCCCGGATGCTGTCACCACTCTCTACCAAGGGTGTACAAACCAACGACTGGTTACGCGAGAGTTGCAGCGAACTGATGTCGGCCTTCAGGGTAATCACCAAATCATTTCCTACACGTTCGGCGTTCTTCTCCTTTACTAAAAAAGTACCTTCTTCCGGATTCTGGGCATACAAGAAAGACGTACACCCCAACATATAGATGAATGTATAGAGCTTTTTCATACCTTACACGTTTTTAAAATAAATAAATCGCACTGACAGCTGCCTGCGTAGGGCCTACATAATGTTTCTTGACGGTTTCCATCTTGGTTCCACAATTGGCACAGGGATATTTATCCGACTCCAGATACAAATAGCCAACACCCAATGTGGCCTCAATATTCCAGTGCTTGCCTAAAACCCAGCTATACCCATAGCTGATACCGGCACCCGTGCCCCATCCCTGATGGCGTTCATTCTCGGTGCCCAACCATTTAATGTCAGACACGTTATAAATAATAAGGTGTAATCCCAAGAAATGGCCGTGAAATGTTTCACAAAACCAATAGCGTAGTTCGGGATGAACT
>ULQU01023895.1_pt1 | contig 57579 bp, 52 predicted proteins | sample 1954841 | NCBI WGS metagenome assembly ULQU01 (sample SAMEA4835664, study PRJEB28245) | human gut metagenome | biome: gut microbiome; material: fecal sample | place: Denmark | collected 2008
GTTATTGGTGCATTTGATAAAATCACTGCAAGTACACCAGAGAAGTCTCTTGTAGTAGGTAAGAAAAGTACAGGTGGTCGTAACAACACTGGTAAGATGACAATGCGTTATATCGGTGGTGGTCACAAACAAAAGTACAGAATTATCGATTTCAAGAGAAACAAAGATGGCATTCCTGCAACAGTTAAAGCTATCGAGTATGATCCTAATCGTACTTCACGTATAGCATTGTTGTATTACGCTGACGGAGCTAAGAGTTATATTATTGCTCCGAATGGTTTGGAAGTTGGCCAGACAGTGGTTTCAGGATCTGACGCAGCTCCTGAAGTAGGTAATACTTTGCCAATGGCAAATATACCTGTTGGTACTATTATTCACAACATTGAGCTTCGCCCAGGACAAGGAGCTAAATTAGTTCGTTCTGCAGGTGCTTTTGCTCAGCTGACTTCAAAGGAAGGTGCCTATGCTATTATTAAGATGCCTTCTGGAGAAACAAGAAAGATTCTTGCCGCTTGTAAAGCTACAATCGGTGCAGTAGGTAACTCAGACCATGGTCTTGAAAAATCAGGTAAAGCAGGTCGTTCTAGATGGTTAGGTCGTCGTCCTCACAACCGTGGTGTTGTAATGAACCCAGTTGATCACCCAATGGGTGGTGGTGAAGGACGTGCTTCAGGAGGTCATCCAAGATCAAGAAACGGCTTGTATGCAAAGGGCTTGAAGACAAGAGCTCCGAAGAAACATTCTTCAAAATATATTATTGAAAGAAGAAAGAAATAATCTGATTAATTAAGTAAACTATGAGTCGATCATTAAAAAAAGGCCCGTATATTAACGTAAAACTTGAAAAGAAAGTTCTGGCTATGAATGAGTCAGGCAAAAAGAGTGTCGTTAAAACGTGGGCAAGAGCTTCAATGATTTCGCCTGATTTTGTAGGCCATACTATTGCAGTTCATAATGGAAATAAATTTATTCCTGTTTTTGTAACCGAAAACATGGTTGGTCATAAGTTGGGTGAATTTTCACCAACACGTACATTCCGTGGCCATGCCGGTAACAAGAAAAAATAATCGGTAAAGCAGGAATCTAAAAACTGAAAAAAAGAATCGTAAAATGGGTGCTAGAAAAAGAATATCAGCTGAAGCAAGAAAAGAAGCCCAAAAGACCATGTATTTCGCAAAGTTGCGCAATGTGCCAACTTCTCCTCGTAAGATGCGATTAGTTGTTGACATGGTACGTGGAATGGAAGTATTCCGTGCACTTGGTGTTTTGAAGTTTTCAAACAAAGAAGCTGCAGCAAGAGTAGAAAAGTTGCTTCGTTCAGCTATTGCAAATTGGGAGCAGAAAAATGAACGTAAAGCAGAAGCTGGAGAATTGTATATCTCTTTGATTAGCGTAGATTGCGCTACAACTTTGAAGAGAATGCGTCCGGCTCCACAAGGAAGAGGTTACAGAATTCGTAAACGTTCGAACCATGTAACGTTGTTTGTTGATACACTTAGTAAAAAAGATACTCAAAATTAATTTGTAGATGGGACAAAAAGTTAATCCGGTTAGTAATCGTTTGGGAATCATCCGTGGTTGGGATTCCAATTGGTATGGCGGCAAAAATTACGGAGATACTTTATTAGAAGATAGCAAGATCCGTAAATATTTGAATGCCCGTCTTGCAAAAGCTAGTGTATCTCGTATTGTGATTGAACGTACGTTGAAGTTGATAACTATTACAGTTTGTACTTCACGTCCGGGTATTATTATCGGTAAAGGTGGTCAGGAAGTTGACAAATTGAAGGAAGAGTTGAAAAAGATCACCGATAAAGAAGTTCAAATTAACATTTTTGAAGTGAAAAGACCTGAGCTTGATGCAGTGATTGTGGCAAATAATATTGCTCGTCAGCTTGAAGGTAAAATTGCATATCGTAGAGCAATTAAAATGGCTATCGCTTCAACTATGAGAATGGGCGCTGAAGGTATCAAGATCCAAATTTCAGGTCGTTTGAACGGTGCTGAAATGGCGCGTTCTGAAATGTATAAAGAAGGAAGAACTCCGTTGCATACATTCAGAGCTGATATTGATTATGCTTTGGCTGAAGCACTGACAAAAGTTGGTTTGTTAGGTGTGAAAGTTTGGATTTGCCGTGGTGAAGTTTATGGAAAGAAAGATTTGGCTCCTTCATTTACTGCATCTAAGGAATCTGGACGCCGCAATGAAAATGCCGGTGGCAGCAGAGAAAAGAACTTCAAGAGAAAGAAAGCTAATCGTTAAACGTTAGAATTTAAGAAGAAATGTTACAACCAAAGAAAACCAAGTTCAGAAGAGCTCAAAAAGGTAGCGCTAAAGGTAATGCTCAGCGTGGTAACCAGTTGACTTTCGGATCTTTTGGTATAAAGTCGTTAGATACAAAATGGATCACCGGACGACAGATTGAAGCTGCTCGTATTGCTGTAACTCGTTATATGCAGCGTCAAGGTCAAGTTTGGGTTCGTATCTTCCCAGATAAGCCGATCACTAAAAAACCTGCTGACGTACGTATGGGTAAAGGTAAAGGTAATCCAGAAGGATTTGTTGCTCCTGTAACTCCGGGTCGTATGATTTTTGAAGTTGAAGGTGTTCCTTTTGAGGTAGCTAAGGAAGCATTGCGCTTAGGTGCTCAGAAACTTCCTGTTACTACAAAGTTTGTTGTGAGACGTGATTATGATATGCAAAATCAAAATGCGTAATTGGTTATGAAGATTGCAGAAATTAGAGAATTAAGCACTGCGGAGTTGACAGAGCGAATCAATGCAGAAGTGGCTGCTTACGAACAGAAAGTAATCAACCACAGTATTACTCCAAGTGAAAATCCTGCTCAGATTAAACAACAACGCAGGATGATTGCGCGCATGAAAACTGAATTGCGCCAGAGAGAACTTAACAACAAATAATTGAGCCTGATGGAAACTAGAAATTTAAGAAAAGAAAGAACGGGCGTGGTTACAAGCAACAAGATGGACAAGAGCATCACTGTTGCTATTAAATGGAAGGAAAAACATCCCATTTATGGTAAGTTCGTTAATAAGACGAAAAAATATCATGCTCACGATGAAAAGAATGAATGCAACATTGGCGATACTGTAAGAATTATGGAAACTCGTCCATTGAGCAAAACTAAAAGATGGAGATTAGTTCAAATAATCGAAAGGGCTAAATAACATGATACAACAAGAGTCAAGATTAGTAGTAGCTGATAACAGTGGTGCAAAAGAAGCTTTATGTATTCGCGTGTTAGGTGGAACAAGAAAGCGCTATGCAACTGTTGGAGATGTGATTGTAGTAGCGATTAAGAGCGTAATCCCATCTAGTGATATCAAGAAGGGAGCTGTATCAAAAGCTGTAATCGTACGTACTAAGAAGGAAATTCGTCGTGCTGACGGTTCTTATATCCGCTTTGATGACAATGCCTGTGTATTGTTAAATGGCGCTGGAGATATTCGTGGTAGCCGTATCTTTGGTCCGGTAGCCAGAGAGCTTCGTGCAACAAACATGAAAATTGTTTCACTTGCACCGGAGGTACTTTAATAGTTGAAAAATTTAGAGTAATGAGCAAATTACATATCAAAAAAGGCGATATCGTTTTTGTTAATACTGGTGAAGACAAAGGTAAGACAGGTCGTGTCCTGAAGGTGTTAGTAAAAGAAAACCGTGCAGTTGTCGAAGGTATTAATATGGTATCAAAGCATACCAAGCCTAATGCAAAGAATCCTCAAGGAGGAATAGAAAAGAAGGAAGCTCCTATTCATGTATCTAACTTGAATGTCGTTGATCCTAAAACTGGAAAACCGACTCGCATAGGTCGTAAAGCAAATGAAGAAGGTGCTTTAGTGCGTTATTCAAAAAAATCAGGGGAGGAGATTAAGTAATGAGCAATACTGCCAGTCTTAAAAAAGAATATCAGGACAGAATTGTTCCTGCTTTAACAAAGGAATTTGGTTACAAGTCTGTAATGCAGGTGCCTGTATTAAAAAAGATCGTGATTAATCAAGGTCTTGGAATGGCTACTGCAGATAAGAAAATTATTGATGTTGCAATTAGTGAGTTGACTGCTATTACAGGTCAGAAGGCAGTTGCAACAGTTTCTAAGAAAGACGTATCAAATTTCAAACTTCGTAAAAAGATGCCTATTGGTGTGATGGTAACTTTACGTCGTGAACAGATGTACGAGTTTTTGGAAAGATTAGTTCGTATCGCTCTTCCGCGTATCCGTGACTTCAAGGGAATCGAAAGTAAGTTGGATGGTCGTGGTAATTATACACTCGGTATTCAGGAACAGATCATTTTTCCTGAAATTAATATCGATAATATTACCAAAATATTAGGAATGAATATTACCTTTGTAACCTCTGCGAAAACAGATGAAGAAGGTTATGCTCTGTTAAGAGAATTTGGTTTGCCTTTTAAAAATGCAAAAAAAGACTAAATAGTTATGGCTAAGGAATCAATGAAAGCCCGCGAGGTAAAAAGAGCTAAGTTAGTTGCTAAATATGCTGCTAAACGTGCTCAGCTGAAAGCTGAAGGTAATTATGATGCTTTGCAGCTTTTACCGAAGAATGCTTCTCCTGTACGTTTGCACAATCGTTGTAAAATTACAGGTCGTCCGAAAGGATATATTCGTCAGTTCGGTATTTCTCGTATCCAGTTGCGTGAAATGGCTTCACAAGGTTTAATCCCGGGTGTAAAGAAAGCAAGTTGGTAAGAGTTTTTTTAGTTTAAATATTGTCCGGATGTCCGGATCAATTTAATTAATTATTATATGACAGATCCTATTGCAGATTATTTGACAAGATTGCGTAATGCAATTAAAGCGAAGCACAGAGTTGTTGAAGTGCCGGCGTCAAATTTAAAGAAAGAGATCACTAAGATCCTTTTCGACAAGGGCTACATTCTTAATTTCAAGTTTGTAGAAGATGGTCCTCAAGGTACAATTAAGATTGCTTTGAAGTATGACCTTGTAAACAAAGTTAATGCAATCAAGAAACTTGAAAGAGTTTCTACTCCTGGTTTGCGTAAGTACACTGGTTATAAAGATATGCCTCGTGTATTGAATGGATTGGGTATTGCAGTTCTTTCTACTTCTAAGGGTGTTATGACTGATAAAGAAGCTCGCGAGCTGAAAATCGGTGGTGAAGTTTTATGTTATGTCTATTAATTAGGAGGAAGAAGAATGTCAAGAATAGGAAAATTACCAATTCATGTACCGGCTGGTGTTACAGTTACTATCAAGGATAACGTTGTAACAGTTAAGGGTCCTAAAGGTGAACTTGTACAGGCTGTAAATCCTGATATTCAAGTTGCAATCGAAGATGGAGTAGTTCATTTGACTCGTCCAACTGATGATAAGAACCATCGTGCTTTACATGGTTTGTATCGCGCTTTGATTCATAATATGGTAGTTGGAGTATCAGAAGGATACAAAAAAGAGTTAGAGCTTGTGGGTGTTGGTTATCGTGTAACTAATACAGGTCAGCTGTTAGATCTTTCATTGGGTTATACACATAATATTTATATGTTGTTGCCTAAGGAAGTAAAAGTTGAGACAAAGGCAGAGAGAAATAAGAACCCTCTGATTATCCTTGAATCTGCTGATAAGCAATTATTGGGCCAGATTTGTGCTAAGATTCGTTCATTCCGTATGCCAGAACCATATAAAGGTAAAGGTATTAAATTTGTGGGTGAAGAAATTCGCAGAAAGTCTGGTAAATCAGCAGGTAAGTAATCTACGTAAACTGAAATTATCATGACAACGAAGATAGAAAGAAGATTAAAGATAAAAGCAGGTGTAAGAGGTAAGATTTCAGGTACAACTGAACGTCCTCGCCTGACTGTGTTTAGAAGTAATAAGCAAATCTATGCACAGGTTATTGATGATACTACAGGTAAGACTTTAGCTTCTGCTTCATCTTTGAAGATGGAAGAAAAGGCTCCGAAAAAAGAAATTGCAGCCAAAGTTGGTGAACTGATTGCAAAGAATGCTCAAGAAGCTGGTGTGCAGGCTGTAGTTTTTGATCGTAACGGTTATCTGTATCACGGGAGAATTAAAGAATTAGCGGATGCTGCACGTAACGGCGGCCTTAAATTTTAATGGAAATGGCAGGAGTTAATAACAGAGTAAAATCAACCAACGACTTAGAGTTGAAGGATAGATTGGTTGCTATCAACCGCGTAACTAAGGTAACAAAAGGAGGACGTACTTTCAGTTTTGCTGCTATTGTTGTAGTAGGAAATGAAGATGGTATTGTTGGTTGGGGCTTAGGAAAAGCAGGTGAAGTAACTACAGCCATTGCTAAGGGTGTAGAAGCAGCTAAAAAGAATTTGATCCGTGTACCTGTTCATAAAGGTACTATCCCTCACGAACAATTTGCTAAATTTGGTGGTGCTCAGGTTTTGATCAAGCCGGCATCTCATGGTACTGGAGTGAAAGCTGGTGGTGCTATGCGTGCTGTTCTTGAAAGCGTTGGTATTACTGACGTGTTAGCTAAATCAAAAGGTTCTTCTAACCCTCATAACTTAGTTAAAGCTACAATTGCTGCTCTAGGTGAATTAAGAAGTCCGTTTGATGTTGCTCAGAATCGTGGAGTTTCAGTTGAAAAAGTATTTAGAGGTTAATTAGGGAGGAGTAGATATGGCAACAATTAAAGTTAAGCAGATTAAGAGTAGAATTAATTGCCCTAAAGACCAAAAAAGAACTTTGGATGCGCTGGGTTTGAGAAAACTAAACCAAGTAGTAGAACATGAAGCTAACCCTTGTATTTTGGGTATGGTTGAGAAAGTTAAACATTTGGTTTCAGTTGAAAAATAATAATTGATCGAAAAAATAATTGCGATATGAATTTATCAAATTTAAAGCCGGCAGCAGGTTCTGTTAAAACCAGAAAAAGAATAGGACGTGGTCCGGGTTCTGGCTTGGGTGGTACTTCAACAAGAGGTCATAAAGGAGCTAAGTCAAGATCAGGTTATAAGAACAAGATTGGATTTGAAGGTGGTCAGATGCCAATTCAAAGACGTTTGCCTAAATTTGGTTTCAAGAATATTAACCGTGTAGAATATAAAGCTATTAATATTTCAACTCTTCAGCAATTAGCTGAAGCTCAGAATTTGAGTAAGATTGGAATTGAAGAGTTAGTAAATGCAGGTTTTATTTCTTCTTCACAGTTGGTTAAGATTCTTGGTAATGGTAGTTTGACAGCTAAATTGGAAGTTTCTGCACATGCATTTTCCAAATCTGCCGAAGCTGCTATTCAAGCTGTAGGTGGAACTGTCATTAAACTCTAATTTATGAGAGCTGTTGAAACAATAAAGAATATCTGGAAGATTGAGGATCTGAGAAATCGGATCCTCACCACTCTTTTATTAGTGGTGATCTATCGCTTTGGAACGTTTGTGGTTCTTCCGGGTATTGATCCTAAGGCGTTAACCGCTTTACAAGAACAGACGCAAGGTGGTTTGTTGGCATTATTGGATATGTTTTCTGGTGGTGCCTTTTCTAATGCTTCTATTTTTGCATTAGGAATTATGCCATATATCTCTGCTTCTATCGTTATGCAATTGATGGCAATTGCTGTTCCTTCTTTTCAGAAATTACAGAGAGAAGGAGAAAGTGGACATCGTAAGATTAACCAATGGACACGTTATTTGACTGTGGCCATTTTGTTATTCCAGGGCCCTACTTATTTGGTAAACTTAAGTGTACAGCTGCGAGCTGTTGGTGCTTCTTTACCTCCTGGAATTTGGTTTACGATATCTTCTACAATCATTTTGGCTGCAGGAAGTATGTTTATCCTTTGGTTGGGTGAGAGAATAACAGATAAAGGTGTAGGTAATGGTATTTCATTTATCATCTTAGTCGGAATCATAGCTCGCTTACCTCATTCTTTGTTTCAGGAATTTATTTCTAGAACAAGTGAAAAGACTGGTGGTTTGGTTATGTTCTTGTTTGAAATGTTGTTCTTGTTGTTCGTAATTGCTGGTGCGATTCTTTTGGTTCAAGGAACTAGAAAGGTCCCCGTACAATATGCGAAGAGAATTATTGGAAATAAACAGTATGGTGGTGCTCGTCAGTATATACCTTTAAAAGTAAATGCTGCAAATGTTATGCCTATCATTTTTGCTCAGGCTATTATGTTTATTCCAATCTCTATTGTTGGTTTTTCTAATACCGGTGAAAGTTCAGGTTTCTGGGCTGCATTTATGGATAATACAGGATTTTGGTATAATTTTGTATTTGCCGTTTTGATCATTCTGTTTACCTATTTTTATACAGCCATCACAATTAATCCGACTCAGATGTCTGATGATTTGAAGAGAAACAATGGTTTCATTCCGGGGGTTAAGCCAGGTAAACAAACCAAAGATTATTTGGATTCAATCATGGACCGTATTACATTACCAGGTGCAATTTTCTTGGCAATTGTGGCTATTATGCCTGCTTTTGCGCGTTTGGCCGGTGTGAGTATGGCTTTTTCACAATTCTTTGGTGGTACTTCTTTGTTGATTCTTGTTGGTGTTGTTTTGGATACATTACAGCAAGTTGAAAGTCATTTGTTGATGCGTCATTATGATGGTTTGTTAAAGTCTGGTAGAATTAAAGGTCGTTCAGGCGTAAATGCTTATTAATTTCGATGATCTATTTAAAAACAGATGAAGAAATTGAGTTGATGCGTGAAGCAAACCAGTTAGTTGGTAAAACACTAGCTGAAGTAGGTAAGCATGTTGCACCAGGTGTTTCAACGCTTCAACTTGATAAAATTGCGGAAGAATTTATTAGGGATCATGGGGCTGTTCCTGCTTTTTTAGGGTATGGAGGTTTTCCGAATTCAATATGTGCTTCAGTAAACGAACAGGTAGTTCATGGTATACCTTCGTCTTCAAAGATTTTGAATGAGGGAGATATTATCTCTGTCGATTGTGGTACAATATTGAATGGGTATGTCGGAGATTCAGCTTATACATTTTGTGTAGGAGAGGTTGATCCGAAAGTTAAGGATCTTTTGAAAACGACTAAAGAGTCTTTGTATCTAGGAATTCAGGCTGCAGTTGAAGGAAAGCGGATAGGCGATATTAGTAATGCTGTTCAGACGTATTGTGAGTCTCATAATTATTCAGTAGTTCGCGAATTGGTTGGTCATGGTATTGGTAAAAGGATGCATGAAGAACCAGAAGTACCTAATTATGGACGTCGAGGATGTGGTCCGTTACTTAAATCAGGTATGTGCATTTGTATTGAGCCCATGATTAATATGGGAAGTAAAAATGTTGTATTTGAACGTGACGGTTGGACAGTTCGGACAAAAGATCGAAAATGTTCTGCCCATTTTGAACATTGTATTGCTATTCGTCCTGACGGTCCGCAGATTTTGTCTTCATTTGATTTTATAGAAGAAGTTTTAGGTAGTAACGCAATTTAATCTTTATTTTATTATATGGCTAAACAGTCAGCAATTGAACAAGATGGAGTAATTGTAGAAGCATTGTCGAATGCAATGTTTCGGGTTGAATTGGAAAATGGACATGAAATAACCGCTCACATTTCTGGAAAGATGCGTATGCATTATATAAAGATACTTCCAGGTGATAAGGTTAGAGTTGAAATGTCTCCTTATGATTTATCAAAAGGTAGAATTGCTTTTAGATATAAATAAATAAACTAGATATGAAAGTAAGAGCATCTTTGAAGAAGCGTACCCCTGAATGCAAAATCGTTAGAAGAAAGGGTCGTTTATATGTAATTAACAAGAAAAACCCGAAGTATAAAGTACGTCAGGGATAATTTTATTATTTTTGCAAAATAATTAGGTAATAATATGGCTATAAGAATAGTTGGTGTAGATTTGCCACAGAATAAAAGAGGTGAAGTTGCTTTGACATACATTTATGGTATCGGTCGTAGTGCAGCTAACACTATCTTGGCAAAAGCAGGTATTGATCGCGATATTAAAGTACAAGATTGGACAGATGATCAAGCTGCTAAAGTACGTGAAATTATCGGTGCAGAATATAAGGTAGAAGGTGATTTACGTTCTGAAGTACAGTTGAACATCAAGCGTCTGATGGATATTGGTTGCTACAGAGGTGTTCGTCACCGTTTAGGTTTGCCTTTGAGAGGTCAGAAGACAAAGAATAACTCTCGTACTCGTAAGGGTAAGAAGAAAACTGTTGCAAATAAGAAAAAAGCTACTAAATAATAAGAGTTGAGATATGGCAAAAAAAACAGTCGCAGCAAAGAAGAGAAACGTTAAAGTTGACGCTTACGGTCAAGCTCACATTCATTCTTCTTTTAATAACATTATCGTATCTCTTGCCAATAGTGAAGGTCAGGTAATTAGCTGGTCATCTGCTGGTAAGATGGGATTTAGAAGCTCTAAAAAGAATACTCCGTATGCTGCTCAGATGGCAGCTCAGGATTGTGCTAAAGTAGCTTATGATCTGGGTTTACGTAAAGTAAAGGTTTATGTAAAAGGACCGGGTAACGGACGTGAATCTGCTATCAGAACGATTCATGGTGCAGGTATTGAAGTAACTGAAATCATCGATGTTACTCCGCTGCCACACAATGGTTGTCGTCCTCCTAAAAAGAGAAGAGTATAATTAACTTTAGTTTCTTGAATAGGGAATCCGGAATTGTGAATAGATTGCATTTAGACCTTATCCTCTCTGTAATCGCGGCTGCACGGTTCCAGGTTCTTTTAGAACATTAAAAATAATAGAAAAATGGCAAGATATACTGGACCTAAAACAAGAATTGCCCGTAAATTCGGTGAGGCTATCTTCGGTGCGGATAAAGTTCTTTCTAAGAAAAACTATCCTCCCGGACAGCATGGTAACTCAAGAAAAAGAAAAACTTCTGAGTACGGTATTCAGCTTCGTGAGAAGCAGAAGGCTAAATATACTTACGGTGTATTGGAAAAACAATTTAGAAACCTTTTCGAGAAGGCTTCTCGTTCTAAAGGTATTACCGGTGAAGTATTGTTGCAGTTCCTTGAAGCTCGTTTGGACAATGTAGTATTCCGTTTGGGTATTGCTCCGACAAGAGCTGCTGCTCGTCAGTTGGTTTCTCACCGTCATATTACGGTTGACGGACAGGTGGTAAACATCCCGTCTTATTCAGTTAAACCGGGGCAGATCATCGGTGTTCGTGAAAAATCTAAATCTTTGGAAGTTATTGCTGATGCTTTGGCTGGTTTCAATCACAGCAAATATCCTTGGATGGAATGGGATCAGACTTCAATGAGTGGTAAATTATTACATTTGCCGGAAAGAGCTGATATCCCTGAAAACATTAAAGAACAGTTGATCGTAGAATTGTATTCTAAATAATAATTGATTCCATGGCGATATTAGCATTTCAAAAACCCGATAAAGTATTAATGTTGGAAGCGGACGACTTCTTCGGAAAGTTTGAATTCCGTCCGTTGGAGCCTGGCTATGGTATTACTATTGGTAATGCCTTGCGCCGTATTCTCTTGTCTTCATTGGAAGGGTTTGCTATTACGTCTATCAAAATCGACGGGGTGGATCATGAATTTGACACCATCCCCGGCGTTATTGAAGATGTGACTAACATTATCCTTAACCTGAAGCAAGTGCGTTTCAAGCATATTGTAGATGACATTGAGAATGAAAAAGTAAGTATTAATGTTTCGGGTACGGAAGTGTTCAAAGCCGGAGATATAGGTAAACAGTTAACTGGATTCGAAGTTTTGAATCCTGATTTGACTATTTGTCATTTGGACCCGAACGCAAGTTTCCAGATTGAACTTACAATTAATAAAGGACGCGGTTATGTACCGGCTGATGAAAATAGAAAGCCGGATGATGACATCCATGTAATTGCGATTGATTCTATCTACACTCCGATCCGTAATGTGAAGTATTCAATCGAAAACTTCCGTGTTGAGCAAAAGACGGACTACGAAAAGTTGGTTCTTGAAATAGCCACAGATGGTTCTATTCATCCAAAAGAAGCTTTGAAAGAAGCTGCCAAGATCTTGATTCATCATTTCATGTTGTTCTCTGATGAGAAGATTGCCATCGAATCGGTTGATAGTGATGGTAATGAAGAATTTGATGAAGAAGTTCTTCATATGCGTCAGTTGCTGAAGAGCAAATTGTCAGATATGGATCTTTCAGTTCGTGCATTGAACTGTTTGAAGGCTGCTGATGTTGAAACATTGGGTGAATTAGTGAAGTTCAACAAGAATGACCTGTTGAAGTTCCGTAACTTCGGTAAGAAGTCACTCACCGAATTGGATGAGTTACTGGAAAGTTTGAACCTTTCTTTCGGTATGGATATCTCAAAATATAAATTAGATAAAGAGTAAGTATAAGCGATGAGACATAATAGAAAAATAAATCACTTAGGTCGTACAAACACTCACCGTGACGCGATGCTTTCGAATATGGCTTGTTCTCTGATCAAACATAAGAGAATCTTTACTACGACAGCTAAAGCAAAAGCACTTCGTAAGTTTGTAGAACCGCTGATCACAAAGTCAAAGGAGGATACAACTCACTCTAGACGTGTGGTTTTTAGTAATTTGCAAGATAAATATGCTGTAACTGAGTTGTTTAAGGAAATCTCTCAGAAGATTGGTGATCGTCCAGGAGGATATACTCGTATCATTAAGACTGGTAATCGTCTGGGTGATAACGCTGCCATGTGCTTCATTGAATTAGTTGACTACAATGAAAATATGAAGAAAGACGCTACTGCTAAGAAGGCAGGTAAGACACGTCGTTCTCGTAAGAAATCAACAGTAGCAACTGAAGCTCCGGCTGCAGAAGCTCCTGCAACAGAAGAACAGCAGGCTGCTGAATAATCAGATTAAGTTTACTACTTCTTATAGTAGGAACGATTGAATAAAGCGCAGGTTTCATAGACTGTAAAGTCTTGAGACCTGCGCTTCTTTTTTATATCCTCTTTATTTGTTCAGTCTACAGCACGAGTTTTTTATAGCTCTTAAACGACAAAAAGCCATCCGAAATGAATCGGATGGCTTTTTGTATCTTGAATCGTGGAATTGATTAAACTCTCTTTTCTTTGATTCTTGCTTTCTTTCCAGTCAGTGCACGCAGATAATACAATTTAGCACGACGAACACGACCTACTTTGTTTACAACGATGCTTTCGATGAACGGAGATTCGATCGGGAAAATTCTTTCTACACCTACGTTATCAGACATCTTACGTACTGTAAAACGTTTCTTGTTGCCGTGACCAGAGATACGAATAACTACGCCTCTGTACTGCTGGATACGTTCCTTGTTACCTTCTTTGATACGATAAGCGATAGTAACGGTGTCACCGCTCTTGAAAGAAGGATGCTCCTTGTTGGTAGCGAACGCTTCTTCTGCAATTTTAATTAAATCCATTTTGCTTGTATTTTAAAATTGTTGATAATGTACGCAATTAGCAGGCTGCTTGTCCTGCCAGCGTTGCGTAAAGCGGATGCAAAGTAACAAAATCTTTGTGAGATAACCAAATAGGTAGATGGATTCTTTTGGAATTGTCTTTAGTTTTTTCATTCTATCGAAGTTTACAATCGGTTCTCGTTATGATTGCAATCGATTTTCGTTACATTTGCATTTAATTCTCGTTACTTTTAAAGTGAAAGACAAACGACTTATGAAACGGATTGTATTACTGATATTCGGGTGGCTTTCTGTAATGACAGGTTTTGCCGCAGATAAACCCACCTTGCTGACGCAGGTTGATCAGCAGAAGATGAAGGCTTGGACGGATTCGGTGTTCAATACTTTGAGTATGGATGAACGGATCGGGCAGTTGTTCATGGTGATTGCTGATGTGAAAACTACGAACCAGAATATGCAGCGCCTGTTACGGTATGTGAATGAATTAAATATTGGGGGTGTCTTATTCCATAAAGGAAGTCCGGAAGTGCAGGCACAACTGACGAACCGGATGCAGGAAGCCTCTAAAGTTCCTTTGCTGGTTTCGCTGGATGGTGAGTGGGGCTTGTCTATGCGCTTGAGTGGAACAACCCGTTTTCCTAAGAATATGATGTTGGGTGCTATCGAAAATGACTTGCTTATCCGTAAGTATGGCGAGGAAGTTGCCCGGCAATGTAAGGAAATGGGTATTCATATTAATTTTGCTCCAGATTTGGATGTGAATAGTAACGTCGATAATCCCGTGATTGGGATTCGGTCTTTTGGGGAAGATCCTGCAGCTGTTGCTGATAAAGGTATTGCCTATGCCAGCGGACTGGAAGAAGGAGGAATCATGGCTGTGGCAAAGCATTTCCCAGGACATGGTGATACATCCGATGATTCGCACGAAACTCTTCCGGTGATTTACCATAGTCGGGCTCGTTTGGATTCAGTAGAACTTTTTCCTTTTAAGCAGTATATTCAGAAAGGTTTTGCTGGTGTCATGACAGCACACCTGTATATTCCGGCCTTGGATAAGCGAAAGAATTTGCCTTCTTCTTTGTCGGAAAAAGTAGTAAAAGGTTTATTGCAAGATGAACTGGGTTTTCAAGGTCTCTGCTTTACGGATGCCTTGGCCATGAAAGGAGCAGGAAACGATAAGGCGGAGAATCCTTGTGTAAAAGCTTTGTTGGCGGGAAATGATATTTTGTTGGCTCCTTATGCTCCTATCTCTGATTATAAAGCTGTCAAGGAAGCTATAGAAGGTGGTATCATCCCGATGAAACTGGTGGAGGACAAATGTAAGAAGATCCTGCAATATAAATATGTAGCCGGACTGAACCGGTTTCAGCCCATTTCGTTGAAAGGACTTTCAGATCGGTTGAATACGGCACACGCAGCTTGGTTGGCTGCGCAATTGAATGCAGAAGCTATTACTTTGTTGAAGAACGAAGACGATGTTGTTCCGTTGAAGAAACTCGACCAGAAGAAGATTGCTGTTCTTTCCATTGGTAGTGGGGTGACTTCCGACTTTGAGGAAACTGTCTCTAAGTATGTAAAGGCTGATTACTTTACCATCACACGCAGTAGTAGCGCTTCCAAAATTCAGCAGATTTATACGAAACTGGATAAGTATGATTTAGTAATTTGTGCCGTACATACGGTTCGTATCCCGGAAAGTCAGGCATTGCGGAAACTGGCGGAACGGAAACAATTGGTTTATGCGTTCTTTACCATTCCTTATTTCTGCAAGTCATATAAACAGTCCATTGAAAAGGCAAAAGCGGTTGTGATGGGATACGAAGGTACACCTTTGGCGCAGCAATATGCAGCACAAGTCATATTCGGTGGTGTCGGAGCTAAAGGAAAGTTGCCTGTTTCTATTCCGGATCTATATTATGCCGGTACAGGAATATTCACTGAAAAGGTACGTTTGGGCTATCATGAGCCTGAGGCTGTCGGGCTGAATGCCGAACGGCTTGCCAAAATCGGTTCTATTGCAGAAGAAGGCTTGCAGGCAAAGGCTTATCCGGGTTGCCAGTTGCTGGTTGCCAAAGATGGCTGGATTGTTTATAATCGGGCTTTTGGATCTTATACTTATAGTAAGGAGCAGCTTGTTACTACGGAATCTGTTTATGATTTAGCTTCGGCTTCCAAGGCGGCAGGAACTTTATTGGCTGTGATGAAGGCGTATGATGAGAAGAAGTTTAAGCTGACGGATAAGATATCGACGTATATACCCGAACTGAAAGATTCTAATAAGAGCAACATTACCATACGCGAATTATTGTTCCATCAATCCGGATTGGTTCCAACCATTAACTTTTATACAAAGGCGATGGAAAAGGGGCGATTCAAACCGGATTTGGTTTCCTCCAAGTCTTCGCCGGAATATACTTGGAAAGTAGCAGACGGGATTTATCTGAAGCCTTCTTTTCAGGATACAATTACACAGATGATCAAGCGTTCCAAATTGGGCCCTAAGCGGTATCGATACAGTTGTGTCAATTTTATTCTGCTTAAAATGATGACGGAAGAACAACTGCTTCGTCCGATGGATGATGTATTGGAATCGGCATTCTGGGCTCCCTTAGGCGCTTGGCATACGACATATAATCCGTTGGAAAAGATGGATTCCGTAGAAATTGTTCCGACAGAATATGATAAAATAGTCAGGCATCAGTTGATTCGTGGTTATGTACACGACGAGGCTGCCGCTTTCCAAGGCGGTGTTTCAGGAAATGCCGGCTTGTTCTCGAATGCAAATGATCTGGCTAAAGTCTTGCAACTCTATTTAAACGATGGCAGTTATGGTGGCGAACAACTGCTGAGTGCAGAAACGGTTCGTCTGTTTACGCAAACGAAGAGTCCGACTTGCCGTCGAGGATTGGGGTTTGACAAACCGGCAACAGGCGGCAAAGCTTCTCCTTGTGGCTCGTTGGCTTCTCCTTCCGTATATGGGCATACCGGATTTACCGGAACATGCTTTTGGGTTGATCCGGACCAGCAATTGATTTATATCTTTCTGAGTAATCGTGTGTATCCAACCCGAAGCAACAACAAATTATCCTCTCTGAATATTCGTACCCGAATTCAAGACACAATTTATAAGGCAATCGAGAAGAAAGAGCTATAAGATTCGTACTTTTGCAGCCGATTAAATACTCACAAAAGAAGAATTATGCTGTTTGGTCATGGTGATGATTATTATCGTTCGAGTGCAGAACGATTAGTTAATTATAGTTCGAATGTTTGGTATGGTGCTGAAATAGAGCCCTTAAAGGAGTATATGTTGGCTTCTGTGGATCGGATTACCCGTTATCCGGAACCAGATGCCGGTTCTTTGAGGCGAATGTTGGCAGAGGTTCATCAGATAGATCCGTCGTGTCTGTTGGTAACGAATGGTTCTATCACAGCCTTTTACTTGATTGCTCAGGCTTATTCGCAGGCACGTTCGATGATTTTGGTACCTTCGTTTGCAGAGTATGAAGATGCTTGCCGCTTATACAAGCATACGTTGACATTTTTCTCCAATCAACGAAATTTATCTGAGCTAGATCTGAGTCAGCAGGATTTCTGTTGGATTTGTAATCCGAATAATCCGGATGGAAAATTGATTTCTAGAGAAGATTTATTAGCTTTGATCCGGCAGAACCGACAAACAACGTTTGTGATTGATCAGGTTTATGCCGATTTTTATCCGGGGCATTTGTTGGACTTGAAAGATATTGAGGCGAATCCCAACCTGCTGATTGTACAATCCATTTCCAAACTCCATAAAATTCCTGGTATGCGGATTGGATATCTGGCGGCTTCGGAAGAAATGATTCGACGGATCAGTACGTATCTGATTCCGTGGTCGGTGAATGCTTTGGCTATTGAAGTAGGAAAATACATTCTTCAACATCCGGAGCAGTTTGTATTGCCGCTGGAGCAATGGCTTGGCGAAACCCACCGGTTGCAAGAAGGCATCCGGACTTTAGGTATTGAGTCTTATCCTTCGGCTGTAACCTTTTTCCTGAATCGTTTGCCGGAAGGGAAAAAAGCCTCTTCCCTGAAAGACTTCCTTTTGCAAGAAAAGCAAATCTTGATTCGGGATGCATCTAATTTCAGGAGTCTTGATGAACGTTACTTCCGTTTGTCCACCCAGCGGCCGGAAGAAAATGAGGTATTGCTGGATGCCATACGGGATTGGATCAAATAAAAAAGAGAGTGTATAAGATGTACACTCTCTTTGATATTTCTCACTTACAATAGATTTTATTCTACTCGTTTGTTGATTACGATATGGCCCAGATAGCCTAAAATGATAACTGCCAAACCAGTAAGTAAAATACCATTTGTCATACTACCTGTCAAAAACGGAACAGCTAATATAACTACACCGATAAGGAGTACGATAACTCCTAAATTTTTAATCAATCCGCTCATGGTTATAGATGTTTTATAAATTTCTTTTTCTATTGCAAATAAAGCAATAATAACCCGATTGAAAAAATATTTTAGAATAAAAATGATGAATCCTTTTAAATTAGCTTCTATCTTTGTTCTGTAATTCAAAAAAATCTTGGTGATGCGTCTATTTTATATCTTGTACACATGGTTATTTTTTGTTCCGGTGTTTTTGGTACTGACCATTCTTACAGCGGTAACAACAATTGTTGGGTGTTTATTGGGTGGTGAAAAGATCTTCTCTTATTATCCGGGTATGATTTGGTCGAGGTTGACCTGTTATTTGGCGCTTTGTCCGGTAAAAGTGCGAGGACGTGAGCATTTACAGCCTGGGAAGTCGTATATTTTTGCCGCCAATCATCAGGGCGCATTTGATATTTTCTTGATTTATGGATTTTTGGGCGTTCCGATCAAATGGGTAATGAAGGCAGGAATCGGAAAGATTCCTTTTGTCGGAACTGCTTGTCGGGCGGCAGGTTTTATCTTTGTGGATAATTCTACTCCCAAGGCGGCTGCCCGTTCGGTAGTGGAAGCCGAGAGATGTTTACGTAATGGAGCTTCCATTGCGATCTTCCCGGAAGGTTCACGTACTTATACCGGTAAAATGATCCGCTTTAAGAAGGGCGCTTTCCAGATGGCTGCCGACCAGCATCTGGAGATTGTTCCGATCACGTTGAACGGACCTTTTCATGTCTTGCCTATCGGTTCGTTGAATTTACATCGTCATGCTATGGAAATGGTGATCCATGAACCTATTTCAATCGAAGGCATGGATACATCGCATAAAGGATTGCAAGTAATAGCTGATCAGACACAGCAAGTCATTGCACAAGACTTATGGCCTGAGTTCAAATGAACCCAGGCTTTTTTATTTGTAGGCCTTCAGCAAACCTCGTTTACTGATCTTTAAGCTGAATCCGGTACTTGAGTTGCCGAATACGTCACCGGTATCTGCTCCGATAGAACCGCCAAACTGCCATCCTTTTAGTTTGGGATGCTGGTATTGGATATCTGCTAAAAGAAAAATGCCGTCTTTCTTCTTGAGAAGAGGTGCTGTGCCTGTTCCCCAAGTATTCATGGCTGTCAGCAAGAAGCGGTAACTGACGGTCGGCGAGAATGAACCTTTCAAACCGAAATGAAAGTCTCTGACACGGTTGTTCTGGAATCCGGGAGCACCGTCTGTATTGTATTCGGGAGAAACCAGTAGCGGCGAACCGACAGATCGGTCGAAATAGGAATTTCCCGTTACATATTCTCCATTATTGTAATAGTCATCGCCGCCGCCGCCTCGGCCGGGATGTTTGTCGTGGTCAAACCAGATGTAATGGAACGGTCCGCTTTGATTGCGGGTAGTTACGTACTCGAAGACAAACTGTTCCAACCAAGGAAACGTAGGGAGATTTAATTCCAATCCCCAAAGTCCGTCTGTCCCGTTCTTGAATTCCATACCTGATTTGTCGTAACACAAATGTTGGTAGTAACCATGCAAACTCCAGTCTTTAGCCTGGTACTTGAGTCCGAAGTCGAAAGAAATATGATGACTTCCGAGGACATTGATCTGATCGGAAAGGGAGGCATCGCCTCCACCTTTTGCTCCCAGCATGATTCGGACGAAGTCTTTGATGGAATGTGGTTGTTCTCCAATCTTCGGGTCGGTCGATGTTCCTCCCCATTGGACGATATGTTGTACGCCCAACGTTCCTGAAAGAGGAAAATCTCCACGAGTGTCTTTTATCTGGAAATAAACGGACTTTTGATGCCACAAGACGTGTTCCACAAACGTGTATTTTCCGGCATAGCGGTCGGATAAATAATCACTGTCGAACGAACGGCCCACACTGAAGTTTCCTTTGAACTGTAACCAGCCTTTTGTCAGAGGAACAGTCGTGAAACGGGGAATACTGATGTTCATCTCCGGAATCGGACGTGCATTATTGGAGTAAATCATATCCCCGCTACTCAGGAAAGGATCTACCAGCGAATGATATCGCTCTTTACTTCCCAAGCTGACTTCTATACATTTATATCCGATTTCAGCATATAGCTGATGGATATACGCATGTTTGTCGCGTGGCGTTACACCGACCAGGTCCAGTCCGGCTCCCCATCTGAATCCTTTCCCGAAATGTTGCTGGTGAAATACTCCGGCTTTTAGATAGGTATTATTTCCTTCCAACGGAACGATTCCATATCGGTTACTTGTCATCCAAAAGGGTGTATTGTCGCCGGTTGCCAACGAACCGAACAGTTCTGCCCGGTAACTGGTAGCGTCTTGGGCAATTTCCTCCTGGGCTTGTCCGGAAACCGGCAGGCAAAGCCCAAGTAGAGGAATGTATTTGATCCATTTTCCTTTCATACTTTTCATACTCATGCGGCAAAGGTAGTTATTTTATCGAATCCAGCCAGCCGAATAGAATCTGATATGTATGGTCGCGTGCCGGTTTAGGTGATAAAATCAGGTCGTGTATGCCACCTTCTATTTCTCGGGCTGTCACGTTCGGTCCCAACTGTTTCCCGAACTTCTGGATGTCATCGACCGAAAGAACAATATCCGAAGACATATATTCGTCGTGCCATTCGTTCGTTTCCGGGTATGAACGCGTAGAAGAGAGTAACAGGATAGGGCATTGGATGGCACACTCGTCTTGTATGTCTTGTTGTGCGGAATGAATAGCCCGTATCCAGCCGGCTTTTTTAGGATGACCCAACGGCATTTTTAGGGAAGTATCGAATGTCCATTCTCCTTTGAAGGTTTGCAACAGACTTTTGGCATACGAGGCATCTCCGCTGGTTCCTTGAATAATCCAGTCGGGGAAAAACTTGCCTAGGAAAGATACCGTCGGGATTGCTACGCTTTCCATGAACCAGCCGAAATTCCAGTCGAGAAACGGACTGTTTAATACCAGTCCGACAACGGGAGCTTGCGGATGATGCTTTAAGTAATAAGACGAAATCAGTCCGCCTGTTGAATGTCCCATCAGGATAATCTCCCGGCTCCCTTCTTTTTGGATTAAAGCAATAGCCGTGTCGATATCGGCAAAATACTCATCCAGGCTCCGGCAATAAAAGGCATCTTGGTTCGGAAGAAGTGAACGCCCGTACTTACGCAGGTCGAGTGCATAGAAATTATACCCGTGTGCTACCACACTGTCGCCCAGCTGCGCTTGGAAGAAATAATCATTGTACCCATGAATATACAAGATGGCTCTTCGTCCGGTTTGAGCTTCTGCTTTCCGGACGAGGGTACTAACTGTCTTCCCTTCATAGTCATCGGGCATACAGATTGTTTGTTGCTGGTAAGTTGTACCTAATATATCTTCTGTATATTGAGCCCTGCAGACCCAAGCAATAAGCAGCCAGGCAAGGGTTAGTAAAAGACGATTCGATTTCATGAAGCCTTATTCAGATAAAATGTAAATAGCCGTTTTTCTCCGGCCAATCTTTTTAAGAACACCGGCCTGGATCAGCGTTTCAATGTCTTTCAGTGCCGTGTAACGGCTGCACGCATTGATACTCATGCACTGCGAACTCATGATGGAATCATGCGTTTCCAGGTATTTCCGGATATTGGCCAAGCGGGTTTCCGGATCGTACGACGGATCAATGCTGGTATTGGCCCGGCGTTTCAGCTCCATTCCTTTTAATCGTTGGGAAATCTTTTTGGAACATCTGAAGTTAACCGATTTGAAATGAATATCGTCGGCCCGGATTTCTTTTGGACTTGTTACCTTTTTCGAACAAGAAAGCGAAACACTGAAATGTCCGATACCTTCCAAATCCACTTCGTCACCTTGTTTCAGATGAAATACCAGCGAATCGGCCAGCGATTGCAACAGTCCGCGTATATCACCCGAAGAAAACGAAGAAGCCTCCCGTAATTCGTCGATGATATGTTCGGTATCAATTACGATTCCCCCTACGACTCTGGCATGTAGCGTAGGATTATCTTCCTCCTTGTTCGGATTCGGATTCTTGAATAAAGCGTATTCTGCTCCCATCTTTGTATAGAATTAATAAGATTATTACTGGATACAAATATAACAAATGTAGGTAATTAATTGTTTGACAGTAGTCGAAAAACTTTACCATATCTGTCAAAAAGCTTTAGCACATATATGGAAAAGCTTTACGACATCTGTCAAAAAATTAAAATGTCGTAGTTTTTTCATTGAAACATACTAGATTTTTTTTCTCCTTATGAGTTAATTGTTGATAAAACAAGGAAGGATTGATTTTATGTTTAAGAACATAAGTGTAATTTTGCGGCTTTAAATAAAGAAAAGTCTTATAGACTTTATTTGACTGTGATTGAAGAGAAAAAGTTATTGTTTAGGTTTTAAAGAGAGAAATAAAGATGAAAAAGAGTCTTATTGCCTTGGCTTTTGGTACATTAGCCTTGGGCATAGCCGAATTTACGATGATGGGAATCCTTCCTTACGTAGCTTCTGATTTCGGAATAAGCATTGCGAAAGCCGGACATTTTATATCGGCTTACGCTTTGGGTGTTTGTTGTGGAGCTCCGGTTCTGATCCTGGCCCGTAAAAGACCGCTCAAACAGATTCTGATGGCCTTGGTGTCGCTGATTATTGTCGGAAATCTGTGTGCTTCACTGGCTCCTAATTATTGGATTCTGATGTTAGGACGTTTTGTTTCCGGCTTACCTCACGGTGCTTATTTCGGAGTGGCTTCGATTGTTGCTTCGAAGTTGGCTGATAAAGGCAAGAGTTCAGAGGCTGTTTCCATTATGATTGCAGGAATGACAGTAGCCAATCTGTTCGGAGTTCCGTTAGGAACCTCTTTAAGTCATTTGTTTTCATGGCGTGTTACTTTCCTGTTGGTTGCCTTGTGGGGTGTCATCGTACTTTATTATATAAGTCGCTGGGTTCCGTTTGTAGAAGGTTTGCAGGATACAGGCTTTAAGGGACAATTCCGTTTCTTACGGAAACCCGCTCCCTGGATACTTTTGGGTGCGACAGCTTTAGGTAATGGAGGCGTATTTTGTTGGTATAGTTATATCAGTCCGTTACTTACCCATGTTTCCGGTTTTTCAGATAACAGTCTTTCCGTTTTGATGGTATTAGCCGGTTTTGGAATGGTTGTTGGAAATCTGATCAGCGGACGTATGTCAGACCGTTATACACCGGGACGTGTGACGATGGTTGTGCAGGCCGGGATTTGTCTGACTTTACTGGCCATTTTCTTCTTGGCGTCCAATCCTTGGATGTCTGTTTTGCTGATGATCCTGTGTACAGCCGGTCTGTTTGCCGTATCAAGTCCGGAGCAGTTACTGATTATCCGGGTTGCTCCGGGTGGAGAAATGCTGGGTGGAGCCTGTGTGCAGATGGCATTTAATTTCGGAAATGCAGTAGGAGCGTATGCCGGAGGCCTGGCCGTTACACACGACTATCGCTATACCGCGTTGGTAGGTATTCCATTTGCACTGATTGGTTTTGTTCTGGCCTTTATCTTTTATAAACAATATCAGATGAAGTATGAGGTCTAAACAATTTATAGTTTGACTGCAATCAGGTGCCGGTTAAACTGTTGTATGAGATTTGCACACGTCAATAAATTTTATTTATATTGCAGGGAATTTATATGATTCCCTGTAAATGAAGGTTGATGAACGGATATTGGTTGAAGCCTTGAAGCGAGGAGAAGAAAAAGCGTTTCGGCATTTGTATGATCATCATTATGTTGTTTTATGTAAAATGGCAAATGGTTTTCTGCATGATTCGTTTTGGGCAGAGACGATTGTAGATGATACCTTCTTTCATTTATGGGAAATCCGTGAGAATTTAGAGATTACAACTTCATTGCGCAGTTATTTGGTACAGGCCGTTCGTAATCGCTGTTTGAATCAATTGGCTCAGGAAATGGATAAGCAGGAAATGTCTTTTTCTGAATTGCCATTGGAAACGTTGGATGCTTCATTGATCTTTCAGGCAGATACGACTTATCCGCTTGGTGTTTTGTTGGAAAAAGAATTGGAGCAGGAAATCAGTAAGGCCATTGATGAAATGCCGGAAGAGTCGCGGGTCGTATTCAAGAAAAGTCGCTTTGAATTGAAAAAGAATGAAGAAATCGCGCAGGAGTTAGGTATTTCAGTAAATACAGTAAAATACCATATTAAAAGAGCATTGTCTTTTTTAAGAGAGCGTTTACGAGGATATTTGCCTTTACTCTTTCTTGTCATTACCATGCTTTTGAGGAAATGAATTATTTTTTTGAAAAAAATATCCATCTTCACTACCCGCAGATTTATTTTTCCTGTCTATTAAAATAGAGTCGAGCTTATGAAAGAGAAACAACAACATATTACAGATAGAAACGAGTCTGGTTTAAGTAACCTGACGGATGAAGAACTGTGGGTATCATCGGCTGTTGCGGATGATACGCAGCAATATGATGTTGATCAAGCTTTCGAACGTTTCCGGAAGCGGACAGGATTGGACCAATCCGGCAGACAATCTTATAAGTGGTATCGGACGTGGAGTGTTGCAGCAGTGGCAATTGTTTTGTTAGGATTGATAACGGTAACTGCTTATTGGCAAGGAAGCCGGCAGATTCAGAGCAATTTCTCAGATATTGTAGTGGAAGCTCCGTTGGGTTCAAAAACAAAACTAACACTGCCTGATGGTTCGACAGTTTGGCTGAATGCCGGTTCCAAGATGGTTTATTCGCAAGGGTTTGGTGTAAGTGACCGTAGATTGGCTTTTCAAGGTGAAGGTTATTTTGAAGTAGAGAAAAATGACGAAATGCCCTTCCTGGTTCAGACACATGATGTGAATGTAATCGTGGTAGGAACAAAATTCAATTTTCGGAATTATCCGGAAGATGAAGAAGCCGTTGTAGAACTATTGGAAGGAAAAGTGGCATTGGAAAATCAGTTGAAAGAAGAATCCGTTCGATATTTGTCGCCCAATGAAAAGATGGTATTGCATAAGGCGACAGGAAAAATGGATATCACATCGGCAAAAGTGAAAGAAGCGACACTTTGGACCGAGAACATCTTGCTGTTTGATGAGGATCTGTTGCCGGATATTGTCCGGGAGTTAGAGCGAAGCTATCATGTACAGATAGAAATAGAAAACGAAGATCTGAAACAAACCCGTTTTTACGGACAGTTTAATCAGTTGGAACAGAATATTTATGATGTATTGGATATGTTGTCAGAAACAGGGAAGTTGAAATATCATGAAGAAGGAAAAGTGATTTATTTGAAATAAATGTATAATCTTAAAAGAGATTGCCCATGAAAAAGGATAAAAGAATTTGTTAACTGTATAAAGATAAAAAAGAACCGGAGAAATTGGCCTATCTTCCGGTTCTATTAAGTCCTTATACCCATCGAGTGTTAAGTGGATTTTGAAGACAGAGCAAAGATAAATGTTCTTTTGGAAAGATCCCGAATGAATTTATTACTAATACCAAAAAATCAGTTTATTTATGATTTATTCAAAGAAAGCCATTTGTATGGCTCTGGCTTGTTGTTGCCTTTCGGGAACCGCATTTGCTCAGCATGTTAGTTTGACACTGAATAATGTAACGGTCAAACAAGCCATGGATGCCCTGAAAAAACAGAGTGGTTACTCATTTGTTTTCTCATCAGAAGATGTAGATACAAAGAAAAAAGTATCGGTTGATGCCGATGATCAAAAAGTAGAAGAAGTCGTTCGTCAGATTTTGGACGGACAAAGTGTGACGTATGAGATTAAAGGAAAGAATATAGTTGTGCGGAGTATTACTCAGACATCATCTTCTCAACAAAAGAAAACGATTACAGGTACAATTGTAGATCCATCAGGAATGCCTGTTATCGGTGCCAATGTGATGGTTAAAGGAACCACCAACGGAACCATTACCGATATGGATGGCAAGTTTTCGTTGGAGGTCGCTAGTGGAGCTACATTAATGGTTTCTTATATAGGGTTTGCTAATCAGGAAATTAAGGTAAGTAATCAAACGAATTTATCTATTGCCTTGAAAGAAGATGCAGAGGCTTTGGATGAGTTGGTGGTTGTTGGTTACACAAAGCAAAAGAAAGGATTATTAACAGGAGCTGTTGTTAATATGTCTGTATCAGAAGATTTGGAAAAATTACCAACAACATCTGCTGGAAATTTATTGGTGGGTAAAATTGCCGGTGTAAATGTTAGCACTCCCACAGCAATTCCAGGAAAGAATCCGGATATATCGATCCGTACAGGATCTTCTTGGAATAGTCAAGGGGTTTTGTATGTCATTGATGGTATGGTTAGAGGTGGGGGCGATTTTAATAATTTGAGTCCTTCAGAGATAGAGGATATTACTATTTTGAAAGACGCGGCATCTGCAGCTATTTATGGTTCTCGTTCGGAAGGGGGAGTCGTGTTGGTAACTACTAAAAAAGGTAAAATAGGGAAACCTACTTTTAGTTATTCTTATGGATATAGTTTTGATAGTCGAACAAAGAACCAGGAATTTACGAGTGCAGTAGAAACATTTGAATTATATAATCGAATAAATGGAGCTGCTCCTAATGCGGATTTTTGGTCTCAAGATGAGTTAGACTATTTGAAAACAATTAATGGCGGTTGGGGATACGACCATTTAGGACAGGCATATCGTAATCCATCGACTCAAACCCATAATTTGACGGTAAGTGGGGGAACAGATCTGATTAATTATTTTGCGGCAGCTTCTTATGTAAAACAAGAAGGTATGTTTGATCCATTAAATTATGACAAATACAATTTGCGAGTTAATGTCACTGCAAAAATATCTGACGATTTAGAAGCTTTTGTTGGTTTTGGTCTTTCTAACAATAAAACAACATCGATACATGAAGAGTATGGAACTCCGGATCAAACTTATCAGTCTTTAATTTCGGATAAACCTGCATTCCCTGATTTTACGGATTCAGGAGCGTTGTTAGCACGGGGTGAAACATGGAACATTATGTCTCGTATGAATGGAGCTGATGGTTATTTGAAAGAGACTTTTTTAAAGCCTCAATTGGTCGCTAGCTTGACTTATAAAATACCTTTTATTGAAGGAATGAATGCTAAAGTATCGTATGGGCAAACTTGGACTCATAATTATAAAGAGAATTTCTTTAAACGTTATGAGATGGTAGATACGAAAACAATGGGAACTAATGGACATATTTGGTCGACAAAAGATGAGGATATCATGCAGACATATTTATGTAGCTGGCCTGAAAAATCCTTATTAGAAAAAAATTCTTCTTGGAGTGGAGATAAGCAATTAAATTTCCAATTGAATTATGATCGTACTTTTGGTTTACATCATGTGACTGGTGCTTTTGTAACAGAGTGGACCGAAAGTTCTGGAGCTGGAGTATATGGTGGTCGCGAAAATTTTCCTGTTTATACAACAGACCAGTTTTGGGCGGCAAGTTCTATTAGAGAAGATACTTATGGAGGAGGTGATACTACTTGGGAAAGTGGTCGTATGTCTTATGTCGGGCAATTTACTTATTCTTATGCAGACAAGTATTTGATGAGTTTCTCTTTTCGTGAGGATGGATCGATGAATTTTGCTCCTAATAAGCGTTGGGGATTCTTTCCGGCAGGATCATTAGGATGGGTTATATCAGATGAAAACTTTTTTAATAAATCGTTTATCGATTTTTTGAAATTAAGACTTTCGTTAGGTTTGACAGGAAATGATTCGGTTGGAGGATGGCAATGGCAGTATTCATATCAACAAGGTAATTCAGATTATTGGGGTACGGATCCTACACGTTTTGTAGGTATTAAATATGGCGGCGTGGTTAACCCTGATTTAACTTGGGAAAAGTCATTGAGTTGGAATTTGGGGGTTGACACACATTTAGGAAGGAATTGGAATGCGTCTGTTGATTATTGGTTCAGAGATACCTATGATATTTTAGGGGATAGACAGACTACTTTGCCTACAACGTTTAGTATGTCAATGCCTAAAGAAAACTATGGAGAAATTCATGCGCAAGGAATCGATTTGAATGTTGGTTATAATGGGCAAACGAAAGATTTCAATTATTATGCGAATATGACGGTGTCATACGGTTGGAATGAGGTGATAAAGAAAGATTATGCTGAAAATGCGAAAGAAATAGATATACCTATAGGACGTGCCACCAACTATATTACAGGTTATGTTTATGATGGTATTATCCGTACGCAAGAACAATTGGATGATTTCAATAAAATGTATCCGAATTATACGATCAATGGTAAAAAACCGGAATTAGGAATGATGGTCTATAAAGATGTCAGCGGTCCGGATAAAACTCCGGATGGTATAATTGATTCTTGGGATAAGGTGATTTTACATGACAATAACTTTCCGGTAGTATATGGTATAAATTTAGGTGGAAGTTGGAAAGGTCTTTCTTTAGATGTGATGTTCTCAGGGCGTTTGGGCGAGTATAAATCTTTTAAGGATTTACAAGAAGGAGCGGAATGGAATCGTATGTGGCATGAATGGTATGATAATAGTTGGACGGAAGATAATCCGAATGCTATGTTACCAAAACGTTTACCTTATAGTGAATATAAAACTTATAGTGAAGATAGCGAATTTTGGTTGGTAAAGAATAATTTCTTGCGTATGAAATATGCGACGTTGAGTTATAGTCTGCCAAAAACATTGTTATCTTCAGCGTTTGGAAATTTATTCCAAGATATAAAGTTATATTGTACGGGAACAAATCTGTTTGTGTGGAGTAAGTTTAAGTACTATGATCCGGAAATAGGATCTGGTAAACAATTCCCGGTTTCCCGTTCATTTAATGTTGGTGTTAATGTCAAGTTTTAATTAAAGAGATAAATAGTTATGAAGCTGAAGAATAATATTATATCCGGGTTGTTGCTTTTGGCATTGACCGGTTGTAGTTTGGATTATGAGAATACGGGTGCGATCAATCCGGATAATGTGTGGAAAGACAAGACGATGATTGTGGCCTATCTGACTGATATTTATGGAGGCATGAGGCCCGGATGGCCTGTCAATAGCAATGGAACGGATGAAGGAATGAATGGCCCTAAAGATATGAGCCAATATGTCCGTGGAGAGATTACGGTTGACAATACGGGGCAAGGACTGGGGTATGAATATATCGACAAGATCAACTTTTTCCTCCAAGAATTGGAGAAGGTGTCACCGGATGTCCTTTCGGAAGAAGAGAAATTACAGTTGCGGGCTGAGGCTTTATTTTGGCGTGCTTGGGATTATTGGGGGAAAGTTCAGAATTTAGGAGGTGTCCCATTGATCTTAGAACCACAAAATGTAAATGATTATGAGTCTCTATTCAGGGAACGTAATAGTACATCGGAGTGTATTCAACAAATTCTTCAAGATTTAAACGAGGCGATTGAAAATTTGCCTGATTCATGGGATGATGCTAATTATGGTCGAATAGACAAAGGATGTGCGATGGCGATGAAGGGACGCGTGTTGTTGTGGTATGCGAGTCCTTTATTTAATCCGAATCATGAACAGGATCGTTGGATGGCAGCCTATAATGCCAACAAGGAAGCTGTAGATTTTTTACGGAGTGTTGGAAAGGGATTGTATCAAGGCAAGTTTGAAGATATCTGGTATGAGGAACGGAATGTGGAATGCATCATGGTCAACCAATATTATTATTCGGATCATGCGTTTAATCAGAGTAATATTCGTCCGGAACCGTTTAGTGGTGGTTCTGCCAATCAGAATCAGATGATTTTACCATTATTGATAGCATTCCCAAAGATTGATGGTTCTAAACTAGAATTGGATATTAACCGTTTACAGGAAGATTCGGAATATAATGCTCGTTTTGTGGATGAGTTCTATACCAATCGGGATCCTCGTATGTATGCTACGGTATTTTTGCCAGGTACGGTGTATCCGTCGGCAGATGAATTTATAAAAGGAGAAAGTTTTTGGGATGCATGGAAAAAGGCGAATGATCCAGAAACTGGTGTTTATTATCGAACTTTGATCCAAGATCAGTTGGGGAAAGGTATAGGTGCAGGTGTTTCTTCTGGTTTCTTCCAGCTAAAAGGTTTCGACAAGTCTTTAGATCAAGCAACCCTTTCTCGAGGAGAGACTGATTGGATTGAAATTCGTTTTGCGGAAGTACTGATGAATTATGGTGAGTGTGCCAATGAAATAGGAAAATCAGAGGAAGCTTTACAAGTACTATATGATATTCGAAAACGTGCCGGAATTCAATCTTCCGATGGAAAATATGGTATTACGGCTTCTACTCAAAAAGATATTCGTCAAGCGTATATAGATGAGAGATTTGTAGAGTTTGCTTATGAAGGTAAACGTTGGGGCGATTTACGGCGTTGGAAACGTTTTGATATTTTGAATCAACTGAAATATCGTTCAGGGTTGTATTTGGTAATAAAAGACGAGGCGGACATTGCTACGATGGATTGGACAAAAAATATGATCAATGATGCGGATGTTCGTAAGAAATTCCGTTTCGATTACATTGAATGTTTGGATGGAGACAAGGAATATCAGTTCAATCTGGATCTGAACCATTGGTTCTATCCGATCAAACAGAATGATTTGGATCGTAATTCCAAATTGGAACAAAATAATGAGTGGGGTGGAACCTTTGATCCGTTGAAGTAACTTTCAGGTGTGTTTATAGGTACAGGGATAGCGTTTTCTGGCGTTGCCCAAAAATGGCTATCTCGTATTTGTTGTTTAACAAATTTAAGTTTAATAAAGTATGGCAACATCAAAATGGTATTTTGACCTGCGGGAAAATACAATTACGCAGGACGTGAAAGAGGATTATGTGGCAATCCCAAGGAAAATGCTGAGCCTGACACCCAAAGATTTGGCCAAGTGGATTGCTGAGGAACGAACCGAATACCGGATAGATACGATTGAGAATATTATCAATATCTACGAGGATATGTTGATAAAGGCATTGTGTGGCGGGAATACGTATGTGTCGCGGGTGGCACAGTACCAACCTTCTATTACGGGCGTGTTTTCAGGAACGGGAGAGATTGATCCGGAAAAGAACAAATGCCAGATCAACATCACTCCGACAGCTACATTGAAAGACAAATTGGCGAAAGAGGTCATTTTGGAATACTCCGGTCGCCGGATGGATTTGGGCGGTGCGAATATCGCGGAAATTTTGGATATGACGACAGGCAAGACCGACGGTACGGTCACCCCGGGCGGCATGGTGCAGTTGAAAGGAAACAAAATCAAATGTATCAATGCGGATGGTTCTGGCATAGGCAAGTTGACTTTGTATAACGACTCCGAGTCAGGCGAAGAAGTTCCTGTTTTAGGCGTAAACGAACCTTCCAAGATCATCTTCGTATTCCCTACCGGTTTGTTGGCAGGAAACTATCGTTTGGAAATCGAGACTTATTATACACAAGGTTCTGTCTTGTTGAAGGAACCTCGTACCTTGGTATGTCCGGTTACATTAAGGATTGAAGGCTGATTCTTGTATAGATGACCGCTATCGATCAGTAGAGGTCGTCTCTATCGCTCGATAGAGGTATGCTCTATAACCCGATAGAGGTGATCTCTATGTAGCGATAAAGGTTGTATATATCGTTCAGTAGAGATAGTCTCTATAATTTATCCTTCAGGCTAAAAGAAAAAATAGAGTGTTTGGACAGCATTTATACTTGTTGAAATCGTAAAGTTAGGCTAGTTCTTATAAACCTAACCTAATAATAAAAACGGATTGTAGTTTAGATATAACACGAAAATATGAATGTGAAATTATTTATATGTATATGGGGAATTATTTGTACCACCTTCTCTTCGTTTGCTCAGATAGAGGGCTGGTCTTCAGATAATGGGGATGGAACATTTACAAACCCTATTTTATGGGGGGATTGGCCGGATCCGGATGTGATTCGGGTAGGAGATGATTTTTACATGGTTTCTACTAGTATGCATTATGTTCCGGGAAGTCCGATTCTGAAATCGAAGGATTTAGTCAATTGGGAAATGGTTGGTTATGCTTTGGAACGCTATGATGAAGATCCTCGGTATGATATGCAAGGAGGAACGCTTTACCTGAATGGTTCATGGGCCAATTCCATCCGCTATCATAACGGGAAGTTTTATGTGGCGTTTTGTACGCCTTATGGATGGGGAACGGAAAAAGGACACTTCTCAATTTGCGAGGCCGATCGCCCGGAAGGTCCGTGGAAGCGAACCATTTTCCCGGAATATCTGTATGATCCGGGGTTGTTCTTTGACGACGATGGAAGAGTCTATGTGGTACATGGGCAACATAACCTGTCTATTACAGAGTTGACTTCGGATGTACATGCCGTGAAAGGAGAACCGGTGGAAATTTGGAATAAAGGTTTTAAGGATAGCCATACGTTTGGTGATGCTTTCGGGATGGAAGGTTCTCACATGTATAAAATCAATGGGATGTATTATATTACTTGTCCGGCTGGAGGAACAAAAGGCTGGCAAGTTTGTTTGCGGTCGAAAAATATTTATGGACCTTATGAATACAAGGTTATCGTAGAAGATAGCACTTCGTATCCGCCGAATGGGTTACATCAAGGAGGCATGGTACAGTTGAAGAATGGGGATTGGTGGTTTATCATTATGCAAGATCGAGGCCCGATCGGTCGTGTTTCCCATTTGTTGCCAGTGACGTGGGTCGATGGTTGGCCTATGTTGGGTGTAAACGGGAAAGATGCGATTACTTACAAAAAACCGGATGTAGGAAAAACGGTTAGAGTCAAGACACCTGCGACATCCGATGATTTCAATGAAAAACAGCTTGGGCTGCAATGGCAATGGAATCACAATCCGGATAATAGTAAATGGTCCTTATCGGAGCGTAAAGGATATATGCGTCTGAAAGCATCGTTAGCGAAAGATTTGACAGTTGCAAGGAATACGTTGACCCAACGAGTACAAGGCCCTAATTCGACAGGTACAGTAGAAGTAGATATATCCGGGTTAAAGGAAGGGAATATAGCCGGATTGGGAGTGTTTCAATTTCCATATGCTTATGTTGCTGTCCGGCAAGTTAACGGGCATAAAGAAATTGTCATGTGTAATAATGGTAAGGAGGAATCTGTTCAGCGGCCTCAAGGTTTGGGCGAGCGTATTTGGTTTCGTACACGGGCGACCGATAAAGATTTTACAGCCCGATTTTATTATAGTCTGAATGGTTCGGATTTTATTCCCATTGGTGATGTCTTGAAGATGGGATTGGGATTGGCTTGGACGGCTAATCGTTTTGCCTTATTCAATTACTCAACAAAAGAAGAAGGGGTGGACGGTATAGCTGATTTTGATTGGTTTCGGTTTTATTTGAAGTAAATGATAGTTAAAAAATATAGTATATGAAAAAGAACATAGGATGGATTGTTTTTTTATTCTGTAGCTTCCGCTTATGGGCGGTAGATTGGATTCCGCAAAAAGAGTTTTTTCATCCAGAGCGAATCCGTTATGATGGGTCTTGTATGACGATAGATGGACAAGATGTTTTTATTTATAGTGCTGCATTTCATTATTTTCGCTGTCCGGAAGAATTGTGGCGGGATCGTTTCCAAAAGATAAAAGAAGCCGGTTTTAATACAGTTGAGACTTATGTTCCATGGAATTGGCATGAGCGAGAAATGCCGAAAAGTTTAGAGGATACAACTCATTTTGATTTTGCCGACTTAAGACGTTGGTTGAAAATAGCCCAAGAGGAATTTGGATTTTATACGATAGTCCGTCCTGGACCTTTCATCTGTGCTGAGTTTTCAGGAGGAGCATATCCTCGTTGGTTAGCAAAATTTCGACCTCAAGATTATAAAGGACTTTGGTTACGTAGTGCGGACCCTACTCATGTACGTTGGTGTGTACATTGGTTTGATGCCGTTTGTCGAGAATTGGCAGAAGAGCAGATTACTCGTAAACCAAAGGGGGAAAAAGGAATTATTTTGATTCAAATTGAAAATGAGTATAATGCTCATGGATGTGAGAATAAACCTTATTTTCTGAAAGAACTATATCGTTCTGTTCGTAGAAATGGAATGGATATTCCAGTGTTTACTTGTTTGACGGGCGAATGTAGAGGAAGTCAGGACAAGGAACTTTCGCAGATCTTTGATTGTGATAATTATTATGTTGGGCAATCGGATGCTCCTAGTTGTGCTCATCGGATGGTCTCTTTAAAAAAAAGCCAGCAGGATGCTCCTGGATTTGTGACAGAGCTCCAGGGGGGATGGTTTTCGTTGGTAACACAAACATTAAGTGAAGAGCATTATTCGGATGCCCGTCATTTCAAAGCAATCGGTCTGATGAGTATATTGGGTGGATGTACGGGTATTAATTATTATATGTTTTTTGGTGGAACGCATTTTGCGGGTTGGGGGGCTAGAGGTATGACTACTTCGTACGATTATAATGCTGCAATCCGTGAAAATGGTGCTGTCGGTAATAAATATTTGGTTGCAAAAGGATTGGGAGAGTTTATTCATAAGTATGAATCGCAATTGGTAAGATCTACAGGAGGACCTTGCGAGATAGAAGGAGCCCCGGAATCTGTATTTGGAGGAGTTCGGATGGCACAGGATGGCACCTTGTTCGTCTTTCTGCATAATACGGATGTAGATAAGCGGTGTAAAGGGGAAGCGACTTTGTTGCCGGGAAAGATTCAATTACCTCAGCAGGCCATGTATAATATCGACCAGAATGGAAATAAAGTATTGATGCAAGTGAATAAATCACAAGCAGGCGACTCTTTAGCTGTGGATCCGATACGGATCACCTACGAGTTAGATCCATTAGATACGAAGGTGCTTGTGATTCCTGCCAAAAAGAATCCGGAAAAAGGCGTATGGTGGCCCAAGAAGCAACCGGCGATAGAACGGCCTTCTCGTGTACCCGATTCGATTCGTATCACTTCAGTGAAAAGAAAGGAAGATCAGATGGAAAAAGCCCAGTGGATTCCTTTATCCCGCTTGGTTCCTTTGTCCGATTTGAATGTCAATGATTTTCGGTACAGCCTTTATCGGGCCAAAGTTCATTTGACCCGTCAACAGGTGGAAAACGAGAAATATTTGTTATTTAACATGTTTACTCGGGATATTCTTTCGGTACAAGTAAATGGTAAGAATGTCCGTCGTTTGTTTCCGGATCAGGCCGATGCGCAAACGTGGACAACCCGAAATTGTTTCGACCGCATACGTCCGGATGAATATGACAATCGTTTTGATGTTTCAGGAACTTTACGAGAAGGAGAAAATGAAATTTTGGTTGTTTATGAAAATTTAGGACACGCCCATGGATATGTCCCGATGGAGGAACTTTCAGGGATTCGAGAAGCGGGTTTGTCGGTAGTCGAAACGGCTTTGTCTCATCCGTTGGAATGGGAATGTGCTTTAGATGCGGCTGGTGTGTCATTGGGTTGGACGCAACCAGACTTAGATGATACAGATTGGAATGTGATAGCTCTTGATACAAAAACAGACATTCCAAGGAAAGGAAATGGAATTCAACCTAAAATGCAACAAGATGGATTATTCACGTGGTATCGAGTTGAATTTACCTTACCACAACAAGATTCGGACGTATGGATTCCTTGGTTGATGAAGATCAATGCTTCGGGTAATGGTTTTATGTGGTTGAATGGACATAATATCGGTCGTCATTGGGAAGCTGGTCCACAACGGGAATTTTATTTACCAGAATGTTGGCTTCATTTTGGTGGAAAAAAGAACGTGATTGTTTTAGGATTAAGGCAAACGGCTTCGGGTGCGTTCGTGAAAGGAATAGAAATCGCTCCTTATCCTAATCAGGCAGAGAAAAGAAAGTAAATAACTAGACGAGGACAAGAAAGCGAAGTGTTGTTGAACCTTTTGCTCCTTGATTCCTCTCTAAGAAATAATTTTTATGAATAGAAATAAGAAATGTATTGTTAGGCTTATAGCCTTGTTATTTTATAGTCATTTTTTGTATGCTTCAAATCCGAGGATAGAATATTCGGTGAATACGGATTGGGCTTTTTTCCGGGGTGATATAGAGAATGGTCAAAGCTTATCTTTAAATGATTCAGATTGGATACCGGCAATAGTTCCTCATATCATGCAATTGGAAAAAAAACATTGTGGAGGGGATATGATCTATGATGGGGTTGGTTGGTATCGGAGATATTTTAAATTACCGGAAAAGTATGAAAATAAGCGGATAGCCCTTTCTTTTGAAGGTGTTATGAATTGTTGTGACGTGTTCATCAATGGAAATAAAGTAACGACGCATCATGGCGGTTATGTAGGATTTACGGTTGACATTTCTCGCTTTGTCAAGTTTCATGGAGAAAACAATCTGTTAGCTGTTCGAGTATCGGCAGAGTATGATTCTTTGACACCTCCGGGTAAACCTCAAGATCGTTTGGACTTTTATTATTATAGTGGGATTTACCGAGATGTGAAGATGGTAGTGACTGATAAACTTCATATTTCGGATGAGTTGGAAGTGGATGAAGTTGCAGGGGGAGGCATATTTGTCACTTATCCGGAAGTAGATAAAACAAAAGCAAGAGTCCATGTACGGACACATATAAGAAATCTGAATGAAAAAGAACGGACCGGTAAATTAATGTTACATTTAAAAAATCCGAATGGGAAGGTGATTGCAACGGATGAAAAAGAATTTATGATTGACACAAGGTCCTCTGCATATGTAGAACAGGATCTTCAGGTCCGAAATCCTAATTTATGGCATCCTTATCATCCAGATCTTTATACGTTAGAATGTAAAGTCGTAGAACAAGAGAAGGTGATTGATATCCGCAGAGAGGAGATAGGGATCCGGACTATTCGTTATACAACAGAAAAAGGCTTTTTCATCAATGGAGAACCTCTGTATTTGATTGGAGCAAATCGTCATCAAGCATTCCCAAATGTAGGGGATGCCGCCTCTAATTCTATGCAAGAGCGTGATGTAATCGATATGAAAAGAGGGGGATATAATGCAGTACGAGCAGCACATTATCCTCAAGATCCTGCATTTCTTTCAGCTTGTGATAAATATGGGTTATTGGTTGTGGAATGTATTCCCGGTTGGCAATATTATAATGAGGATCCTATTTTTGCCGATCGTTTAGAACAAGTAGGTAGGCAGATGATACGTCGAGATCGCAATCATGCTTCTGTCGTGTTGTGGGAAACAGCCTTGAATGAAACTCAATATCCGTTATCTGTCGTAAAACGGATTTATGATGCGGCACATGAAGAATATCCAGGCGATCAGTTTTACACATCAGGGGATTATTTTAGTCATGAAGAAACAGAACCCTATTATGATGTATTTTACAAGCAGGTGGGGCGTTTCCCGAAAGATGGAAATGTGATGAGTAATTATTTAGAGGATCAAATATCTATAAAGCCCTTGTTTACTCGGGAATGGGGCGATGGGGTAGGAGAAAAACCTCGAGTAGAACTTCAGGAAAATGAATATGAACTGATGAGACAGTGTAGGAGCCGTTATAAACAACTCAATGGTAATGGTTATTTTGATTGGTGCATGTTGGATGCCAATCCTCGGATGGGTGGGCACTTTATGTGGAGTTATAATGATTATGCTCGTGGGGCAGAAGAATATACGATGTATTCAGGTGCCGTTGATGTAAATCGCTATCCTAAATTTAGTTATTATATGATGCAAAGTATGCGTTCTAAAGATATTTCGCAGAAAGGTTTGTATGATGGTCCGATGGTACATATAGCATCGTATAATTCCTCTGCAGAGTATCCATCGGCTTCTACAGAAATTATGGTTTTCTCGAATTGTGATAGTGTTCGGTTATATCAAAATAATCGATTGGTAGGTATTCAGTCACGTAATAAGGCTGCTCAAAATTACCCTTGGATTGTTGAAAAAGGAGGAAGTCCTTGTTTCATTTTTAATGCAGGCAAGTATGAAGCCGGAACATTAAAGGCAGAAGGAATTATAAATGGAAAAGTTATAAAAGAACATATTGTCCGTACTCCGGATATTCCAGATCATGTGGAAGTCGTTATTCCGGATCATCCTGTTGTGCCTATGGCCAATGGTTCAGACATGATTCCTGTTTATTTTAAGGTTTGTGATAAGAATGGAACAGTAGTTAATACATCTTCTGCAGAAATACAAATAGAAGTGTCTGGAGAAGGAAATTTGATAGGTGATAAAATTAATCGGATAGGAATTAATCCACAACGGGTGGAGGCTGGAATAGGATTTGCATTTATTCGAACTACGAAAAAAGCAGGCAAGATTTTTATTAAAGCTTCTTCAAAGGGATTAAAAGACGATTATAAGACATGTGTGTCACGCCGTTCAGAAGAACAGATATTGCCCGATGGTGATCATTCTCCTTTTAGTGGAAATGAAGAAGACGGTGTCGTTGTGAAAGATACGAAGTGGGATAAGGAAATTTTGAGTCGGCCGGTGTTGAAAATCGAAAAAATAGAAGGCTCTTCGGGCGTAATTGAATATCCATTACTGCATGTGATAGATGAAGATGATTTTAGTTGGTGGATATCTCAAGAAGATTCATTCCCTCAGGTAATTACCTTATCGTTACCGGAAGTACAGGATGTATATGCTAGCCGTATTCGATTTCAGAAAGATAGTTCTCTATATAAACATAAGGTGGAAATATCGGATGATGGTAAGAATTGGGAACCTCTTTATGAACGAGAATGTACAGGATGGGATTTTAAACCGATTCGTATAGAAAAGAAATTTAAATATTTTCGGCTAATCGTAGAAGATGTGTCGGAAGGAAGGGTTGGACTTGCAGAGATAACATTATATAAATAAAATGATTGGTGAGAAATTATGAGATTAATATTATTTTTTATTCGCTTGTTAAAAGAAAGGAAAAATGGTTTAGAACTATTTGAAGAGTGTTATAAGCCCAATAAACAAGTTAGATCTTATACGTTTAATGTTATAATTTCAGGATTCTTGTTTTTTATATTTATTTCACAGTGTGTGCTTTTGAATGCACAAAGACCTATAGATCATGTTAATATGTTCATAGGGAGTACTGGAAAACACAGTACTGAATATGGGGGAACAATACCGGCTGTTAGTGAACCTTTTGGTATGACTCAATGGTGTGCTGCTACTCGTGTTAATGGTATATCTAAGACTTCTTATCATTATGATGATAATAAATTGATAGGTTTCATTGCAACTCATCAGCCTGCTATTTGGATGGGTGATTATGGATTCTTTACTTTGATGCCTCAAGTTGGTAAAATACGTATAGATTCAGAAAAGCGTGCGGTAAAACTTGATCATTCTCAAGAAGTCGCTTCTCCTTATTATTATAAGATTAATTATGAAGATTCTGAAGGAAATGCCATAAGTACGGAATTTACAGCTACATCTCGTTGTGGTTTCTTCAAAATAAAATATCCTGTAGGGAAAGCTTTATTATTTCTAGAGGCTGCAAGAGAGAAAGATGGAGGAGGAATTGAAATATTACCTGGTAAACAAGAAATTAGAATTTATAATAAAGAACGGCATGATAGTCATTTGGGGCCTAGATTGTATAATTTTAAAGGCTACTATGTCCTAAAATTTTCTGAACCTTTTGTTGCATATGGCACATGGAATAATGATGATGTTTTTAAAGGTAAATGTTCTGAGAATGGTTCGCATGTAGGTGGATACATAGAATTTGAAGATAATATAAGGTCTGTAGAAGTGAGGATAGGTTCTTCATTTATTGATTATACTCAAGCTGTACATAATCTGAATGAAGAAATTCCCAGTACATTAAGTTTTGAGCAGGTAAAAGAGAGTGTTAAAGAGGAGTGGGAAAAGAATCTGAATAAAATATTGATAAAAGATGCTTCGGATGAAGATCTAGATATCTTCTATACTTCTTTTTTCCGTACGATGCAATATCCAAGGGAATTTTCTGAATACGGACGTTATTACAGTCCGTTCGATGACCGGATTCATGATGGAGTGTCATATAACGCCTATTCTTTTTGGGATACTTTCAGAGCTCAACATCCATGGCTTCAGTTGACACAGCCTCAACGGGTTAACGATATGATTACAGCATTAATCCAAATGTATCAGGAAGGAGGATGGTTACCGAAATGGCCTAATCCAACTTATACCAATATCATGATAGGTACACATGCCGATGCGATTATTGCTGATGCTTTTATTAATGGATTCAGAGGCTATGATGTGGAAAAAGCCTATGAAGCCGTAAGAAAAGATGCTTTCTGTGCTCCAAGCGATAACTATAGGTGGGGAGACCGGCACTATTGGAATGGAGGGTATGAAGCAAGGGGGGGACTGAAAGAATATTTGCAGTTAGGGTACGTTGCTTCTGACAAAACCAATGAATCTGTTTCGCGCACAATGGAGTTTGCTTTGGATGACTATTGCATAGCGCAAATGGCCAAAGAATTACAACACGAGGAGGACTATCTGGTTTTGATGAAAAGGTCTAGAAACTACTTGAATCTGTTCAATCATCAGACTGGATTTTTTCAGGCAAGAAAAAGTGATGGAAGTTGGGATAGTCCCGAAGAAGGATTTACAGAAGGTGGTAAGTGGACTTACCGATTTTGCGTTATGCAGAATGTACCGGATCTGATAAACATGATGGGGGGGAAAATGCGTTTTGTGATGAGTTGGATAGGAATTTTAATGAAGGGCATTATCGACACGATAATGAGCCGGGACATCATTTTTCCTATTTGTATGACTATTGTGATAGGCTTGATAAGGTTCAGGAGCGTATTCCTATAATTATGAAACAGCATTATCAGGACAGACCTGACGGTTTGTCTGGAAACGATGACTGCGGGCAAATGTCTGCGTGGTATCTGTTCAGTGCTTTAGGCTTTTATCCGCTCACTCCGGCTTCGGGTGAGTATGCTCTAGGTATTCCTCATTTTAAAGAACTTTCTATTAGCTTAAATGGAGGGAAAAAGTTAGTTATTAAAACTTCTGATTTGGGTGAAGGGAAACCTCTAACATACATCAGAATGAATGGAAGATTACTAGAAAAACCATTTATTCCAGTTAGAGAAATAATGCAGGGTGGTATTTTGGAGTTTTCGTCCCGATGATTTTTACGGCCTTTTTTATTGGAGAAGGTATAAGAAAGAATGTTATGGACTATTTGGGTATGAAATAGTTATTTTTTGATTGTAGCTAGTATTTGAGTAATAAAAAATTCTATAATGGCAGATACACCTCCTTCTTGGTTACCACAAGGAGATGTTGATGGTATATTTCTCCTTATGGAATAAGTGTATGAATATACTTAGTAAGTGTGTATTTGAGTCTACTCGAGTTGATGTTACTTTTGATCGTTACAATTGGAGTAGTGGTAATTATGTGATGATGATCCTTCTGTCGTGTATAACGGAAGCAAGCGCCGGCCCGTTCGCTGACGACCTTTGTCGTGACATTATAGCTTATCCATGATTATACAATTAGCTTATAGCCGATTCCCCGGATATTGACAATCTGTACCGAGGGATCGGCTTTTAGTTTCTTGCGGAGCTTGGTGATGAAAACGTCCATGCTGCGGGCATTGAAGAAGTTGTCGTCGCCCCACAGTTCCAGCAAAACGGGACGGCGTTGCAGGACTTCGTTCTTCTGTTGACAGAGCATCCGCAGGATTTCACATTCGCGGAACGAGAGATTTTCGGTTTGTCCGTCAATCTCCAAGGTCTGATGGCTTACGTGGAAACGATATCGCCCGATTTCGTATTCCTTCACTTCTTCCCGGTCGGGTACAGAGATAGGGCGGTGCGCCAATGCCTGAATACGTACCATCAGTTCTTCCATCTCGAAGGGCTTTTTCAAGTAATCGTTACCGCCTAACTTGAATCCGGTCACTAAGTCGTCGAGGGAAGAGCGGGCTGTCAGGAACAGGATCGGAATTTGCCGGTCGATCTGCCGGATCATCTTGGCAAGGTTGAAGCCATCGAGGCGCGGCATCATCACATCGAGAACAAGCACATCGGGCCGGACTTGCCGGAACAGATTCAAGGCTTCTTCGCCGTTGGCGGCGATACTGATCTGAAACTCACCCCGGCTTTCGAGGCTGTCTTTAATAATCTTGGCCAAGGCTATTTCATCTTCTGCCAGTAATACGTGTATCATGTCTAAAAGGAATTATCAGGGTGAATGTACTGCCGTGGTGTTCGCGACTTTCTACGTGGATGCTACCTCCGTGCCGTTCGGCCATGTCTTTGGCGTAACTCAGTCCGAGGCCGAAGCCTTTCACGTCGTGTCTGTCGCCATTTCCGACGCGGTAAAAGCGTTCGAAGATGCGTTCCTGCTGACTGGGAGCAATGCCGATACCGTCGTCTGTAATGCGTATTTCAGTCGCGTTCGCCGTCTGTCGGATACGGATGTCGATGTGGACTTCCTCTCCCGAATATTTAACGGCATTATCCAGCAGGTTTTCCAATATCTGTTTCAGATGAAGCGGATCGGCGTCTATTTCGGTCGGTTCGGTCTCGTCGGTCAATTGGATATGGACGGGCTTGGAGGCGCGCAGCTCCAAAGGACGTATCAGTTGCTCGACGAGGGGCGCGAGGCGGAAGACTTCCCGTTGCAGGCGGAGATTCTTCCGTTCGTCAACCGCCATGCTCAGGATTTTTTCCACCAGCTCCGTCAGGTGTTTGAGCTGCTGCTTGCACAGGTTGAAATAAGCGTCGCGTTTCTCCTTTTGTTCCACCAAATTGAATGTCTGCAGAGCGTCAATGGCTGAATAAGTCACGGTAATGGGTGTTTTCAGTTCATGTGTCATGTTGTTGACAAAGTCGTTCTTGATTTGCGCCACCGTCTTCTGCCGTAAGATGGTACGGATCAGATAGGCATAACAGGCCGACGTGATCAGTACAAAGAGGAGCGAGGCGGCAAACGAGAAGATCATCTGTTTATATATGATCCAGTTCGCATTAACAATATAGCCTTGTAATCCGAATTGTTCAGTCATGGAAGTACTGATACGCTGTGTCGGGATGAGGTGTTTGGGCTCAAGACCAGGCGGACGGGACGAGTCGATAACTGTATCCCGACCAAACAGGGCGTCCACAAAATGTACTGCCTGAATACCTTCCTGCCGGAGATGAATACCCCACACGCTGTCAATCTGGTTGATCTGTATCGGCTTCAGGGTATTGACCATCTCGAAGATACCGGCTGTTCCGGCCAGGCGCAAGGCGTCGTAACTTTCCTTGTAGTATTCTTTGGTAAAGACCAGTGGGGCATCGTTGCTCCCTTCTTCCGGATTGAATATCGTATTGCGGTAATAACGTACTACTCGTCTGCCCGGCTGACTTTGGGCGCGGCTCAGGCTGTCGGCGCTGATGCCGATTTCAAGTTTCCCGTGGCGGGCTGTAGCTGAAGTGTCGCGCCCCATGTCTTCTACCTGAATAGCCAGCACTTCGGCGATGGATTGCTTGAACAGCAGGTCGATGCGTTCGTGCATCTGCCGGCTTTCCATGGTATATTGGTTCCAGAGCCAATAGCCTTGGAAGAAAAAGATCCCTAAGATAGAGAGGGTCACGAACAGGGTGATCAAGTGCATCTGTATTTTCATGCCGACAAATGTAACGGCTTTTGGTGAGGGTTGGAAGCGTGGTAACACTAAATAACAGTAGTGCGTCATCGTTCTTTCAGACTTGATGCAAAAGAACGAAAGAAGTCAAGGTTTACACTCCGAATCTGTACAGATTGAAGAATTGACGAACGATAATTGACAATTATTGATAATAAGAAATTAGGCACGGATTTCGCGGATTAACACGGATAATAATTATTTAAAACTGTGTTTTCCGTGCAATCCGTGCCTTTTTATAATTGAGAATTGTCAATCGGCCATTGTTAATTCTTTACGGTGTCATCCATGCATGAGTTATTTAACAGAGAAAGGAATGTAAACAGATAACATCAGGTCAGAAAAATGGCCGCGACGCCCCATAGCCGGTCCGTCATTAAAATGTTTCAGTACATCCAATAAACCATATTGGTAAGATAGACCTAACTCACAGCGTTTACTAATCCGATACCCTAATTTAGCTACAATACTGACATCAAATACAGTTTGAGGTTGTATATAGAGTGTTGGAGCAGCACCAAAACCTGCATGAAACTTATCCGTAATCCGGTAATTCCATGTGGCTGTTACAGAAATGGGCATAATGAAATCGGTAAAACTTTCTCCGGGGGGAATAACATAATCTCCGGGTTTTACTTTGTCAATATCTCCAATTTGAGCAGCTTTGTATTTATAGACCTGCATTCCTTGGAATCCGATCGTTGCATCCAAATCAATAAACGACTGTTGCTGGGGTAAGAAACGGAATCGATACCCGATCATTCCATTGCCTTTTACGTCATTATTATAGCCATAACGAGGTTCGGGACTATATACCGATCCGTCTTGCATGGCGAAACCTACACCTCCACCTACCAATAATCCATGTTCCACTTTCTGTGCAAAGACAGAAGAAGAAATCAACAACAAAAGAAATAATACTTTTTTCATACGCATAATTATTTAAATAGAAAATATTCATCCCTCTCTCTCTTTGGCGGTAATAGATGTTTGGCGTCTATTGCCACCACAAAGGAAAAGGACTTTTGGGAGAAAGAAAAGCATTTAGTGTTTTTTTATATGGGGCAACACCTTTTTGTTTTATAGTAAGACGCAACGTTGCGTCAACCGGTAACGCAATAGTGCGTCGGGTGTTAGCGTAACGTTGCGTCGGGTGTTAGCGCAATGGTGCGTCGGGCATCGACGCAATACTCCGTCGACACCCAACGCTATGTAGCGTGGTTTTTATTCGACTTTCAATGTCACCGGACAAACCAGTGTGCGTGGATTTTTCAACATAGTGGATGTGTTTGAGAAATAGGTTTCAATCTCCAGCCGGTAATTGCCTGCCAATAAACCGGTCGGGAAGATGAAGATAATTTTCGACGGGTCATTCACTCCTAATACGGTTACTTCCTCAGGGGATTCGCTCTCATTATACAAGCGGAAATGACCAATACCGCTACCATCCTCGTTGAGGCATTTGATCTTCGATCCGGTAACTTCCACCATGCCGCCCGGCGTAACGGTTCCGTCTGTCTTGCCGGTGGTGAGGTCTTTCACGCGGTCGATCTTCGCGCCGCCCAGTTCCTGCACGCTGTCAATATAAAGCTTCACGCCAGCCAATCCATCTTTCACAATCTGGTTGACGGTCACATTCACCCCGCATTTCATGCCTTTGTCGTCCAGCACCTCGCCGTGCGAGTCGAACGAGCCGGTGATAGTGGGCGAGAAGCGCACGTTCTCGGTCATGACCGGATAGCCGGAATAAAGGATGTGGCGGATCTTCTCTTCCACCAGCTTTAGGATACTGAGGATGGTATCCAAACGATACTCAGTACGTTCGCGCACAATCTCTTTGGCGATGTACTCCAGCGACTTGGTATCACTGAATGTCTTGACGGAAGCGGTATAATCGTCCGTCCGTTCCGTAATCTTGTTTTCCCGTAGCTCCACGGGCCAAACATAAGTCTGAACTTTGTTTTCGTCTGCCATGATATTATGGATTTTGAAAGTTAATAATATGAGAATTTAGAATAAGGTATCATCGGTATGAGATACCTTATTCTTTATCAATCTTTAAAATGTATAACCGGCTGTGAGGGAAATCAGATTTTCGTTTCCTACATGATCCCGACGATACAGATTCGTCTCATAATTGAGACTAACCGACAAGTTTTTTGCATAAACTGATACCCGAGAACTAAATCCGGCATCGAAGCGGTTATACATCAACAGTTCATACGGCGAGTCATATTGAATGCGTTGATAATCTTGCTTCTTTTCGTCAACTAAGAAGGAATATTCGTCAATTCGATGTTTCCCACTGATCCCCAAAGCTACGTAACCACCTGCTGCTGCTGAAATCGCATACGTATTGTTAATCTGCCACTTGTATTTAACCATTACAGGGAGTTGTAAATAATCACGACGTATATAGGTATCATCAGAGGTTACTTTTTTTAATGTCATATCATCTGTTGGTTTCCGTTCATTATATAAGCCGGTTGGAAATACATAATTCTCGCCTTTTCCATCCTGATATGTACTCCATACCAATGTATAATCATCCTTTTTTTGATAGAAATATAAACCGGACATCAATCCCCAGCCGTTCTTCTGCTGATTAAAGAAATAATCAACTCCAACACCTATACGCGGAGAAATTGTTGCTTTGCCTTCCACTTTTATTCTTCCTTCTTTAAGAATGCTTGTACCAACTTCAGGCGTTATTTGGATTTGGGCATAAATAGAAGTAGCCATGAATCCGGCTAATGTCGTAATAACTAATCCTCTCATCTTACACATACATTTCTGTTTTAAAATTCGATGGCAAAAGAACAATTCTATCCGCATGCAGCCAAAGTTTTCTGTATTTTTATACAGGACAAGGTGTGTTTGATTATCAGGAAGTTAAAAGAAAGATGCAGGACAGCGTATTCTTTTCCTTTCGTTGAGATTAGTTAGTTATCAACGAGTTATCCCCATAAGGCTAAATGTTCGTACAATTTCTCTTCCGAACCGGTTATTTTTAGCTTTTGGCGAATACGCGTGCGGTTTTTATACGGCGTATCAATGTTGACGTTTAACAGGAAAGCCTCTAGCTTGGAGTCTAATTGGAAAAATGACAGGTAGCAATATTTCTTTTCGGTCGGGGTAATACCGGCCAGAACCAGACGTTCGGACAGACTGGGATACATCGTGTCTATACATTTATAAATAGCTTTCCAGTCTTTGTCCGTCAGTAGTTCTTTATGATCGGGATTAGGTGTCGATACCGATTTTTGTATCTTCTTGTAGATAGTTGATTCCCGTAATAAATATTGCCGTTGTTGAATGTATTGCTGCTTCAGCATTTCCACTTCCTGTGCTTTCTGGTCGTATTCACTTTGTTTCTGGCGCAGCTCTTCCTGATTGTCCTGTTGGACAGCTTTTAGTTGGCAGGAAAGACTATCCAACGCCATTTGTTGTTCGAGCAAATGACTTTTCTGCTCTTGCAATTCATCAGCTTGCTGGGCTATTTTCAGATTCTTGCGGACAATCAATAATCGATAAGCTAAAGCCATACATAAAATAATCAATAAGGCAATGAGCAAAAGTTTGAATTGATTTGAACGGACTTCCCGCTGATGCATGTTCTCAGAAAGAACTCTTGTGTATGCGTATTTATCTTCCAAACCATTTATTTCAGCATTGTTTCTTAGCCATAAAATGGAATCAGATATGGTAACATAATTTTCCAGTTCGGCTAAAGCTTTTGTGGTATTTCCTTCTTGTTTTTCAATTAAATAAGATAGATAAGGTATTTCAATGGCTGTATCTTTGTTATGAGTAGGACTCTTTGCCTGCTTCAAGTAAAAGCGAGCCTGTTCATAGTTCTGTTTTGACAACTCAAGTTCTACTAATGCTAAATAACTGGGAGCTACATCTGCTTTATCCCACTCAATTGCGGATTTTAAATACATTTCAGCTTCCGGATAATGTCCTTTTTCCCTATAAATATTTCCCAATCCGTTCAATGTTCCTGCCCGATCCACAGAATCCCCATACAAAACCATCATCGAATCCGCGCGTTGCATATACTTCAAAGCGATATCCAATGAGTCCATAAAGGTATAATTCCGACTGGCATCTCTAAAAGCAAAGGCTTGGCTACGATGGTTTCCGGCCTGCCGGAAGTAACGGGAAGCAGTCAGGTATTTCTCAACAGCCTGTTGGTACATGCCTTGAAACTGATACACATCACCTATATAGCTGGAAATATAGCCCGACTGGTTCGGCTTGTTTTCCAGGATACTCTGCTGCAAGGCTTCGGTATAAGTCCGCAAGGCAGCTCCCTGATCCAAATCGTCCATATAGGTACGGCCTAAATAAAGGGCGGCTTGCAGTTGTTCATCTACTGTGCCGTGTCGTTTCACATACTGGTATGCCCGCTTCATTTGGGGCACATAAGGCAACGGCGTACCAATCGAATCGGTCAGTTGGCATAGCATTAAGCACCAGCTGGCATTGACTTCCGGGCTTAATAACTCCGGATGGGCAACACTGTCTGCCAACAGGCCATGAGCCGCCTCAGGATCAGACTGCATCAAAGGAGCTGCCTGTTCCATTTGCCGGATGGCGTTGCGGTCTGCTTCATTCGTACAGCCTTGCATGATCCAGCCCAGAGCGATGATTAAAAGTGCCAGGAAGATTCTCATGGGCACAAAGATACAACTTTCCGGATATTAACCAACGGCATTCCTGCTAACACTAAATAACAATACCTCACAGACTGATAACCCAATCTTCGGAAAACGACTCCTACTTTCGCAATAGATTAAATACGAATGAAGATGAAAAGAAAGATGATGGGAATCGTGGCCGGCTGGCTGTTGGTTTATGCCGGAACGATAGAGGCTCAAACGGTTTCGGGACGTGTAGTGGATGAGGCCGGAAAACCATTGGATGCCGTATCGGTGGTGTTGCAGCGTGCAGATTCTACGTTTGTCGGGGCCGTTGTGACCGACACAACGGGTATTTTCTGTTTTGATCCGGCGGTATTTCCTTACCGGTTGGTCTTGCAGCATTTGGCGTATGCCCCTAAAGAATGGACAGGCACGAGTGAACAAACCGGCGACATCCCTTTAACGGCAAACGATCGTGCCTTACAGGAAGTGGTCGTCACGGCCGAACGACCGTTGGTGCAGGTGGAAGACGGTAAATTAGGATATGATTTGTCTGTCCTGGCAGAACAACGGATCGTCAACAATGCCTTTGAAGCTTTGGCCGAACTGCCGGGGATTACGGAGAAGGACGGGACACTGTCGTTGGCAGGAGCTTCGTCTCTGACCATCGTGCTGAATGGAAAACCCACCACCATGACGGCTTCGCAATTGGAAACCTTATTGCGGAATACACCGGTCGATCGGGTGGAAAAAGCCGAGGTGATGTATAGCGCGCCGCCTGAATACCATGTTCGTGGGGCTGCCATCAATGTCGTCTTGAAGAAGGCAACCGATCATTCCTTTTCCGGTGAAGTCTCGGCCGATTATCGGAACCAGTATTTCAACGACGGGAATGCGAATGCAAACTTTCGTTATACAACCCCCAAGCTGGCAGTGGATGTGATGTATGGAACAGCCAACGACAAGAAGATGACGAAGATCGATTTGTATTCGCGCCATACGTTGCAAGGGCAAGTCCATGATATCCGGAATGAGGAAGAGATCCGGGAAAAAGGGTGGGTTCATCATCTCCGTGGAGCGTTCGAATATCACCTGGATGACAAGAACCGGGTGGATGTATCCTACTTCGGCAGTTATACGCCGTCGTATAAAGGAAATTCCTATACAACCGGAAACTTTCAGGAAAGTCTGCTAGACAAAGAGACCGATAAACGACTGCATAATGTCTCTTTACGCTATACTTCAGGTTTTGGTCTGGAACTGGGTGGCGATTATACGGCTTATCGGATGGACAATACGCAGCAGATGCAGGTGGATTATACCGATGGCAGCCGGAAATCATTCAATCTATCCGGTGGTCAGCAGATTGATAAATATACGGTTTATGCCGATCAGTCGCATACCTTACCTGAAAACTGGACCTTGGGCTATGGCTTGTCTTATGATTTTGCCCGAAGTCGGGATTATCAGGTCTATCACGACGTGCAGGGCGCTGTGGATGCTCAAGACACGCACTCCGACCTGAAAGAACATACGGCTGATTTGTATGTATCGCTTGGTAAGCAATTCGGGAATGGCACTCACTTTTCTGTTTCGGCAACGGGTGAATTTTATGAATTGGGCAATTACCGGCGATGGGCTTTTTATCCGCAGGCTTCGTTCCTTTGGATGATTCGGCCGGAACACATGCTGCAAGTTTCTTTATCGTCAGACAAGACATATCCGGACTATTGGTCGATGCAGTCGGCTGTCAGTTATCTGGATGGTTATTCCGAGATCCACGGAACACCCGGTTTGCGTCCGGCCAATCAATACGGTTTGTCGGGTACGTATATCTGGAAGCAGAAATATCTCTTGACAGCCTTCTTTGAACATACAAACGATTACTTTACGCAGTCGCCTTATCAGGCGTCCGATCGGCTGGCTTTAATTTACAAAATGCAGAACTGGGATTACATGCGTCAATACGGTGTGGTGGCCAATATCCCTTTTTCGGCTGGTTCGTGGTACCGGGCAAAATACAATGCTTTGGGAATGCGGATGCACCAGCGTTGTGATGATTATTTTGATATTCCCTTTAACCGGAAGAAGTGGGTATTTGTTACCTGGCTCGACAATACATTTAAGGTCGGAAAACATGTGTCGTTCGAATTGAACGGCCGGTATCAGTCGGCTGCCATACAAGGCACGTTCGATATCCAGCCGTTGTTTAACCTGGAAGCTGCCGCCAAGTGGACCTTTGCCCATGAGAAAGCTTCCATCTCTATCCGGGGAAATGATCTGCTGAATACCGGTTATCCCAAAACAGAAGTCCGTTTCAAAGGACAATATCTGGACATGGATAACTCCTTTTATAACCGGAGTGTGACCATCCATTTCGTGTATCGTTTCGGTGGTTATAAAGAAAAGAAACAAAAGGAAGTCGATACATCCCGTTTCCGTCTTTAATGATGATCTTTCATACCTAAATTGAAAAAGCCTTATGAGACAGCTGGTATATATTTTTGTTTTGTGTGGACTCTTCTCTTGGGAGAGCTGGTGTCAGTCGTTAACCGAACAGGAGCAATTGCTACGGGAAGGACGCCGATTGGAAGAATGCCTGGACTATCAATCCGCTTACCCGGTTTATCAGCGTTGCTTGGCATTGGATTCAACTTCCGTAGAAGCCATCAATGCGATGGCGCGTGTATCGATGAATATGGGAAAGACAGGCGAGGCACGTTCGTTTTTCCAAAAGACACTTCGGCAGGACAGTACGAATTTTTATGCCAACTATCAGCTGGCGCGCCTGTATGCGATGGAAGGAAACTATCCGCAAGCAATCAAGCAATACAAGTGGATTCAGCAGCAAGATACTACACAAGTCAATCCGTTGGTATATAGCCAGCTGGCCGATTGTTACTTGAAAATGGATTCTTTGCTGGCAGCTACCGCCTGTTATTATAATGCTTTCATGGCAAACCGGGAACATGTAGGTGTAGCCAATGGCTTTGTCAACTGTCTGCTTCGTTTGGGTGATGCGAATATAGAAACAGCTGTGCAGGTGTGTGATACCGCTCTCAAGTATAATCCGGGCAACCGGGTCTTGATCAAAAGTAAGGCGATGGCCTGTTTCATGAACAAATCCTATGAAGAGGCCGATTCATTATATCAGTTCTTGTTACAGGAAGGTGATTCTACTTTCCTGAATCTGAAATATGCCGCAGCTTCCCGTTATTATGCCGGCCGGCAATTACAATCCATTCCTCTATTGGAAAAAGCCTATAGTCGTGATACGACAGATATTGAAACCACCCTGCTGTTGGGAGCCGCTTTAGGAATGACCTACGACCGGAAGCAGGCCTTTCGTCTGTTCAAGCAGGCAGAACAACTGATGCAACCGGCTCCGGCTTGGGTAAATCTGTTATTGGTTTCCAGGGGAGAAACATTATGGCGAGACGGACAAGAGCAGGGAGCCATTCTCCTTTTCTATCAGGCCTGGAAGAAAAATCCGGAGCGCCTGGATTATTTATATCGGATCGATGCCCACTTACCCAATCGGGGCGATAGGTACAAAACCGATAAAGAACGGGCGCAGGCATGCTTCATTAAATATAAATACGTAACGGAATGGATAAAGACCGGAAAAAGCCTGAAGGGATTCCAGCGATATCAGCCCTTTTTCCAATACATCTACGAAGAAGCCTTCTTTCAAGGGAAGCAGGAAATCCTTTTACTCTCACCAACCGGCGAACAGGAATCCGTTTCAACCACCGCATTCAAAGAATTAATGAATCTGTTGGAAGTGTATGGGGGAGAATAATATAATGCTCTTTTTTAGTTATATTTGAATAAATAGTTAAAGGGGAAAATATCGTATTAATTAATCTGTTTTTACTTTTAAAATATAGTATGTATTTATATTTTACTTGCTATTTGTGTGAATTTATCTATAAAAAGTTTGATTTTATCATAGATATGTTTATTTTTGCCGCATAACAGTTTGGACAAAATGTTTGATTGTTATTATTCGTGATAGCCTTAATAAATAGTTATTGTGTAATTTTAAGAATGTGATTATGGCAAGTAAAAAGAAAACTTTTGTTCCGAGATTGCTATTCTCTTTGTCTTTAGCTTGTATAGCAGAAAATGGGTATGCAAGTAGAATTCTAGCAGGTCTCTCTCCGATTGTGATGCAGGATAGCAAAACCCTTTCTGGTCTTGTTTTAGATGAAATGGGTCCAGTTATTGGGGCATCTGTAATTGTGAAGGGAACAACAGTAGGTACTGTAACAGACACCGATGGGCGTTTTTCAATTTCTGGCGTAAAAAAAGGAGATGTAATACAAATCTCTTATGTTGGTTATTCAACTCAGGAAAGTGTATGGGATGGGAAAAGCCAACTGAAAATTACGCTAAAAAGTGATTCTCAGGATTTGGATGAAGTCGTAGTAGTAGCTTATGGAACTGCAAAGAAATCTTCGTTTACAGGTTCAGCTAGTGTTGTTAAGTCTGATCAGCTAGAGAAAATCTCAGGTACGAGTTTTGCTGAAGCTTTACAAGGTATGAGCGCCGGTGTAAATGTTTCAAACAATGAAGGAAATCCGGGTGGTGATACTCGAATTCAGATACGTGGTATTAGCTCTATGTCTGGTCAAACAACGCCATTAATTATTGTTGATGGAATGCCTTATGATGGAAGCTTAAATACAATTGCTCCATCTGACATAGAATCAATGACTGTTTTAAAGGATGCAGCGGCAGCTTCTCTTTATGGTTCACGAGCAGCAAATGGAGTTTTAGTGATTACAACGAAAAAAGGTAAAGCAGGGAAACCTGTGATAAATTTCAGAGGCGCTTGGGGTACTTCTGATAATGCGGTAAAAAATCCTACAAAAGCTGATCCTTATCAACAGTTGACGAATACTTGGAGAGCTATTTATAATGATAAATATTATTTGGAAGGGATGGATAAACAATCTGCGGGAGATTATGCGTCTCAAACAGTGTTAGGACACATGGTTAACCCGAGAGTAAATTCCCAAGGAGAAACAGTCTATGTAACACCCTTTAAATGGACGGGAGATGCGTCAAATTATGTTTTACATGACGGTAATGGTAATTGTTGGACTAATCCTGATTTGGAAATGGTTTGGGATGAAAGTGATTATGATTGGTATGGGGCTGTTTTTTCTAGAAAATTACGTCAGGATTATGGTATTGATGTAAGTGGGGCTACCGAGAATGGAAAAACTAACTATTATACATCATTGTCTTATTTAAATGATAAAGGATATGCGAATAAACAATATTATAAACGTTATTCATTTAGAGCAAATGTGACATCTGAGGTAACGAAATGGTTGACAATGGGAGGTAGTTTGGCTTATAGCTATTTTCGGCAAAATGTATCAGGGGCAAATAGAGCTTTGGTCTTCTCAAATACCTTGAATTCGCCATGGCTTAGAAATGAAGATAATACAGACTGGTATTATTCAGAGAAAACAGGTGAGCGAATTTATGATTATGGAGAGAATAGTTCTAACTTTTTTGGTAGTCATGTTTTACAAAATGGAGGAGACTATTGGAATAACCCTAATGACGAAGATTTTGATTGTTATGATGGAAATATGATAACAGCTCATTATTTCGCTGATTTTAATTTACCATTTGGTGTAAAATTTAAAACTTCAGCGAACTTAGATGATATTACAAAAACTGAGTATGTTTATACTTCTGCTATTCATGGCGATGGTCAATTAAAGCCATATGGTGTGACTGTAAAAACCTCAGGTGGAACAGCGACAAGAAATACTTGGAGAACAACTTCTTTGACATGGAATAATGTTTTGAATTGGGATAAAACATTTGGGTCGAATACTTTTAATGTAATGTTGGGCCATGAACTGTATTCTTATAATAAGACATATAGCCATTCTTATGGAGAAGGTATAATGCAAATGGAGCAATATGAACTTGCATCAACAACGAAAAACTGGGAGTCTAGCTCTTGGAGAAATAGATATACATTGTTGTCTTTTTTTGGAAAAGTCGATTATAATTGGGATAATAAGTACTACATATCTGCTTCTTTACGAAGAGATGGTTCATCTAGATTTAGTCCAGATAGCCGTTGGGGAAATTTCTTTTCGGTAGGTGCTTCTTGGCGTATTTCTAAGGAGAAATTTATGGAAGATTTAGAATGGATTGACAATTTATCTCTCCGGGGAAGCTATGGAACATCAGGAAATGATAAACTAATTCCACGTGATACAGGAACAGGAACTTCTTCGGCAGATGATGAGATTATATATGCTTATCAAGGATATTATACATCTGATAACTTATATGGAAATGCGGGTTATAAACCGAAAACTATAGCGACCCCTGATTTGAAATGGGAAAAAAACGAACAATACAATATCGCATTAGATTTTTCTTTTCTTAATAGAATAAGTGGAACGATAGAATATTATACTCGTAATTCAAAAGATCTTTTGTATTATAAGGCTTTACCTTTATCTGCTCAGGTTGGGGATGCAACAGGATTTAATACAAATTTAGGGAATATACAGAATAGAGGTGTTGAGTTTACATTAAATGCTGTTCCTGTTCGTACTAAAAGCTTCCAATGGAATATTGATTTTAATTTTTCAACTTTAAAAAATGAAGTTACATATCTTCCTGATGGAGCATACACTTATGAGAATAGAGGCGCTGGGTATAAATTGGAAGAAGGATATTCTATCTTTGAGTTTTATATGGTTAAAAATGCAGGAGTAAATCCTGATAACGGTAATATGCGATATTGGGTTAGAGATGATAATGGAGGTTGGACTACAACTGAGAATTATTCAGATGTAACAGTTGATGATTACCAATATTGTGGAACTGCTATACCTAAAGCTTTTGGATCTTTAACTAATTCATTTAAATTAAATGATTTTGATTTGTCTTTTATGTGGTATGCTTCTTTTGGTTCTAAAATGTGGGATTACCAATATCAGGAAAGAACGACTGTTCGTGATGGTGTTGGTATAATTCAAGATTTAGTGGAAGGCGAAGTTTGGATGGAACCAGGAGATAATGCTAAGTTCCCGCGTTGGTCTGCTTCAAATTATTCAGATACACGTAGAAACTCTGACTTCTATTTGTTTAATAATGACTATTTACGCTTGAGAAATTTGACGTTTGGTTATACATTACCTAAAATTATAACTCAAAAGATAGGTATTTCTAATGCTCGTGTATATTTATCTGGAGATAACTTATTGACTTTTGGACCTGCTGCAAAGCGTCATACTGAGCCTGAAACTGGATTATCTGGTAATAATTATAATGGAAATGCCGATACAGATAATGGTATTCAAGGTTCTAGACGGGTATATATGGCAGGTATTCAAGTTACATTTTAAATAATTGGATTATGAAAAGAATTTTAAGAACGATTAGTTATATTATATGGGTTGTTTTTGTTTTAGGTTTGACAAATTGTAATGATGAATTAACAACTCGTTCCTCAACAGATGTAGAAGAAGAAACGATATTATCAAGTACAACAGGGCTGAATATGGCTTTAAGGTCTGCCTATCATTATTTGTTAATGGGTGAATCTTATTCCAGTCAAAATGATATTTGTTATACGGGTATGCCTGGTTTAGCAATTTGGTTTGATGCTGCTGGTGAAGATATTATTAGTACTAAGAACTATGGCGGATCTCAGGAAGATGCATATAATTTTGCTCCTGATCGAACTCGTTCTTCTGGAGTTTATGCAAAACGTATTTGGAGTAACTTTTATAAAATAATCAATCAGTGCAATATCATTATTGATGCTTTACCTGAGGCAACTGGAACAGACGAGGAGAAGTCTGAAATAAAGGGGCAGGCTCTTGCTATGAGGGGTTTGAGTTATTTTGTTTTACTCACAACTTATCAGCAGACTTATGCGATAGCAAAGGATAAACGCGGAGTTATTTTGAGAACATCGGCTGATGATCCTGATTCGATGCCTTTTTCAACTGTAGAACAATGTTATCAACAAGTTGTTGCAGATTTAAAGGAAGGTGCTTCATTGCTTTCTTCTTTTGAGAGAACTGAAAAATGGCAGATAGATGAAGATGTAGTCAAGGGTTTTCTTGCCCGTGTTTATCAAGTTATGGGTGATTGGGAAAATGCCCTGTTATCAGCTAAAGCAGTTTATGATGACTATTCAACATTGATGACGCGTGAACAATGGTGTAGTGGCTTTGATAATTTTTTGACAGATGGCTGTCCTGAATTAGTTTGGGGCGTAAAATATACGAATGTTTCTAATATTAGCACTTGTACGATTTTTAATATTTGGTATAATCAGGATCCTAGTTATGGTGAAGGTATGACCCAAGGTCCTATATATAGCTTTATTAATTTCTTCGTTGATTCAAAATATGTCGATTTGTTTGATGATACCGACTATAGAGGAACAAAGTGTGAAAAAACGGATGGTGTTACGGATGAGGATGAGAAAAATGTGATGTTCTGGCATCGAACAAATAATGGAGATACAGAAATTAAAGCCAAATGGGCTTATAATAAATTTAAGTATTATGGAGATGCTGATGGTGCTCCTATGGGAAATACATATCCCGAATTACCTCTGATGAGAAGTGCTGAAATGTTATTGATTATGGCTGAGGCTGAAGCGAATTTAGGTAATGTTACTTCTGCATTATCTTATCTTAATTTGTTACAATCAGCTAGAATGGTGTCAAATCAGACAACCTCAGTTGCGAAGGAAGAATTATTGGAGGAAATATATAAGGAGCGTCGTAAAGAATTATTGGGAGAAGGGGTTACTGGTACGTATGATTTACTTCGATTACAAAAGCCATTGTATCGTTATGCAGCAACAAGTTCTAATCCGGCAGGTCATTATTCGTGGGGACTATTATATTTAGATGGTTATAATGCTTCAGAAAGTCAACCTTATGCATATTTACCATCAAATGATTATCGGTTTATTAATCAAATACCAGAATTAGAATTAACTAATAATACAGCCATTAGTCAAAGTGATCAAAATCCTTTTAGTGGTCAGTAAAAATAAGATTGACGAATAAACTGAAATATAGATGCTGAAAAGTTATTATATATAGTATCGGTTAGAACTAAACGGGAATCGAAAGTAAATCCAGTGAGGATCGAAATCGATTCTCGTTTATTTGTTTTTAGGAAGATAGGCTTTTTGTCAATTGATAATTGAGGATTGAGAATTGAGAATTTAGAAAAGCGAAATAAAAAAGGGAGAGAGGAAAATGGAAGAAAGAAAGGACCGGCCAAACGGAGAAGGCGTAAAGCAAATTGCGAGCGAAGTTTTTGGCTCTTTTGAGTCAAGCCAAAAGAACGGAGAAAAGTGCATTTATAAATCGCTGATAATCAATGAAAGTAGAAAATAATTGAAAAAAAGATGGCAAAACATTTGGAAAATATGTTTTACAGCAGTATTTTTGCAC